>JAEEGJ010018480.1_pt1 | contig 15555 bp, 13 predicted proteins | sample 8958761 | NCBI WGS metagenome assembly JAEEGJ01 (sample SAMN16246546, study PRJNA631951) | gut metagenome | biome: gut microbiome; feature: rumen; material: RS-attached | host: Bos | place: Iran: Karaj | collected 2018-10
TACGGCGCGGGCGAGCACGGCTATTCCGACGACCACGCGGGCATCCCGGCGCTCCGGCCGCTGAACATGTACGGATACTCCAAGCAGATGTTCGACCTGTGGGCCATCCGCAACGGCCTGATCGGCGAGATCGCCGGGCTGAAGTTCACGAACGTCTTCGGCCCGAACGAACGCCACAAAGGCCCGATGCGTAGCATGGTCTGCCGCGCATTCGAGCAGATCCGCGACACGGGCTGCGTGAAGCTCTTCAAGTCCTGCCGTCCGGAATACGCCGACGGCGAGCAGAAACGCGATTTCGTGTACGTGAAGGACGTGGTCGACATGATCCTCTTCCTGCTCGACCGGCCGGACCTCCGCGGCATCTTCAACGCCGGGAGCGGCCTCGCAGAGACGTGGAACGAGCTCGTGTCGGCCGTGTTCGCCGCGCTGGACAAGCCCTGTAAAATCGAGTACATCGACATGCCCGAGATCCTGAAGGGCAAGTACCAGTATTATACCTGCGCGGACATGACGAAACTCCGCTCGGCGGGCTTCAGCGGCGGCCGCACCCCGCTCGCGGACGCCGTGGCGGATTACGTACGCGGCTACCTGGTCCCGGACAAGTATCTCGGCGACGAGCCCTCGAACTGAACAGAAACCCTCCTCACGAAACCTCCTCACGGCAACCGCAAGGAAACCTCCCAATATGGCAAACGAACCCAAACTGAAAGTCGGCGTCATCGGCACCGGAGTCCTCGGAAAATTCCACACCAACCTGTACCGCACCACGCCCCACGTGGAGCTCGTCGGCGTTTACGACGCCGACCCGAAAGTCTCGGCGGAAGCCGCGAAGCAGTTCAACGTGCAGGCGTTCCAGGACCTCGACGAACTCGTGGACCGCTGCGACGCCCTCACGGTCGCCGTTCCGGCCACGCTCCATTACGATTCCGTCATGCCGCTCCTCAGGAAAGGCAAGCACGTGCTTGTGGAGAAGCCCATCGACTCCGAGGTCGAACACGCCCGCGAGATGGTCCGCCTCGCCAACGAAAAGGGCCTCGTGCTCGCCGTCGGCCATGTCGAGCGCTTCAACCCCGCCATGGATTTCCTGGAGAAGAACCGCAGCAACACGCTCTTCATCGAGGCGCACCGTCTCGCGAAATATCCCCCGCCGCGTCCCGGGCATCTCCGCCGCGGTACCGAGGTCAGCGTCGTGATCGACCTCATGATCCACGACCTCGACCTCGTGCTCACCATGGTCGGACAGGAAATCGAGAAATTCGACGCGGTCGGCGTGCCGATCCTCAGCAACACCGAGGACATCGCGAACGTCCGCATCAAGTTCGTGAACGGTGCAGTGGCAAACCTCACGGCCAGCCGCATCAGCGCCGGCCCCATGCGCAAGTTCCGCGTCTTCCAGACCGATTCCTACATCTCCATGGACTACTCGAACAGCACGGGCGTCATCTACCGCAAGGGATTCCTCGGCGTCGGCAAGAAGGACATCAAGTGCACGAACACCAACGCGCTCGCCGACGAGATCAACAACTTCGTCGACGCCGTGATCGCCACAAAGGCCGCCGGAAAGATCGTTCCGCCGAAGGTCACCGGCGAACAGGGCCTCCGCGCGCTTGAGCTCGCCGACGCCATCTGCCGCGAAATCCACGACTACAACTCCAAATACGGCCTGTACAAGTTCAAAAAGTGATCCCGTCCGCCGCGATGCTGACCTGCTCCAAAGTCAATCTCTCGCTCGCCGTCACCGCGAAACGCCCCGACGGCTATCATGATTTGGATTCGCTCTTCTACCCGTTCCGCGATCCGTCCGACGAGATCCTCCTCGAAGACGCGCCCGCGGCGTCCGGCGTGACCATCCGCTGCGATGCGCCGGGCGTCCCGCTCGAACCGGAGAAGAATCTCTGCGGCAAGGCGGTCTATGCGTACTGCAAAGCCGCCGGAATGGACGTCCCCGGGCTGGTCATCCATCTGGAGAAACATATCCCCGTCGCCGCCGGAATGGGCGGCGGGTCCGCCGACTGTGCGACCGTGCTCAAACTGCTTCAGGAACGCTTCCATGCGCTTTCGGAATCCCGGCTCGAAAACACGGCGTTCTCCCTCGGCGCGGACGTCCCGTTTTTCCTGAATCCGCGCCCCTCGCACGTGACCGGCGCGGGCGAACACCACATGCCCGTCGAGGGGCTGCCGGAACGTCTTCCGATCCTCCTCGCCGCGCCTCAGTTCCCGGTCAGCGCAGCCTGGGCGTACCGGCACATGGATCTTCAGCGAGCGATCTCCACGCCGCCTTGCACAAACGAGCTGATCGATGCCCTTCGCCGCCGCGACTACGAGTCCGCCGCGCAGTTCATGCGGAACGACCTCGAACACGCCCTTTTCGACAAATTCCCCCTGCTGGTCCTGCTCCGCCGATTCCTGCTCGAAAACGGCGCGCTCCGCGTCATGGTCAGCGGCAGCGGCCCGACCCTCCTCGCGCTGTTCCGCGATGATGCCGCCGCGCAGGCCGCATACGCTCGCGCGACCTCGGAATTCGATCCCGCCGTCCGCTTTATCCTGCCCTCCTGAACAAACTCGATCATACGCACCACTTGAGCGCAAGGAATCAATCGTGATGAATCTTTTGGAGTTTGCAGGTCTTATCCTGTTTATCCTGTTGCCCGGCGTTGTCGTCACGGTCGTGCTCTTCGGACTGTTTTACCGGAACCGGAACGGAGAACCGTGGGTCCGGCGGCGTCTTCTGTTCCCGTTCCTTCTGATGCTGACGCATACGCTTCTGTACCCGCTGGCATTTCTGCTCGGGATCAGCCAACTGTTTTATCTCTGGCTTTTCCTCATTCCGGTCCTGCTCATCGTCATGATCGTCTATCAGGTCCATTCCGTCGCATGGAAAAACCATGATCTGCGGATCGCGGCAACGGCGCTTACGGTCTATCCCATGTCCCTTTTATTTTTCGCAGTTCTCGAAGCCGTTTTATTGCCACTAAGCTGAATCCCGCATACGGGCCCCGACGGGTCACTTCACCGCCTCCTCGACGGTCGCCGTCACGAAGAGCAGCGTGAGCATGTCCGGCTGGTACGCGGGATTGCTGATACGTGCCGCGAGGACGGGTTTTCCGAGCTCCAGATACAGCGTCTGCCGGAACGCCGTCGTGTCGATCATGGGCAGTTTCAGCGTGCCGGACAGGATTTCCTGTTCGGTCGAACGCTGCGGGCGCGCATAACGGTCCGCCTGACCGTCGTCCTCGTCCTCACCGTCGTATGAATTGCCGTAGAACGAATACGTGTAATTGCGCCAGCCGGTCTGGGTCGCCTTCTCGAAACTGTAGTCCAGCTGCACCGTCTTTTCGTCGCTGAGGATGCGGGCGGCGGCGCGCAGAGCCGTCCCGGTCCAGACGGCCTCGGTGTTCAGCGGCTCGGCGGGATCGCCGGGCTCCTGTCCGGGCGCCCATTTCAGCGGGACGAACTGCGTCCTCGTGTTGAGCTGGATCGCGACGGGTTCCTGCGAGGGGATCAGGCGGAAGCTCGGGCTGTAGAGGTCGCGCAGCTGGTTGCTCTTCAGGAGTTTTTTCATGAAGTCGTCGGACGGGACGGCGGGGCATCCGTCGGAACTCCCGGCGACGCAGATGTCGTTCCACTTCGCGCGCACGATCTGGAAATCCAGCCTGACGAGCTTGTTTTCGTTCGAGGTCGCGGGGGCAGTCTTTTCCGGCGCGGGCAGTGCTTTGGTATAGAACACGTGCAAGGTCCACGCGCTCCCGGACGCCGCTTTCGCGACGATCATCGGCTTGCCGCCGGTCGCCATGAGCGCGCCGGAGAAGGAATTGTCGTCGAAAATGGGCGTCTGCGTCCTGCCCCAGTCGCCGTACTCGGTGTTCGAGAAACCACTGAGTTTCCGCATGGTAGACTCCATGGAGAACACGCGCGGCGGACGGATGTCGAGGAAAAACTCGTTGCCGTAGGGCGAAGGATCCCCGAAGAACGGGAAGACGCTCGCGAGGTTGTTGTACGAGGTGTCATTGTCGACGGAGGAATCGTCGTCTTCTTCGGCATCCTCGTTCCCGCTGTCGCCGTCGTCCTCGCCGTCGCCGTCTTCCTCTGCCTCGGCCTCAACGTCCGAACCACCGGAGACGACGGTATGATCCGCATCCTCCTCGTCCTCGTCGTCCATGTCGGGAGGCGGGAGTTCGCGGTCGTTGAACGATGCCATATCGGGGGCGCTTTTCGGCATGATGTAGAAATCCGGGAAATACTCCGAGCGGGACATCTTGAACGCGACGGGAGAGTTTGCCGCCGAATACCCGGCGGAATACCCGATCACGCGGTAGCCGCCTTCCTTGTAGATCGCGGGCAGAAGCTCGTCCGTCGGCTGCGAATCCTCCGGGAGCTTCATGGATTTCGCGGCGGCGGCGAGCACTTTTTTCGGGACCGCGATGACCTGATACTCGAAATACTGGTACGCGCCAGAACGCTCCGCGGCGGCAGTCGCGGCGTCCTTCTCAGGGGCTGCCTCTTTCGCCGGAGCGGACTCCTTCGCCTCGGCCTCTTTCACAGCGGGCACGGCAGCGGGCGCGGCAGTCTGCCCCGGAGCAGGCAAACTCAGGGCACAGAAAAGTAATATCGAAACATAAACGAACAGCTGACAGACGGTGTGTTTCATGGAATCCGGCTCCGGGACTTACATGGATGCATCTTAAATGAAGCGGTATAGGATCAACGCAAAAAGGTATCACCATATAGAAAAAAAGTCAACCCGTTTCCGCGAAAAATAAAGAAAAAAAGAAAGCCGGCGAATTGAGCTTCACCGACTTTCATAAGGAAAAAGCGAATCGGAACGATTCCGTCTTACTTCTTGACGGGCTTTGCATCCTTCACGATGAGCAGGACCGGGTACTTCGCCTCGGTTTCGGGCACGGTGTACATCGTGCCAGTGAGGGTCATCGGAGAATCGGTCAGCTCGAAGTCCTCGGGCACCGCTACGGCAATGGCCTCCCCGTCCTTCCCGTAGGCGGTCGCCAGAGTGTGCGGCTTGCCGCCGAACATAAGTTCCATCCCGGTCTCGATGGTGCGTCCCGTGATCAGGGACTGCGCGGGGATGGACGCGCTGTTCAAGTCGTAGGCGCGGACGCCGGCGACTTCGAACGTGGCAAGCTTGTTGCAGAATTCGCGGCCGGTCGACTTTTCGACCTTCGCGAAGTTCAGGTCGGCGGGACGGTCCGCCATGGACGGTTCCAGCAGCAGGAGCGCGCCGACGACGATCACGCCGGAAAGGAGCGTGGCGGGCAGGCCGACCGCGAGCCATTTCATGAAGGTGACGTGCGAGGCGGACGGACGCTTCTCGAGCATGCCGAGCGCAACGATGTTCGCGGTGCTGCCGATCATGGTGATGTTGCCGCCGAAGCACGCGCCGAAGAGGAGCGCCCACCACAGCGGGAAGTCCTTCACGCTCAGGGAAAGCTGCTCGATCACGGGGCAGAACGCCGCGACGAAGATCACATTGTCGACGAACGCGGACCCGACGGCGGAGGTGAAGAAGATGAACGGGACGAGCTCGTAGGGGCTGGTGCCGCAGATCTTGGAGAATCCGCTCGCCATGACCTTGTCGACCTCGGTGTATTCGAGCGTGCCGGCGACGGCGAAGAGAAGCATGAAGAAGATGAGCGTCCACCAGTCGACCTCGCGTTCGATGTAGTAGCGGGCGCGGTTCTGCTTGATGATCATCACGATGCCGGAGCAGACGAGCGGCGCCACGATCAGGACGGTGTTCTTCGGCAGGCCGAGGAGCTCTTCGGTCGGGTGGTGGGAGGCGATGGCGCACACGGTGCAGACCAGGAGGATCAGGCCGGGCTTGTACGGCACCTTCACGCGGGGAGCAAGCGAAAGCCCCTGCGCGAGGCGGCTCTGCAGGCTTTCATCGAATTTCTTCAGGTCCTTGCGGAAGATGAAGAGGAGCAGCGCGATCACCGCGAACAGCGAAACGAGCATGATCGGGAACGACCACAGCATGAAGTCGCCGAACGTGAGGCCGCCCTTCGTGCCGATGTAGATGCCGACCGGGTTGCCCATCATGGTGCCCGAGCTGCCGATGTTCGTGGCGAGCACGGCGATCAGGATGTACGGGGTCGGGTTCAGTTTCAGGCGGTCGCACACCTGGAAGATCAGCGTGGAGATGAAGATGATGGACGTGACTTCGTCCACGGCGCACGCGAGCAGCGCGGACGCCACGCTCGTGACCGTGATGAACTTCATGCCGGACAGGTTCGGCATTTCCACGATCAGCTGCACGATCCACGTGAAGAAACCGAGGTCGCGCAGCGCGCCCACGATCACCATCATGCCGACCAGGAACAGGATCACTTCCAGCGAGGACGACTGCACGAAGTGGGGGATGTCCAGCGAGCCGGTGAAGATCAGGACCGCGAGGCCGAGGAACGCCAGCGCCAGACGGAACTTCCAGAAGAACAGCGTGCCCATGATGAGGCCGATGAACACGGCGCAGGCCACGGCCTGGTGCGATTCGAGCGCGTGGGAGAAGAAGCCGCCGAGGCCCACGGTCAGGCTCACGGCCAGCAGGATCATGAAACGCGAAACAAAGTATTTGACGGAAATGGAGGAGGATTCTTCCGACATGGTATCTGTAACCTTTCTTTAGTTATCTCGTATTCGTTGCGCCGCGGTCATTCCCAGAAGAACTTCGCGCAGAACTCGCGCAGGGAGACCAGACCGGCCAGACGGCCGTTCGCGTCCGTGATGATGAGCTGCGCCGTCTCCTGAGCCAGGAAGAGCTTCGCCAGCTGGATCGCCGGGACGTCTTCCGAAACCGGCTCGCCGAGCTCCTGCATGATGTCGGAGACGCGCGTGTCGCTGGCGCTCTTCAGCAGGTCGACGAACGGCTGGAAGCGGTAGATCGGGGAAAGGTTCTCCATCCAGAGGAGGTGTTCCGGCAGCGTGTAGGTCAGGATGTCCTTCAGCGACAGCACGCCGCGCAGGTCGCCCACGGAGTCGATCACCGGCAGGGACGCGCTCTGGGTGGTGGCGAAGATGTCGATCGCCTCGCGGATGGTGTCCGTCTCGTGAAGCGGGGTGAAGTCGGTGCGCATCACGTCCTTCGCGAGCAGGTATTCCGGCATTTTGATCCTGCCGGTGGCGAAGAACGTGGTGACTTCCGCCGGAGACCTCAGTCCGGCGACCTGGCGGATGTTCGCGGGGTCGGAGAACGATTTCGCCAGCATGGACATGACCTGCAGGTGCAGGTTCGGGTCTTCCAGCGGGGACAGGATCAGCACCATCACGTTGATGAGTACGTTCATGTTCAGGGATATGACTTGCGTGGTCACATTCTTGCCGCCGTAGCCGATCCCGGTCGGGCTGCACGCGATGGCGATCATCGGCTTCTCGATCCCGGCGATGCGGGCGTGCGGCACGGCGAGGCCGGGGGCGACGATGCACGGGAAGACTTTTTCGCGTTTCTCGATCTCGGCGCGGGCTTCCTCGATGTCGAGCTGGGGGAAATGGCGTTTGAGCATATCCAGCAGCATGCCCACGACTTTTGCGCCGTCGGGCTCCGTCACGCCGCAGGCGATGTTGTTCGCAAACAGGTAATCCGAAAACTCGTTCTTCGTTTCACTCATGGTAGGGATAACCTCCTGGGTCGTTCCATGTGTTTAAAAAAAATGAAATCCTTTTAAAGTAGCACGCAATTCGGAATTTACAAGTTCAGAACGCGTTTTTTCCCGGACTTTCCCGCGTCCTTTCCGTCGCTGGTTATATAGTTTTCGGTTTTTTTTGTGTTTTTCCGCTTCAACCGCTTGAAAAACATGTTGAACCGCAGTATATTAAAAGATTGTTTTTACTGAAAAATCATCCAATTCAGAGGTCTCACTCTTATGATTACGAAAAAGAATCTCGTTCTGCTCGGCCCGCCCGGCGCCGGCAAAGGCACGCTCTCCGATCCCCTGATGGCGCAGGAAAAGCTCGCGCACATCTCCACCGGCGAAATCCTCCGCGGCGAAGTGGCCGCCGGCACCGAACTCGGCAAACAGGCGGAAGCCTGCATGAAGGCCGGCAAGCTCGTCCCCGACCAGGTCGTCGCCGACATGGTCGCCGCCCGCCTCGCCACGGCGGAATGCGCCAACGGATTCATCCTCGACGGCTTCCCGCGCACGGTCGCGCAGGCCGAACTCCTCGAAGAAGCCATGGTCCGCATCGGCATGAAGCTTGATGCCGTGATCCTCTTCGAAGCCCCCGAAGACCTCCTGCTTCAGCGTCTCACCGCCCGCCTCACCTGCAAGAAATGCGGCGTCGCGTTCAACAAGCTCTTCGCGCCCCCGAAACAGGAAGGCGTCTGCGACCGCTGCGGCGGCGAGCTGATCCAGCGCGCCGACGACTCCCTCGAAACCGCGAAGAACCGCCTGAAAGTCTACCACGAGCAGACCGCCCCCCTCATCCAGTTCTACGAGGGGAAAGGCTGCCTCGCGCGCATCGATTCCTCTCTGCCCGTGAAGGAAGGATTCGCGGCGCTTCTCGCGCTCCTGAAGTGATCCCGCGGGTTCCCGTATGCGCCTGATGAAACGCCGCAATTTCGTGATCCACACGCCCGAGGAGATCGTCCGCATCCGCGAGGCCGCGCGCGTCACCGCGCTCGCCCGCGAGGAGATCGCCGCGCTCGCCCATCCGGGCATGACGACGCTCGAACTCGACGAACTCGCCGGGGCCGTGATCCGCGCCACCGGAGGGACCCCGACGTTCCTGAACTACAACGGCTTCCCGCGCAACATCTGCATCTCGGTCAACGACGTGGTCGTGCACGGGATCGCCAGTGAAAAATGCGTGCTGAAGGAAGGCGACATCGTCAGCGTGGACGTCGGCGTGACCCTGAACGGCGGCATCGGCGACACAGCGAAGACCGTGCTCGTCGGCAACAAGCCGACCACGAAGGACATCGAGCGTCTCCTCGCCGGAACGCAGGAAGCGCTCGAGGCGGGCATCGCCGCGGCGCACCCCGGCGGGCATGTCGGCGACATCTCCCGCGCCGTCGCGGAAGTCGCGAACCGCTACAAGCTCGGCATCGTCCGCGACCTCGTCGGGCACGGCTGCGGCACGCGTCTCCACGAGCCGCCCGAGGTGCCGAACTTCGTTTCCACGAGCGAGGGCCCGGTCCTCGCGCCCGGCATGGTCCTCTGCATCGAACCCATGCTGAACCTCGGCACGGCGCGCGTGTACGTGGAGCCGGACAACTGGACGGTCCGTACGGCGGACGGCCAGCCCTCGGCGCATTTTGAACACATGATACTAATAACTGAAACTCATACGGAGGTCTTAACACGTGTCTAAAGACGTTGTCAAAGTAGAAGGCGTCGTCCGCGAACTGCTCCCCAACACCATGTTCCGGGTCGAACTTGAAAACAAGCATATCGTCCTTGCCCATATCAGCGGCAAGATGCGGCTCCACTTCATCCGCATCCTCCCCGGGGACACCGTAACGCTCGAAATGTCGCCCTACGACCTGACGAAAGGCAGAATCATCTTCCGCCAGAAATAACGTCCGCGGCCGTTTTCCAATCGAAACCGCACAAAACCAGCCCTGGGCGAAAACTCCGGGCATGTCCATACTTTTGATTTCTTATCAACCAAAACCAATAAACGCCCCTCGCGGGCAGGAAAGGAAAATCCACTATGACCAAACGTGACCTTGTCGTCAAAATCTCCGCTGACACCGGCCTCATCCAGACCGAAGTCGCCAGCATCGTCCAGAAGACCCTCGACTACATCGCCGACGAACTCGCCGCCGGCCGCGACATCGAACTGCGCAACTTCGGCGTTTTCGAAATCCGCGTCCGCAAGGGCCGCAAGGGCCGCAACCCCAAAGTGCCGCAGATCACCGTCCCGATCCCGGAGCGCAAAGTCGTCAAATTCCGCGCCGGCAAGGAACTCAAGGACCGCGTCGCCAGCCTCAAGATCGACTGATCCCGGAGAATCCGTCCCATGCCGAAAATTGCTCCGCCTCCCGGAGTGAGCGACATCTTCCCGGACGAGGCAACAGCCTGGCTCCAGCTCGAATCCGCCGCCCGCAAAGTCTTCGGACTTTACGGGTTCGGCGAGCTCCGCACACCCATTTTCGAGTTTACCGAAGTGTTCCAGCGCGGACTCGGCGGCGAAACCGAAGTCGTCCAGAAAGAAATGTATACCTTTGAAGACCGCGGCGGCAGGAGCCTCACGCTCCGTCCCGAAGGAACCGCGGGCGTCATGCGCGCCCTCGCCGCCACCGACGCCGCCAACGGCGTCGAACACCGCGTCTTCTACATGGGCCCGATGTTCCGCGGCGAACGCCCCGCGGCCGGCCGCAAACGCCAGTTCCACCAGGTCGGCGTCGAAAACGTGGGCCGTCCGGCCTCGCCCGGACTTGATGCGGAAGCCATCGCCATGCTCTGCCATTTCCTCGAAGAGATCGGCATCACGGGATTCAACCTCCTCATCAACACGCGCGGCGTACCGTCCGACCGTCCCGCCGCCGAACAGGCCCTCGCGGAGCATTTCCGCCCGCATCTCGCCGAGATGTGCGAGGACTGCCGCGCCAGGATCGACCGCAACGTCTGGCGAATCCTCGACTGCAAGCAGGCATGCTGCAGGCAGTTCGTCGAAACCGCGCCCGACCCGGCGCAGTTCTTCAGCGCCGAATCCCGCGACTACTTCAAAAAAGTCTGCGACCTCCTGACGGAACAGGGCATCAAGTTCACGGTCGACCCGAGACTCGTTCGCGGCCTCGACTACTACGTCCACACCGTCTTCGAGCTCACGCACACCGGCCTCGGCGCACAGAACGCCATCGCCGGCGGCGGCCGCTACGAACTCCTGCTCCCCGAACTCAAGAAGCCGATCCCCGGCGTCGGGTTCGCGGCGGGCATGGAGCGTCTGCTGATTGCGCGCGATTCGCTCGGCGTGAAACCGCCCCTGCCCCAGGTCCCGAAGCTGTATCTGGCTTCGCTGGGCGACGCGGCGCAGGCGTTCAACACCGCCCTCGCGGCGAAACTCCGCCATGCGGACGTTTCCGTGGCGATTGACTACGACGCGAAGAGCATGAAGTCCCAGATGAGGGCCGCCGACCGCATGAAGGCCGAATACGTGCTGGTGGTCGGCGATACCGAACTGGAAGCGAAATCCGCCAAGCTCAAACGTATGGCGGACGGCCAGGAGATCCCGGTCGGGCTGACGCTCGATGGCATCATCTCCGCTTTGAACACGGATTCCGCGCAGAGCTGACCGTCTCGAAAAGACGTCCCGACACGACGAAGCCGCCGGTTTTCACTCCGGCGGCTTTTTTATGCTCCGATTCCTGTATCCCTTTGCCTGAAAGGTTTTTACTCCTGAGGAGTCTGGGGAGTTTCGGGCACTGAGGTCGCGGGGGCGGAGTCTGTTTCGGATCCCGCGGGGGGCTTTCCGGCCTCCTCCATGCGGTCGATCTCGTCGGCGTCCTCGCTGGAGAATGCGGAGATGATCATGTCAGGGAAGAGGACGAGCAGGTATTTCGTGTTGTCCGCGAAGAAATGCGTGATGGACTTGCCGTAGGAGACCTTCGGATCGAAGAGGTTCCCGGTCAGATACACGGGCCAGTAGAAGAGCGCGAACCGCGTGGAGGTCTCCAGGTCCGCACCGCCGTCCCCGGCGAGGTCAATGGTACCGGTCGCGGTATAACGTTCCAGCGGGTCGCCCTCAAGCTCGAGTTCGCGAAGCTCCACGACCCCCCTCCGTACGGAGAGGTCGGCCGTGCCGCGCTTGAACTCGATCGGCGCGTCGCCGGAGATCATGTCCATGAGGGAACCCGCGGTCACCAGCCGCAGCAGACGGCGGAGCATTTCGCCCGGCACGTAGTCGATCAGGCGCGGCACGCTCAGGAGCGGCATCAGGAGGATGTTCAGGAAGAGCGACCGGTCGCGCAGCGAACTCCTCAGCGACACGTCCTCGACTTCGGCCTTGCAGTCTGCCTGAAAACGCGTCGCGAGCGCTTCGCTGGTGAATCCCTCGCCCCGGAGGGACGCCTGAAGCCGGGTCACGATCCCGTGCAGGCCGTGCGGGATCTCCGGGCTGTCGTCGGTGGCGAGAAACGCCGTGAAACTCTTGTCGAACGGGATGTTCTCCAGGTCGGCGTCAGCCTCGAACGGCCACGGACCGTCCGTGACATGGACCCGCGCGGAACCGGTCCCGAGCACGTCGCCGGAGAACACCATCTTCGGGGCCAGGATCATCTGTTCGTCGCCGCCCCTGAGCTCCAGCGGCCCGGAGACGGAAAAGATGAGCGCGTGGCTGCGCGAGTAGATACCGTTCAGGTTCAGGTCGAATATCTTGTCGCGGAGGGAAAAAGGCGGCGTCTCCATCCCCGGATCGGTGTTGTGGTTGTAGCGGAAATACGACACCGCGAACGGCAGGTCGATGGAGCTGGAGATGAACTTCGGCGCGGCCCCTGCCCCGCGTTTGTAGATGTAACGCCCGGAGATATGGTCCTCGCCCTCCTTGTCGCCGAGGCGGATGGACGCGTCGCCGAACATCTCGCCGTCCGCCCACATGAGCTCGCCGTCGATGAGCCCGGAGAGGACCGGGAACTCGTATTCTTCGGGATTGTCGGACTGCAGCTGCATCCGGTTGATCTTCAGCTCGCCGCTCCAGCTCATCTCGTCGAAATGCCCGTCGGCGCGGAATTCGATCTGCCCGGCCGCGTCGAGATCCTCGAAATAGAAACTCCGCTGCACGCCATAGCCGATCAGGTACAGCGCTTCCGGCCCCACGCGCACCTCGGGGAAGTGCATCCGCACGCGGCTGTCGGCCGCCAGATCGACCGTGCCGGCCCCGCTCGCGAAGAGCGTCTGGCGCGCCTTCCGGTCGTGGATATCGAGGTTCACTTCGGGCAGGACCAGGAATGACTTTTCGCGGTCGAAACGGAACGCCGCGTTCACGCCGAGCCGCGCCATCTCGTGCGGGCAGCCATCAAGAAGCAGCGTCATATCGGTCCCGACCATTTTGAGCTCGCCCCCGATGGAGTTGCCGCCGTCGGACACGCGCACGTCGCACTCGGCGGTCACCAAGCCGCCGCTCAATCCGAATTCCCCGTCGTCCGCGATGAACTGGTCCCAGAACGACGCGGGAAGTTCGGAGACCTTGAGCTTGAATTCGAGGGGGTCCTGGGGAAATTCCCCATCCACGGGCCACGCGAGCCCGTTTTCGCTCGCGATCGACACGCGACCGGATCCGTTGTCGAGTTCGGCGGCAAACTCCGCGAATCGCATCCTCTCCTCGTTGGGATCGTAATCGTATTTCCCGGAGGCCGAAACGTTCACGAACCTCAGCATGGGCAGTTCTTCGGCGGAGGCGAACTTGCGTTCGAGCTGGCGCGCGAGATTGTCGCTCATCCGGTCGACGAGGAAATCGCCGGTCAGGTGCGCGTCGCTCCCGCCCGATGCAGTCAGGACGGCGTGAAATTCATTCCCGGCGGTCAACTCCAGCTCGGATTCCAGCATCCAGCCCTGACGGTCCGGGGCGAGCCGGAAATCTGCGCTGCCGACCGCATCCACGACCAGTTCCGCACCCCCGGCCCCGGTCAGGGACAGGTGGGACAGATGCGAGACCTTGCGGAGTTTCGCTGTCATATTGACCAGGTCGAGATCGAGCTCGGCCTCGGCGGAGTGTTCCGCTTCGCGCAGGTTCGCGTCGTCGAGGAACCCGCAGAGATCGACCAGATCCCGGTCGCCGAAGACGGAGAACATGCGGTAGGGATAATAGAAGACTTCGCCCTCGAGCGAAGCCGTGCGGATATTGTACTCTCCGGCGAGTTCGCCCCGGCAGATCACGTCGTCGCCGTCATTGAACCGAATCCCGCAGTGCGTCACGTTGAACGCCGTGATATGCGTGATACCGTCGGTCTCGAACGCCGCATCGGCGTCGAAGACGCGTTTCCGGGTCTTCCGGTCGCGCACGACCACGCCCGCTCCGCCGATCAGTCTCTCGCTGCTCTGTTTCAGCTCCAGGAAATACTCCCCGGCCAGGATCTTGTCGGTCGAATCGAACGGCAGGACCGGGTCGAACGGCGTCAAATCGATCGGTCTCGTCGTCGCGAGCGACATCCGGGCGTCGTCGGGACTTATGGAATAGGAGCCGTCCTCATGGCGGACAAACTCGAAAATGCCGGTCGAGTCGAGAGAGATCCTGCCGCCGCCGGGACCGGACAGGCGTCCCGACAGCGCCTCCATGGTGACGCCGCCGGAGACGAGGTCGAATACCGCATCGCATTTGGCCTCCAGCATGAGGTCGCCGGGGATCGTTTCGCCGCGGCAGATCATGTCGTTGGCCTGCGCGCTCACGCTGAACTTCAGGTCCAGCTTCTCGCCCCTGAGCCCCAGCGTGCCGAACATCTCAAGCAGGGGATTGTCGAGGCTCAGCGCCAGCGGCTCGTAGTCCCAGCGATCGGACGTGGTCCACTCGCCCCCGAACCGGATCGCTTCGAGTTCGGGTTCGTACTGGAGCAGCATCCCGGTCGATTCCAGCGCGGGGAATTCGAGGTGGGAATCCGGCAGGTCGATCACGAGGGGCCCCTCGCCTTCGGCCGTCAGCAGCAGACTGCCGCCGTCGCCGTGCGAAGTCGCCCTCAGCCCGAGCCCGAATTCGACCGACCGCTGCGGGTCCCGGATGCGGAAATACACCGTGCCGGAAAGGGTCGGGCGATTGAGACAGCCGTCCTCGAACGTCGAGTTCAGTCTCTGCACGGACACGGTGGTCTGCCGGGCTCCGGCTTTCCATTCGGCCTCGGCGTCCTGAAGCGTGAGGTCGTGGATGCGCAGGATCGGCTTCGACGCGGTCTTCCAGAGTTTTCCGGCCGCGGCCCGCACGAATTCGGCGGAAACCGCCCCGTCCGCGAGCTCGAGTTCCACCGCTTCCGCTGTTTTCGCGAAATCGAGCGACGCGCGCAGGCCCTCCGCGTGAACACCGGAGACATGCAGTTCGCGCACTTCGCCGCCCTCGATGGTCATATCATCGAACCGGAGTCCGCACGATCTGGCCTCGAAAACTCCGACCTCCGTCCTCATTTTCAGGTCCGTCAGCAGGAGTTCGCGGTTCGAGATCGACAACGACACGCCGGGCGTGCCCTCCACTTCCACTCCGGCGTACCACGCCCCGACGGGCACGATCCACAGGTCGGCCGTCAGGATCGCCAGAGACACCGCCACAAGCAGCAAAATGACCGGCACGGCCACCGCCCAGAAGGCGATGCGGAGGGAGCGCGGCAGCCGCGAGGTGGTTCTGATGGGGTTCTGTTCTGGCATAATCGGGGTTGCTGTCGGATCAAATCGGATCAAGGGCACCTCTAAAAATCGGTTTTCGGCGGCTTTTCGCGTCCGGACAAAGTCCAACTGGTAAGATTTTCGGTGGTTACCTTCAGGCAGCCACGCTCAAATCTTCCTGCATTGGTCTTTTTGCCCATTCGCTGAAAATCCATACGATCGTTTTTTTAGAGATACCCCAAACGGAATTCGTGATCGTCCCCCGAACACCTGCTACGAGGTCTTGATACCGTGTCTGAAT
>JAEEGJ010018481.1_pt1 | contig 15554 bp, 15 predicted proteins | sample 8958761 | NCBI WGS metagenome assembly JAEEGJ01 (sample SAMN16246546, study PRJNA631951) | gut metagenome | biome: gut microbiome; feature: rumen; material: RS-attached | host: Bos | place: Iran: Karaj | collected 2018-10
TGTTTTTTTCCATGTGAATTAAACTTGGCATGTTTATTGTTGTCAAAGAATGGCATTTTGCTATAAAAACAGTTTTGAACTGAAATTATAACTAAACGTTTTATTAAAAGAGAAAATTTATGAAGAAAGTTTTTGTTTTGATTGCTGCTGCGATCGTGTCCATGAGCGCTATGGCTCAAGTTCAGTTTGGTGCAAAGGTTGGTGTTGACGCTACTCACTTCTGGGGCAAGGACACTCCTCACGGAATGCAACTCAACTATCAGGCTGGTCTGATGATGGAGTACAAGTTCAATCCTCATTTTGCTATTGCTCCTGAGGTTGTGTTTGCTGCTCAAGGTGGCAAAGATACTCGCAAAGTTGATCTCGTTGATGCCGATTGTACTTTCCACACCAATTACATTAATGTGCCCGTTATGCTCAAGTACTACGTATCACCCGCATTCAGCATCGATTTCGGTCCTCAAGTAGGTTTCAACGTGTACAGCAAAATGACAGCTAAGGGCAAAGCATCAAGCATTGAGGCAAAATGGACTGATGATCTTAAGGACGGTACCAAGGCCGTTGACTTCGGTCTGGGTTTGGGTGGTACCTACAACCTCACTGACAATGCCTTCGTACAGGCTCGCTACACAATGGGCTTGACCAATGTGTTTAAGGGTGACGGTGACTGCAAGAACGGTAATATCCAGATTGCCTTCGGTATGAAGTTCTAATAGCAGAACACTAGAGAGAAAACAATGATAGAAATCGGCTACCCAATCACTGGAGTAGCCGATTTTTTACTGTTACAAGCCACCATTAAAAAGGACTTTCTTCGTCAGTGACCTTCAGGGGCTTATTAAAATCCATTAATTTAATCTGAATTTTTATATAAAAACATAAAAAATCCTTAAAATATTTGTACAATTCAAAAAATCTGTTGTACATTTGTACGTGTGTTTTTCATGGTATTAGATTTAAGGTTTGTGGAGGCTGTCGTGAGACATCTTCCACTTTCTTATTTTTTACGCTTGAGAGGTGCCACTTTGCAACGATAGCTGCAAGACACTTTACCCTTCATCATATTGTTTAGCTTGTTTTTTATCAACTGTTTGCGGATGGGAGCAATACGGTCGACAAACAACGTTTTTTCCAGGTGGTCACACTCATGCTGTACGACCCTTGCGAGGTATCCTTCAATGTCTTGGTCATGATCCTGAAAGTTTTCATCTTGCCAATGCAGATGTATCTTCTCGTGTCGATGCACATTCTCGTGAATTCCAGGCACACTGAGGCAACCTTCTTCGCGAGAAATCAACGGAGACGACTCATCCACTGTGATCTCAGGATTGATGAGTACCATGTTAACACCCTTGAGTTCGGGGAAATCTTCGGCCAACACATCAACATCGATATAGACGATGCGAACATTGACGCCCACTTGGGGAGCGGCGATTCCGATGCCCTGAGTGTGGTACATGGTTTCCTTCATGTTCTCAATAAGCTCCTTCAAATTCGGGTAATCAGGAGTGACTGTGGCATTCTCTGCCCTCAGCACAGGATGACCATAAATATAAATCGGTAATATCATGATTCAGTATTAAAAGGTTGATTGAATTTACTTTGTAGATAATCGTTAAGAATAATAGTAGCAGCAATGGCGTCAACACGGGACTTGTCTCGACGGTCACTTTTCTTCATGCCCCCGTCAATCATTGCACGATGGGCAATCGTGCTCGTAAATCGCTCGTCGTACATCACAACAGGCATGTCAGGCAATTCCTTGTGCAACCGGTTGACAAAAGGTGTGATATACTTCATGCTCTCGCTGGGATTACCATTGAGCTGAGTGGGTTGCCCGATGATGATGCGATCGACCTGTTCGCGGGCGATATATTCTTTAATGAACGACATGAGCGTATTGGTAGGCACTGTGGCAAGATTACCAGCAACAATCTGTAACGGATCGGTTACGGCAATACCGGTGCGTTTCCGCCCATAATCAATGCCTAAAATACGTCCCATATCAGCCTTGCTGCATCGTGAGCAGGAATTCCTCGTTATCACGAGTACGGTCCATGCGTTCCTTGACAAATTCCATAGCCTCCACCGATGTGCGGTCGCTCAAGAAGCGACGGATAATCCACATCTTATTAAGGGTATCCTGTGGCAACAGCAGGTCATCACGACGAGTGCTTGATGCCATGACATCCACAGCCGGGAAGATACGTTTGTTGGACAACTTGCGGTCAAGCTGCAACTCCATGTTACCGGTGCCCTTGAATTCCTCAAAGATCACCTCGTCCATCTTGGAGCCGGTCTCGGTAAGTGCCGTAGCAATGATCGTAAGGCTACCTCCGCCCTCGATATTACGGGCGGCACCGAAGAAGCGTTTCGGCCTCTGCAGCGCATTGGCATCCACACCACCAGTGAGGATTTTGCCCGATGCGGGAGCAATGGTGTTGTAGGCGCGTGCCAGACGGGTGATCGAGTCGAGCAGGATAACCACATCATGGCCACATTCCACCAGTCGCTTGGCTTTGCTCAGCACCAGGTCGGCAATCTTGACATGACGGTCGGCCGGTTCATCAAAGGTCGAAGCAATTACCTCAGCATTGACGCTGCGGGCCATGTCGGTCACCTCCTCAGGACGCTCGTCGATGAGCAGGATGATCATATAGGTCTCGGGATGGTTTTCCGAGATGGCGTTGGCAATTTCCTTCAACAGCATGGTTTTACCGGTCTTGGGCTGTGCGACGATAAGTCCGCGCTGGCCTTTACCGATGGGCGAGAACATATCTACCACGCGCTGTGACACGGTGGGATGGGTGCGGCTCACCAGGTTAAATTTCTCATCAGGGAACAGGGGCACCAGATGCTCAAAGGGCACACGGTCGCGCACATAAGCGGGAGTGCGGCCATTGATGAGGCGAATCTCGCTCAGCGGGAAGTATTTCTCACCCTCCATGGGCGGGCGAATGGTTCCCTCGATCACGTCACCGGTCTTGAGACCGTAAGCCTTGATCTGGGACTGCTGAACATAGATATCATCGGGTGAAGTCAGATAATTGTAGTCGCTCGAGCGCAGGAAACCGTAACCCTCGGGGGCGATGTCAAGCACGCCTTGTCCCTCAAGGATACCATCAAAATTATAAGGCTGGTCCAGATAGGGATTGCTCTCGGCAATCTGTTGCTGTTGCTGCTGTTTGATTTTGCGTTTGTTCTTCTTGCTCTCCTTTACCACCTTGGGCTCTTGGATAACAATCGGTGCAGCTGCGGCCTCTTGTTCTTTGCGTTTGCGCTCTTCCTCGGCACGACGCATGGCTTCCTCACGCTCCTCTTGGGTGCGGGGTTTGAAAGTGAAACCACTGCCAGTATTGAAGAATGAATTCAGCGACACGTCTTCGCGTTCACGAGGACTTTGTTCGTTGACCGGCTGTTCGGCGGCCTGTTCTTGGGGCTGCTCGAAATTGTCGGCCATAGGCTCAGGCTCATCGACCGGCACGTTTTCCTGAATAGGCTCGGGTGCGGCTGCTGTTTCCTCGCTGATGTTATCAAAAGGCAATACGGGTTGCTCGATGACCTGTTTCGTTTTGCGACCACGACGGCGAGCCGGTTGCTCACTGGGAACGGGCTCTGCTTCAGGCGCTTCGGTTGAAGTTTCCTCAGTAGGTTGGCCTACAGAAGCATCTTCCTTGAGAGCGGCATCGCGTGCGGCCTTTTCGGCTGCCGACGGACGACCGCGTTTGCGCTTCGGGGCTTCTACGACAGGTGCTTCCTCGGCTACGACCTCAGGTTTCGGTTCTTCCTTGGGTGCGGGTTCAACACTTTCGGCTGCCTTTAATTGGCTATCATCATTCTTTTTATTTTGTTTCTTCTTGTTGGGAACGGCATCATCCTTTGTCACATTGTTTCCATCGGCCTTGGCGGCTGGTTGACGGATACGTTCGCGACGACGTTTGGTGGGTTCGGGAGCGATGGCGGCTTCGGTCTCAGCCTGATGATCCAGTATGTTAAATACTAGTTCATCATGGGTAGCTGAATCAATGTGCTTGAGACCCATTGATTTGGCGATCTCACGAAGTTCCGTGTCGCTCATCTGATTAAGTTGTTCAATGTTATACATATATTTAAAATAATATCGGGATTGACTAGCGGGGAATACAATAAGATGATACTACGCCAGTCGTGGATGTGCATTCACAAGCACAATCACCCGTAGTTAATGATTTATCAATAGTTTAAATATTAATTTTCGATTCTGCCCTAACTTCTATATTCCTGTATGCCAACTATAATAGCACTACACGTTTTAAAAAATGTGTTCGGGAAAAGGCGGGAAACGAAATCGATGATTTTTGAGGCATAAGACCCACTTAAGGGCCGTTTTGCGATGCAAAATTAGTGATTTTTGGGAACATGAGCAAAAAAAGCGCGAAAAAAGCCTTAATTTTGCAACCCAAAGAGAAAAAACATGGATATTGACCGTCAAAAAATAGCCGAACATGTTAATCTGCCAGTGATGAAACTGGTGGGATCGGTAGCCGATGAACTCAACCGCGAGTGCTACGTTGTGGGGGGCTACGTCAGGGACATCTTCCTGGAACGGCCCAGCAACGACATGGACTTTGTGACGGTGGGCAGCGGTATCGCTGTTGCCAAGGCCGTGGCTCATCGCCTGGGCAAACGGGCCCATCTAGCTGTGTTTCGCACCTATGGCACGGCCCAAGTAAAGACTCGGCAATGGGAACTGGAATTTGTGGGTGCCCGCCGTGAGTCTTATCACCGCGAGAGCCGCAACCCTATCGTTGAAGACGGAACGCTCGATGATGACCAGCGGCGCCGTGATTTCACCATCAACGCGATGGCCATCTGCTTGAACAAGGAGCACTATGGTGAACTCTTGGACCCCTTTGACGGCATCGGGGACATGGAGCGGCGCATTATCCGCACCCCGTTGGATCCCGACATAACCTTCAGCGACGACCCGTTGAGGATGATGCGTGCTGTGCGGTTTGCCACACAGCTTGACTTTGATATATATCCCGAGACATTTGATGCTATCAAGCATAATGCCGAGCGCATCAAAATCATCACCCGTGAACGCATCGCCGACGAATTGATGAAAATCATGCGCAGTGCCCAGCCCTCACGTGGCTGGAAATTGCTCGACCAGTGCGGCCTGCTGCAACTCATTTTCCCTGAATTGGCGATACTCAAGGGTGTCGAGACGGTCAACGGCCGTGGACATAAAGACAATTTCATGCACACCTTGCAGGTGCTTGACAACGTGGCTCAGTCCAGTGACAACGTGTGGCTGCGCTGGGCCGCACTGCTGCACGATGTGGGCAAGGCGCGCACCAAGCGTTGGGACCCGCAATTGGGTTGGACATTCCACAACCACAACTTCGTGGGTGAAAAAATGGTGCCCAAGATCTTTGCCAAGATGCGCTTGCCGCTGAACGAGCACATGAAGTATGTGAAGAAACTCGTCGGGCTGCACATGCGTCCCATTGCCCTGGTCGAGGATGAGGTCACTGACAGTGCCGTGCGCCGACTGTTGTTTGATGCGGGCGACGATATTGATGACCTGATGACGTTGTGCAAGGCCGACATTACCAGCAAAAACCAGAGCAAGGTGCAGCGCTTCCGTGAGAATTTCGACCTGGTAAAGCAGAAATTAGTGGACATTGAGGAGAAAGACCGCGTGCGCAACTTCCAGCCGCCTGTCGATGGTGAGGAAATCATGACGACTTTCAACCTGCCCCCGTCACGGCCTGTGGGCTACATCAAGGACGCCATCAAGGACGCCATCCTCGACGGCAAGATTACCAACGATTATGCTTCGGCCTATCGTCTCATGCTCGACAAAGCCAGCGAACTGGGCATCACTCATGCTCATGAGGGCCAACTGTGCCACACAACGATGCAGGCACCCGTGGGCGCGCTTCATATTGCCGCTTCTACCAGTGGCATTGCGCTCATAGGCTGGAGCTATGATGAAGTCGAAAAGATTGCCAGGAAACTGAAATTACAGCCGATTGAAGCCAATACTCCCCTACTCGCCCAATGCATCAAGCAACTCAGCGAATACTTTGACGGCACGCGTCGTGAGTTTTCACTGCCACTCCATCCCGTGGGTACTGAGTTCCAGATGAGCGTTTGGGAAAATTTACAACAGATACCTTATGGAGAGACCATATCCTATGGCGAATTGGCAAAACATATAGGCAATCCCAAAGGGTCACGTGCCGTAGCTCAGGCAAACCATAACAATTCCATTGCCATAGTCATCCCCTGCCATCGTGTCATCAATGCCGACGGCAGTTTAGGCGGATATGCTTCAGGACCCGACAAGAAACAGACCTTGCTCAGCCTTGAGCGAGAGCACAAAGCCTGAAGCCTCTAGTCAGCAAACGGAGATACTAACCATTTATCCCAGGGTTCATAAACTTCCTTGGGGTTATCAGTGCTGATATAGTCTTCGTCATTATAATAGCCGCGGACGGTGTAGCGGTTCTTGACACGATAGGAGTCATAGTATGACGGGTCGGCTACCTGAAGGAAAACTTGCTCGCTCTGCAGGTCAGTACCCTGCCACAACATTAACGTGTAAGTCGTTTCAAATGCCGAGCTTGAGGTCATGCGATAAACCGCTGAGCGTTCCGGTTCATAATAGAATTCACCATTGAAAACCGTGAAACCGTCGTTTGTGGCACGAACGAAGAGATTCACATCACTGTCCCACACAATCAATGTGCTGTACTCGCGGTTGCAGCCGGGGCCTATCAGGATATCGACATTGCCGTCAAAGTTGGCGTCGAGGAAATGTACAATGTGGCGGGTAATGGCATCTTCCTCACTAATAGGAAGACTCTGCATCAGCATACCGTCGGCATAAATTTCCACCCTGTTAATGGCATATTCGCCATCGAGCAGTTTCACTTCAAGCACGTCGTGGGTTGTCGGGCAATTCTCTATCGTGACTAGTCCATACTCATTCAGGGGAACCGTGGGCACAGCCAGCGGATGATCATTGGCGGCTCTACATTGAGGCGACAAGAACAAGAGTGCTGCCATCATCAGGAAAGCCATCACTCGTCTAGAGAATATGCTATAACTGATCATCATGAGATAAAGTGTTGATTTGCGATAGTGAATAGATGAAATGCGAAACAAGATACATTGAACAGGGACTATTTAAGGCTCATCTAGCAGCGATTGCCATTCGCCAGGTTCCTGTCAACAGGTGACTGCCGCCAGTGGGATCACTTGGCGGATTTGTTCTTGGGATCGACACGGAAGGTGACGCAGCGATTGTAGGCATAGTTCGCCAGCGTGTAAACCACCATGGCGAGAACCATGACAATGTTTTGACCAGCCTTCTCCATCGGGAAGAACGGGATGATGTCGTCGGGCAGGTTTTTCCAACCAAGGCCTTCGAGCAAAATCCAGCTGACGCACAGCTGCAACGCCAGGCAGATCAAGAAACCGCAAACAAACAGTAGCAACTCGCGCTTGAAGTTGTTCTTGGTCTTAAACACCCAGTTGCGGTTCCACAGGAAACTGTTAATGACGCCGAAGATGTAACCCACGACATTGGAGATACCGTAGGCCAAGCCCATCTTGGTGTTGAGAACATAGAAAACGACGAGCGTGATGAGTGTGTTCAACACACCGATCACACAATATTTGAGCAATTGTATGCCCGTTTGTCTGGCTTCGTCCTTATCTATCTTCATGATAACAGTATTGTAGCGGCAAAATTATATAATTTTAACGAATTGACAAAATATATTTCAATCAATGTTAGCAGGAATGCCAATTCCCAATAACTATCTCCTCACTGCAGTGATTCCCATATCGACTAGGCCCTGCAAAGTATCGCACCCTTCCATCGCCTGCCACACAACGACCGAATGGGCGGCAGCAGGAGCTATGTCACGGGATAGTGTCACTTGCTTTTGATACAATGTTCCGAAGCCTCCACCTGTCCAGTTGCCGTATTCATCGGCCATCGTCACGTCGACCGCTTGCCGATGAATGGTCGAGTCGGCAGCGATGATGTCTACCACCAGTGAAAGGTTTCGGTAAGGATAGGTGTTGTCGTGACGCACAGCAAGCAGGAGCTCATAGCGACCTGTAGAGTCGTCGTACTCGGGCATGAAACACAATGGCAGTGTACGCTGCCAGCCTTGTGATGGCATGTGTTTGAAATCGGCATGTGCTATGACCGGCTTATGTTGACACGCTGTGGCAATGAACACAACGGCGGCAATGTAGATAATCATTGCCACCGTTATGTTGTGTCCGTTCAGTCTGCGACTGTCACGAATCCTTTGGGCCACTATTTTGTGCATGTTGCCCATTGTCGTTCTTGGGAGCGCCGGCATCCTTAGGTTGGCGAGGTCTGAAGGACTTGCCGGGACGCGGCTGGTGTTCCTTGTGCGACGGCCTATCGCCACGGGGTTGACGTTCAGCATTAGGGGCGCCGCCATCCTGTGGTTGCGGTTGACGTTTAGACTTACCTGGGCGCTGCTTGCGCTCGGGTTTGCCATTGCCGCCGTCTTGTGAGCCCGTCGGTTGCTGGCCACCCTTGTCAGACTTGCTATTGGCAGCTTCATTAGGCTTGCCAGCGCCATTGCCTGCTGATTTCTCGCCCGATTTCTTTTTCTTTTTCTTCTTCTTTTTGTCAAAGCGATTGATGGCATCCTGATTCAGCAGGTCGCCGAAAGGAGAGCCACCTCTCTTGTTGCCGTCATCGGGCAAGAGACTGTCGGGCTTGACTCCGTTCTTGTTGAGGGCAATGATTTCAAAGGCTTGAGCCGCAGTCAGCGTCACCGTATCGACTGGCGCATTGCGCTCAGTGGAATAGATAATCTCGCGCTTGAGGGCATCGGCCTTGAAGTAATAATAAGTATTGTCCTTCGTTTCCAGATGCACGTCCTTAGGCGGCAACTGACGTATGGCCTCAACGTAGGTGTTCACCTCAAAATTGATGCAGCACTTGAGCTTGGCACACTGGCCTGCCAAATTCTGCGGGTTGAGCGAAATGTCCTGGAAGCGGGCAGCACTCGTGGCTACCGACACAAAACTGGACATCCAAGTGGCACAGCACAAAGGCCTGCCGCAGGGGCCGATTCCACCGATGCGTCCTGCCTCTTGGCGGGCACCGATCTGCTTCATCTCGACGCGAATCCTGAACACGTCGGCCAGCACCTTGATCAGTTGGCGAAAGTCTACTCGATCGTCAGCAATATAATAGAAAATGGCCTTATTGCCGTCGCCCTGATACTCAACGTCGCCGATTTTCATCTTCAGGCCCAGGTCCACAGCAATCTTGCGGGAACGGATCATCGTGTCCTCTTCGCGGGCCTTGGCCTGCTCATAGCGTTCCATGTCGGCTGGCTTGGCCTTACGGAAGACGCGTAACAACTCGTTACCCTTGCGCAGGTTCACTCGTTTCATCTGGTTGCGCACCAGACGTCCGGTGAGTCCCACACGGCCGATGTCATGACCGGGATTGGCCTCTACAGCAACCCAGTCGCCCTGCTTGAGCGGAATGTGGGTAGTGTTGCGGTAAAAGCCGCGGCGGGTGTTCTTGAACAACACTTCGACGACTTCGTCCTCGTTGTCAGGAACATCCTTGAGCCAATTGGTGCTGGTGAGATTGCAGCGGCCGCGGTCGTTGTCGCAGGGACAACCGCAGTTGCCACCGTTATCGCACTTCACGCAGGTCTCGGCGGTATCGGCTACAGGGTTGACTTGAATCTTTTTCTCGTCCATGATGCGGAGCGCTCGTTACTTGGCATAGCTGACGGCACGCGTCTCGCGGATAACGGTGATGCGCACCTGTCCGGGATAGGTCATCTCGTCCTGAATCTTCTGGGCAATCTCGTTGGAGAGCTTCTCGGTCTCGGCATCGGTAATCTTGTCGGCACCGACAATCACGCGCAGCTCACGGCCAGCCTGGATTGCATAGGTCTTGACAACACCGGGATAAGACAATGCCAGGCGTTCCAGATCGTTGAGGCGCTTGATATAAGCCTCGACAATCTCGCGGCGGGCACCGGGACGGGCACCGCTGATGGCATCACACACTTGAACGATGGGAGCATACAGGCTGGTGGCCTCCTCCTCATCGTGGTGGGCACCGATGGCGTTGCAGATGTCGGCCTTCTCCTTGTATTTCTCGGCCAACTTCATACCCAACTGGGCATGCGGCAGTTCGGGCTCATCATCGGGCACCTTGCCGATGTCATGAAGCAGTCCGGCACGACGGGCTTTCTTGGGATTGAGTCCCAACTCGCTGGCCATGATGGCACACAGATTGGCCGTCTCGCGGGAGTGCTGCAACAGGTTCTGACCATAGCTGGAGCGATATTTCATCTTACCGATGAGGCGGATGAGTTCGGGGTGCAAGCCATGGATACCCATATCTATGGCTGTGCGCTTACCGGTCTCTATCACCTCTTCCTCGACCTGGCGGCGCACCTTGGCGACTACTTCCTCGATGCGGGCAGGATGGATACGGCCATCACTCACCAGCTGATGCAGGGCCAGGCGTGCAATCTCGCGGCGCACAGGGTCAAAGCCCGACAGTACAATGGCCTCGGGCGTATCGTCAACAACGATTTCTACGCCGGTGGCTGCTTCCAGGGCACGGATATTGCGGCCCTCACGACCGATGATGCGGCCCTTGATCTCGTCATTGTCGATATGGAAAACGGTGACAGCGTTCTCAATGGCCGTCTCGGTAGCCACACGCTGGATTGTCTCGATGATGATGCGCTTGGCCTCCTTGTTGGCCGTCATCTTGGCATCGTCCATGATGTCATTGATATAGCTAGCGGCATTGGTCTTGGCCTCGTCCTTGAGCGACTCGATGAGTTTCTCCTTAGCCTCCTCGGCCGACAGGCCACTCACATGCTCCAGCGTGTCGCGCACGCTCTTTTCCATCTTGTCAACCTCTTTCTTGCGCTCGTCGAGTACGGCCATCTGGTTTTCCACATTCACCTTCAGTGTCTCGACCTCGTTGCTGCGGCGCTTAAGTTCGCCTTGCTGCTGATTGAGGGTGATTTCACGTTGTTTGAGTTTGGCCTCGCTGGTTTGCACCTTGGTCAGTCGAGCGTTAGCCTCTTTCTCGGCCTCGCTCTTGATGGTCATTCCAGCCTCCTTGCCTTTCAATACCTCGTTGTTCTTGAGCACTTCGGCTTCAAGACGGGCTTTCTCAATAATCTCGTTGGCTTGCGACTTGGCGTTCTTGCGTGACATGTACAACGCTGCGCCACAGCCAATTGCCATCGCCAGGATGGCTACAAATACAGTTACTATAATGTTCATTACAATTGATAAAATATTAAACAAAAAGCGCCACTTCCGGGGCTAGTGTAGTATAACTTGCTGAAATGCAGCAGGCTTTCACACTATGCCTTAAAGTGGTGCAGGAACCTAATTTCTAAACAATATCGTTAACTCAGTTCTTAAGTGACTCGCCCTGTGCTCAGTCATGCACGGCCCAACATGCAACCGGCATCACAAGCGTGAGGTGCGACACTCAACGAGAGTATCAGTTTCTTTCAAGCCTCGTCACCCAAGAGGGCGTCGAGTCGTTGTTCTAAATCAGTCAGGAAGTCATTGACCTGTCGGTTTTCACCGTATGCCTCGAGGTAGAGGCGCGCAAACTGGAATGCTACCCTGGCAAGCACATCGTGGGTTGAACCGCTGAAGCGGTCCATCCATTTGGTCCACAATGTGTTGACAAGTTCTTCGGCCTTGCGATAACGCTCCTCCTCGACAGGGTTGATGCTCAAGGCGATAGGGTTATCGGTATCGGCTAAATGAATCCAAATTTTAATTTTATTATTGTCGGCCATAACGGTAGAGAGTCGTGTCAAGCGTTCAATTGTTTTATGCAGCGGTCAATGTCCCGCACCATCTTGGCAACCTGTTTCTTGTAACGGGCAACCACCTCGGGGTTGCTGGGAACCGAATGCGCTACGCGCAGGAACTCGTTATCGATGCGCAACTGGGCGTTCTCTTTCTCCAGCTTTGCGATCTCCAGCTCCTGGCGCTCTATCGTGCGCGTCATCTCCTTTTTCTCATTCTGGAGTGTGCGTAACCTGTTGCCCAAGGTCTCCACCTTGCGCAACAGCGATTGCAGCTTATCTTTTAACTCCATCGAAGGCATAATTACCAATTTTCTGCAAAATTACTATTTTTTTTTCATTTCTTGTATTTTGGCCCGAAAATATTTCCCTAAATGATGACAATTTGCTCATTCTGCACTCTTCTAGGGACATTTTGAGGCCATTTTCATTGCGTTTTTCAAGAGAAATCCAAGAAACCTTAAATTTTTTCCCTTAAAAATTTGTCAGTTCAAAAAATGGTATTACCTTTGCAACCGCATTTCGGGGCATTAGCTCATCTGGTAGAGCGCAACACTGGCAGTGTTGAGGTAAGCGGTTCGAGTCCGCTATGCTCCACGAGTGATAAAATAAGCGACTGATATTCAGCCGCTTATTTTTGTTTCCGCTCGATGCATCCCTCCAATGTACCCCCCTTTTTTTGACTTTTCGGCGAATGCTTCGAGAAGATTTTTAGTAACAATATTGCAGTTGGCCCATCGGCACATTAACGCCCTGCAGGCGGGAAAGAATGTGCAAACCGAAAGCAAATGAGCTTGCTCAATTTCCTGAGGTGCCGCCAAACTTATCAAAATTGAACAAATATTTTTTTAAATTTCCCATGCGTACCATGGTGTGAAAAGCCCCGGGACTCTTGCGTTTCCGAGGCGATATCTATCTTCATTAATTATGATCAATAATTTATAGTTTGTTTTTTATGAACCGATGATAGCAAAATCAATTACTTCCCGTTCTGTTACGTCCCAGTCCAGTTTTATCGGCTTCATGTTCTTGTAGATGAAAGATTTATTTCCTGTGGTTTCTGTCTTGTATTCTCGCACTAAGATATAGATGTCGTTGTTGTGGTGAATCATACTTTTGGCATAGTTGTTGGTGTTTCCTGTTGAGCGCAGCACTTGCTCTTGTCCGTCTATTACGACAACTGCATCAGACGAGGTCGCAACGAAGACACCATGGCTATTCCGGCCGCTAGATGTGTAGTGCATTCCAAGGATATAAGATTTGCCACCAACCAATTTGACTTGAAATATATAATCGGTGATGTTCAAATGGCTGTAGTTGCTGCCATTACGCCAATATCCAGTCTTGTTGTATCTATCACGATTAACGCCCATTAGCACGTCGTCACCATCTTTGTCGATAACGCAAACATCCAGCCCGCCATCCAAGCCTTGAATCGCAATGAAATCACCGTTATGCCAGTAACAGGCTTCATTGCTGCTAGATGGTGCCAATGTGATGTCACCATGATTGACAATCATTTGACTGGCTGAAAACTTGTCGGTTAGCAGTGGTGAATAGGTGTGCGTGAAATTTTTGCAGAGCCATTGTTTATGCTCAAGGCCCGAGCATTCCAGCGTGTAGATGTTTCCGTCATCAATGCACAAATCATAAATGTGCTCAACGGTCGTGTTAATGATGTTACCATTTTTAATAACGATGTCAACATCCCTGCCAGTGTCAGGCCATTGATGGGCAACGGCATACCAATCACTGCCATCAACCAAAAAGCGTCGGATTCGGGTTTTGGGGGCACATTTATATATGATGTCTCCCTTAGCGGTTATTACCACATCACCTTCTTCAAAAGCATTTCTCACAGCCAAATAGATTTTCCCGGTTATGTCATCAGGATCGTTAGGTTCATCATTGTTATGACATGCCGATAACGTCAGTAATCCTGCGAACATTAAAAAAAAGATCTTTTTCATTGTTGTATAAGGTTTGATAATTAGTTACAAATATGATTGAATTCGCCCATATGGGGCTTTTTACGGATTCTCTTTATCGTAACGGAATTAGATGTCTTTGTTTTCGGTGGATTCATCGTCGCGGATGTAGATGTGCCAATTGCGGGAGATCCACTCGATATACCGGGTCTCGATGTTCTGGACGAATCCCAGGTCAACCTTTTCCTCGGAATAGTATTCTTTGGGCCATCCGTTCACGAAAAAACTATAATACTCTTTTTCAATGAGTTCGGCACCATTGGGCTTCGCGATTTTCAGCGAATCAACAATCTGGTCGCGAACCGCTCCCAGGCTGTCATTGGCTATGTCGCTCATTATCAATGACAGCACGCCGAAGCCAACATCCATCAAGTCCTCGATAGGAATTGTCGTAGTTGATAGCGTTGAGAGCGCATAATCGCCGTCAAAGTTGTTCTCCTCGTCCTCGATGGCGGTGTAGCCTATCCTGGTGGATGTGTGCTGGGGATAACCATTTTCCTCGGTATCTTCTTCCTTGTCAACGATCTTAAACGTGGAGCCGTGCAGACCGAATAGATCGTCCAATTCCTCGTATGAGTCGCGGACGCCTTCCTCTGTCGAGAATTGCAGCAGCAGGATGTTTTCCAACGACTTTCGGGGCATGATGCTGTCCAGGTCTGGGATGGTCGTATACAGCGTGTCGCATGTGACCTTTACGCCCTTCTTGAGTTGGTCGCGTATTTCGCGCCAGTTGGTGATGCTTTTGAGCTGTCCGAACTCATCGGTTGTGAACTCACACACGACCGACTGCATCAACTGGCTCGTGGCATTTGCCATCAGGCTGGTGACCGTGTCGGCATCATGGAGGGTAAAACTCAGCGGAATGTACTTCATCTTGTAACCGTTGCTGGTCGAGTCGGTAACGACAATCATAAACTCCTCCTCGTAGGATTGGCTGACTGTCGTATCGTTCCCTTGGATCTTGTACTTGTTGTGCGTCTGCCTGTAGGTCATCGTGTCGTTCTTGCAGAAGTAACCCACCACCGCAATCGCATCATCAGCCTCCTCCTGCTCCAAGACCAGGTTCTGTGACCATGCCGTCAATGCCAGCATTGCCAACAGCAATGTCATCAGTTTTTTTGCAGCATTCATGTTATCAATAGTTTTAGGTTTATTCTTGGGACGCGCGCACGGCTCTCACTGTCAATCCGTTGCATCGGCTACCACCTCCAAATTCAAAGAACTCCCAAGACAAGTGGATGCCTGCTGCACCGGTCGAGGGGACGGGTGGCAGATTGAGCGTGCGTGACCAGTAGAAGCCCTCCACGCCCACATAATCGAGATCGTATCCTATACGGATGCCCGAAGCGGGGAAGAAGACCGTGTTACCATTGGGGCCGGTGACCATTTGGCCATTCATGCCGTTCACCTGTGTCCACTCCCAGGTGCAATAATCAAATAATTCAAAGATCTGGTCTTGGGACGGCATGCGCCACTCGGGGCCCATGTTCACATAGGCAGCATCGTCTTCAGGGTCCAGTTCGGTCTTGTTGTCGATCTCGCCGTTATTACTCTTGGTGTTGTACTTGGATAAATAGATATGTCCATCTTCAACATATACCCACGCAGTGGTCTCCCACCAATAGTATTCCTTATTGGGCACGGATTCCCCCCATGCGAAGTAGTCGCCGCAAGCCTCGGGATTGGCAGCCCCCAAGTT
>JAEEGJ010018482.1_pt1 | contig 15551 bp, 12 predicted proteins | sample 8958761 | NCBI WGS metagenome assembly JAEEGJ01 (sample SAMN16246546, study PRJNA631951) | gut metagenome | biome: gut microbiome; feature: rumen; material: RS-attached | host: Bos | place: Iran: Karaj | collected 2018-10
ATGTTCTCACCCTCCTTAACGGGAACAATAATCATTTTAAGTTCTTTATTTTTATTTAGTTCTGACTTTTTCTTTGGGAATAAGCGGCGCAAAATTAGATAAAATTTCATCAAGAGCAAAAATAATGAACAATTTTTGCCGTTATTGACTTTGATGAACATAATGAAACGGCCGGTTTCCTTACTATTGCTTCTGTGTCTTACTGTGTTTCAGGGCATAAAGGCACAAAGTGACGCCCACTTCAACAATTTTCTTGAAGTGGAGAACTTCTATAACCCTGCGGCAATGAACCGCAACTCAAGGACCAACGTGGTGGGAGCGCTTTCAATGCAGATGGCGGGATACACCAACGCCCCTGTCTCCATGTTCATCGGGGCGAACATGCCTGTTCCGCTGGGAAAGCAGAAGAATTCGCTGGGCGTAGGTCTTTTCAACGAGACTCTGGGTCTTTTCACCAACCGCCGCCTCCTGTTTGACTACGCATATAAAATAGGTATGGGCAAGGGCTGGATGAACATAGGTGTCCAGGGTGGTGTCATGTCCGAGGAGTTTAACGGCGGAAAGCTCAAGATGGAGACCCAGAACGATCCGGCGTTCCCTGCGGGAAACGAACGGGGTACGGTGGGCGACCTGGGTGCCGGCATTCTCTACGTGAACGGTGAATGGTGGGCGGGCGCATCGGCCCAACACCTCAATTTTCCGCATGTGGAGTTCGGTAAGACACAGGGTAAAAACATAGAGATGGACATCAAGCCCACACTATATTTGACGGGCGGATGCAATATCGGACTCAGAAATCCGTTATTATCGGTACAGCCATGCTTCCTCGTGGAGAGCGATATAGACTTCTGGAGAGTGGATATGTCTGTTAGAGGTTATTACCAATACGAGACAACCCTGTTGTACATGGGAGCCACCTACAGTCCCGGAGTATCTGTCTCAGCAATGATAGGAGGTAAGGTAAGAGACGTTCTCATCGGTTATGCATACGAGTTCTACACCAGCGGCGTAGGTGCCCTCAAGGGCAGTCACGACCTGACGGTGACCTGGCAGACAGATGTGGACCTCTTTAAGAAAGGGAGAAACGTACATAAAAGTGTAAGGTATTTATAATTGATATACAATGAAGCTGAAAAACATTGTTCTGAGTGGCCTCATGGCAGTCATGGCACTGACACAGTCCTGCACCAGCAGCGGCTATGCCGGCGGTAACGGCGGTGAGGTAACCGGTTCTTCTCAGACGGCGCTGCGCGAGCCGGTGCCGTATGGTATGGTGCTTGTCAAGAGAGGTTCTCTCAAGATAGGTGAGGAAGGAAATGACAGTCTGTGGGGTTCAAACGCTCCCACCAAAGAGATATCGGTTGAGTCATTCTGGATGGATGAGAAGGAGGTGTCAAACGCCAAGTACCGCCAGTTCGTGGAGTGGGTACGCGACTCTATCATCCGTACACGTCTGGCTGATCCCGCTTACGGCGGCGATGAGTCATTCATGATCACCGAGGACAAATACGGTGAGCCCGTCACCCCGCATCTTAACTGGAGCAAGCCTATTCCCTGGAAGAAGCCCAACGAGGACCAGCAGAGAGCTATCGAGAGCCTCTTCTACCGTCATCCCATTACCGGTGAGAAGATGCTTGACGTAAAGCAGCTCAACTACCGTTATGAACTGTTTGACTACACACAGGCAGCCCTGCGCAAGAACCAGCTCGATCCCAGTGACAGGTTCCGCAATACTGATCAGGAGGTTTCAAAGGAGAAGGTTATGATTTCCAAGGACACCGCCTACATTGATGAGAGCGGAAACATTGTCCGCAAGACCATCAACAGGGAACTGAGCAGTCTGTTTGACTTTGTAAATACCTATATAGTTAATGTTTTCCCGGATACTACATGCTGGGTCAACGATTTCCCCAACGCCAACAACGAGACCTACATGCGTCTCTACTTCAACCATCCCAACTACAATGACTACCCCGTTGTAGGTGTAAGCTGGGAGCAGGCCAACGCATTCTGCGCATGGCGTACGGAGTTCCTGCTGGCAGGTCTGGGTGCCCAGGCCAAATATGTGCAGCGCTACCGCCTGCCGACCGAGGCTGAGTGGGAGTTTGCAGCACGCGGACGTGAGAACAACCGCTATCCCTGGAAGTCTACCGGTTCAAAGGATGATGACGGCTGCTACTACGCCAACTTCAAGCCCGAGCGCGGTAACTACACCAAGGACGGAAGCCTGATAACCACTAAGGTAGGTTCATACAAGCCCAACTCAAACGGTCTGTACGATATGGCCGGAAACGTAGCCGAATGGACATCAACCACATACACTGAGGCTGGCATTCTCCAGATGAACGACATGAATCCGGAGCTTTACTACAACGCAGCCGTAGAGGATCCCTATTACATGAAGAAGAAGGCCCTGCGCGGCGGTTCATGGAAGGATCCCGAGAAATTCATCGAGTCTTCATGGCGTACATACGAGTACCAGAACGAGCAGCGTTCATACATTGGTTTCCGTTGCGTACGCACACAGGTTGGCACCGCCGGATCATCCAAGGGCCGTAAATAACTTTGAAAATCAACTGATATGGAAAATATAGAGAAAAAAGGTCTTCTGACACGTATACAGGACTATCTGGATTCACCCAAGGGCAGAATCCTCCTGAACTACCTCTACAGCTGGGGTGCAGCTGTCGTTATCTTAGGTGCGCTTTTCAAACTGACCCACATCAAGGGCGCCAACCTGATGCTGTTCATAGGTATGGGCACCGAGGTTCTGGTGTTCTTTATCTCAGGTTTTGAGAAGCCGTTCATTCCCAAACAGGATGATGAGGACGATGATTATGAGGCTCCCCGCGTACGCGGCAGCATCATCATCAACAATGCAGCCCCGCAGAGTGCTCCGCAGCAGCCCGTTCAGGCTCCCGCAGCAGCAGCTGCCGCCGAGGGTGCAAGCCCGCTCAATGTAGGCGGTGTGGAGAACATCACACAGGACTACATTGCTCGTGTACATGACCTTACACTCAAGATGGAGCAGATGTGCCGTCATTCAGAAAAGATGGAGCAGAGCTCAGAGGAGATAGAGCAGCTTTCACGCAACCTCATAAGCATCAACACTTTCTACCAGATGCATCTTAAGTCTGCAAGCACCCAGATGGAGAACATCGAGAAGGTAAACGAGCAGACCCGTCAGATGGTTGACAAGATTGAGGAACTCAACCGCGTATATGCACGCATGGTCGAGGCAATGAAGGTGAATTCCCAGATGGGAGCCAAGTAATTTGCTATGAGCAGAAAGAAAACGAATGAAAGACCGCCATCGGCGCGTCAGAAGATGATCAACCTCATGTACATCGTCCTTCTGGCGATGCTTGCCATGAACGTATCATCGGACGTGCTGAACGGTTTCAAGATAGTGGAGGAGAGTCTGTCAAAGAGCACGACCAATGCCACGATCCAGAACGAGAAGGCTTACCGCGAGTTTGCCGCCGCTGACTCCATCAACCACGAGAAGGTGGGTGAATGGTACGGCAAGGCACTCTACGTAAAGCAGATATCGGACTCACTTTACAACTTTGCCGATGAGCTCAAGACACTCATTGCAATTGAGGCCGATGGAAAGGACGCCGATGTAAACAACATCCACAACCGCGAGGACCTGGAGGCTGCCACACAGGTTATGCTCCACCCCTCACGCGGCAAGGGCGGCATGCTCTATGACGCCATCAACAACTATCGCGACAAGATACTGGAGATGGTCACTGACCCCACCCAGAGAGAGATCATAAGCAACAACTTCAGCACTGAGGTTCCCCTCAAGGTAGGTGCCCTGGGCAAGAACTGGCAGGAGTACAACTATGAGAACATGCCGGTGGCTGCCGCCATCACCATGCTTACCAAACTGCAGAATGATGTTCGTTATGCTGAAGGTGAGGTGCTTCACACCCTGGTCAACAACATCGACGTAGGTGACCTCCGTGTAAACGCCATCAACGCTTACGTGATCCCCACTTCACAGAACGTGGTACAGGGTAACAGCTTCAAGGCACGCATCATCATGGCTGCCGTTGACTCTACCGCACGTCCCGCCATCTACATTGACGGCAAGAAGATCGACTCTGACGACGGCTGGTATGAGGTTCCCGCCAACAAGACCGGTGACTACACCCTGTCAGGTTACATGGAACTGAATTCAGGTAACGGCGTCATCCGCCGTGACTTTACACAGAACTACTCGGTAGTATCACCGCTGGCAACCGTATCGGCCACTATGATGAATGTGCTCTATGCGGGTATCGACAACCCCATCAGCATTTCTGTGCCCGGCGTACCCAGCAATATGATATCGGCCCGTCTCAAGAACGGCGGCGGCACACTGACACGCAGCGGCAACGCATTCGTCTGCAAGCCCACAACCCCCAACCAGGATGTTGTGATTGCCGTTACCGCCAACCAGGAGGGACGCCAGCAGAGCATGGGTGAGTATGAATTCCATGTTCGCCAGCTGCCTGATCCGGCACCCTTCATCGAGTATAAGGATGAGAACGGAAACACACAGCGCTACCGCGGTGGCGGTACACCTATCCTCAAGAAGAACCTGCTGTCAGCCGACGGTATCGTAGCCGCCATTGACAACGGTCTGCTGAACATAGGTTTCCGCGTCCTGAGTTTTGAGACCACATTCTTTGACAACAACGGTAACGCCGTACCCGAGCTCTCTGACGGACCCAGGTTCTCAGAGCGTCAGAAAAAGACCTTCCAGCAGCTGGGACGCGGTCGCCGTTTCTATATCCAGCGCGTCAAGGCTGTAGGTCCTGACGGAATTGAGAGACAGTTGACAACCTCACTTGAGGTGATACTCAACTAATTGAAAATTGAAAATTGAAAATTGAGAATTGATATGAGAAAGATCGGATTTCTTCTATTGATATTGACCGCAGCGGTTAGCGTGAATGCACAGCCCACACGCAGACTCCAGGAGCAGCAGGCCCAGAAGGAGGCCGAGAAGAGCCCCACGGCAGTGACTATCTCAGAGCGTGCCCGCTCACAATATACAGCACAGACCGCCATGCCTACTGAAGTTCAGTGGAGACGTGACATTTACCGTGAGCTGGACCTCAAGAAGGAGAAGAACGCAGCGCTCTACTACCCCGAGCAGCCTCTGGGTGACCGCGTGAATTTCTTCACTCTGGTGCTCAACCTTATCCTTGACGGTAAGATCAAGGCATACGAGTACCGTCTGGACGGCAATGAGCTCTTTACTCCGGACAACGAACTGGATATAGAGAACATGCTGGACAAGTTCTACATCTACTACACCAAGGATGAGAAAGGCAAGTACAAGATCGAGCCTACCGATATCCCCAGCCCGGGCAAGTACTACATCAAGGAGAGTAACTATCTGGACCAGCTTTCAAACTTCCAGACCCGCGTTACAGCCGTATGTCCGGTTCTGATGCAGAGTGACTTTGGTGAGAAACCCACCGCCTACCCCATGTTCTGGCTTAACTATGATGAGATAAGCCCCTATCTTGGACAGACCCAGGTGATGACCAGCAGTTACAACAACACCAGCAACATGTCTCTGGATGACTACTTTGTAATGCGCCAGTATGAGGGTGATATCTACAAGACATCCAACCTGAGGAACGTGCCCCTTTCAGAGTACTGTCTGACCGATTCAGCACTGCAGGCCGAGCGAGCACGCATCGAGAAGCAGCTCCGTGACTTCCAGAACGGACTGTGGAGCGAGGCAGACCTGGAAAACGCTCTGGAACCCAAGGCCGCAGCCACTTCACAGAAGAAGGAAAAGGAACCCAAGGAGCCTAAAGAGCCCAAGGAGAGGAAAGAGAGGGCTCCGCGTGCCCCGCGCCAGTCATCAGGCGAGAGACTGTCAGTTCATTGATAAGCAACTAACAGATTGAAAGACAGATAGCAATCAGGTTTGTCAAATAAAAAGGGCAGACCTGATTGTTGTATTTAAAAAGTGTTAACTTTGCACCCGACTAAATCCTTTTTAAATATGCGAAAGATCAGATTTATCCTTTGCCTTATGTTGCCGATGGTCTTCATGACCGTATCGGCCGAACCGAGGCTTAACGTGCGTGGAGGCCTCTCTCTTACAAGCAATGATATTACACGTATCAACACTGAGAGCGTCCAGCAGAAAGAGAATTACAGCGGTTACTTTATCGGCCCGGCCCTGACTATGGGTAACGGCCTTCTGGGACTTGACGTAGCTCTCCTCTACCAGCAGACCAAGATGAAGGGTTATGATGAACTGGGACAGGAAAAGAACTACAAGCAGGAATTTCTGGAACTCCCCCTCTCTCTGAGAGTGAACATAGGTTTCCCCAACCTCTGCGTAATCGGTCAGTTCGGACCGCAGTGGAACGTCAGTCTGGGAGATGTCAAGACATACTTCAATGACGGCAAGGAGATTGAGTCAGACAAGTTCGTCACCACCGGTAACATCGGTGCAGGTGTAAGACTCTTCGACAAGGTTGAAGCAATGCTCAACTTCAATGTTCCATGGAAGGTCATTGCCGACAATACCGATGACTTCAAGAAGATGGGCGACCAGATAGGTGATTACAAGACCATCCAGTTCATAGTAAGCTGGAGATTCTGATTATAATTGTTTTACTAAATAAACCGTTTATGAAAAAAGCATTGATCGTCTGCAGTCTTGCACTGCTTTCATTCATCCCCGCTTCAGCTCAGTTCAGCTGGGGTATCCGCGGTGGTCTCAATCTTGTAAACAATGACATTACTGCAGTAACTAAAGAGTCTGCACAGAGCAAGGACAGCTACACCGGTTTCTTCTTCGGTCCGATGGCCGAGGTTCAGATTCCTATCATCGGAATCGGCGTTGACGCTGCCGCTCTCTATTCACAGAAGGGCGTTGAGCTTCCTGATACTACAACTATGAAGAATCAGTCACTCTCTATCCCCCTTTCACTGAAGTATTCACTCGGACTCGGCAACTTTGCAGCCGTATACTTTGCAGCAGGTCCTCAGCTGGATTTCAGAATCGGTGACCTGAACGCAAAATTCAAGGACGGAAACGATGTTAAGGACTTTGCACTTGAAAAGAGCACATGGAGTATCAACGTAGGTGCCGGTGTGAAACTGATCAACCACATCCAGGCCGGTATCAACTACAACATCCCCGTATCAAAGGAGGGTGCCATCAAACTGGCAGAGGATTCAAATCCCAGCCCGGCAGCCATTGCAGCCAATCCTCCTGCTGACTTCAAGTCAAGCACACTCCAGTTCTCACTTACCTGGACATTCTAAAAAAGAGTGACATATTGAGGCCGGTTCCCCTAAACGGGAGCCGGTCTTTTTTTATACCTTTACGGGACCGATGAGCATGTATGCCGACATAATCCTTCCGGTACCCCTGAACGAGCTGTTCACCTACAGCGTACCGGCCTCTCTGGAGCACCTTGCGGTGCCCGGGGCAAGGGTTTATGTACCGTTCGGCAAGGGCCGCCGTCTTACGGGACTGATTATAAGGACACACGGCAACAAGCCCACGCAGCATGAGACAAAGGAGATTCTGAGCGTGCTTGACGATACCTGCCCATCGGTCCTGCCGCAGCAGCTCAAACTCATGGAGTGGATGAGCAGATACTACATCTGTCCGCCGGGTGATGTATTCAAGGCCGCCCTTCCGTCAGGACTGCGTCCCGATTCCAGTGCAAAGGAGCAGTTATACAAACCCCGCATAACGGTATTCGTCAGACTTGGACAGAACAGCAGTCCGGAGTTCGGCAAGACAGCCGTAAAGCAGAAAGAGCTGTACGAACGTTTTCTTGAACTCTCGGGTATAAAGGATGACTTTTCACAGACCAAACCCGTAACCAAAAGGGCTCTCATGGAAGGTTCCAAAACGGCATCTTCATTCAGGGCTCTTGAGGATAACGGCATTCTTGAGACCTATGAGGTAGAGACCGGCCGTCTGCCGCAGTTCAAGGGCTCGCTCATAGAGCCGGCAGCCTTAAGTGAGGCGCAGCAGAAGGCTCTTGACGGCATACACGAGTCTTTCAAGAGCAAAAACGTCTGCCTGCTGCACGGCGTGACATCCAGCGGCAAGACCGAGATATACATCCATCTTATCAAGGAGCAGATAGCCAAGGGCAAACAGGTACTTTACCTGTTACCGGAGATTGCACTTACCACACAGATCGAGCACCGTCTGCAACGGGTGTTCGGCGATGACATGTGCGTCTATCACTCCCGCTGCCAGGACAATGTCAGGGTCGAGGTCTGGAACAGGCTTACCGGTGACAACCCCTACAAGCTGATTCTGGGAGCCCGCTCAGCGGTGTTGCTCCCCCTCCAAAACCCGGGACTCATCATAGTGGATGAGGAGCATGAACCCAGTTTCAAGCAGGAGGATCCCTCACCCCGCTATCACGGCCGTAACACAGCCATCATGCTGGCCTCATTATATGGAGCAAAGACCCTTCTGGGCAGTGCCACACCGGCTCTGGAGAGTTACTCCAATGCCGTATCGGGCAAGTACGGGCTGGTTACGCTGACTGAGCGTTACAGCGGCATCCGCATGCCTGAGATAATCATTGTGGACACCGCCGAGCTAAGGCGTAAGAAATACATGCAGGGGCTCTTCTCCCCGCAACTGATTGACAGCATAAAGGAGGCCCTTGACGGCGGCCGCCAGGTGATACTCTTCCATAACCGCCGCGGTTATGCCGGCACCGTGGAGTGCCCCGACTGCGGATGGGTTCAGAAATGTGACTGCTGTGACGTGAGCCTGACCTTCCATAAGAGTCTCAACACCGCCACCTGCCATTACTGCGGACGCAGTTACCGCGTTCCCGCAGTATGTCCGGAGTGCTCGGGCAACAGGCTTCGCAGCCGCGGCTTCGGAACCGAGAAGATTGAGGAGGAGGTATCGGCCCTGTTCCCCCAGGCACGTACGGCACGTCTGGACCTGGATTCGGCCAAGAACGGATATGAGACTATCCTGGAGGATTTCCAGGAGGGTCGCACCGATATCCTGATTGGAACGCAGATGGTATCCAAGGGTCTGGACTTTGACAAGGTCAGCGTGGTGGGAATACTGCAGGCCGACTCCATGATGAGTTACCCTGATTTCCGCTCAACCGAACGCGGATACCAGCTTATGGCTCAGGTGGCGGGACGTGCCGGCCGCAAGGAGATGCCCGGCAAGGTAATCATTCAGACCCGCCAGCCCGATGCACCCGTGATGAATCTGGTACGCAGGAATGACTACGCATCTTTCTTCCAGAGCCAGATGGAGGAGCGCAACGCATTCGGTTATCCTCCCTATACACGTATCGTCACCGTATCGGTAAAAGGCACACAGCCGGATACCGTAGACCGTGCGGCGCTCATACTCAGGAACTCCCTGGCTTCACTGCTGGGTCAGGACAAGGTATTGGGGCCCGATGCCCCTCCCGTCTCCAGGATCCAGTACCGATATATACGACGCGTAATAATCAAACTGCCGCTTGAACTCACGGTAGACAAAAGCCGCAGCCTGCTGTCCAAAGCCCTGGACAACACTCTTGCAGCTGATAAGGTGAGCGGAATTACTGTTTCTTTTGACTCAGATCCACAGTAGAATCAGGATAACTGATACGGGTGTGGTACATGGTGCGGAGCTTCTCCTTGAAGGTCTCCTTGACGCGGTTTATCTCCTGCCAGCTTATGGGGCAGTCCTGGAAATAACCCTCCTGAACCTGGGTGTCGATAATCTTGTCCACAAGTTCTCCGATGCTCTCCTCAGTATACTCCTTGAGGCTTCGTGAAGCGGCCTCGACGGCATCGGCCATCATTACGACGGCTGTCTCCTTTGAGTAGGGATTGGGACCGGGGTAACTGAAATCCTTGGGATCGGGATCCTGGTCGGGATGTTCCTGCGTGTACTTGATATAGAAGTATCGGGCCACTCCCTTTCCGTGATGAGAGGCAATGAAACCGCGTATTGACTCGGGCAGTCCGAACTTATCGGCCAGTTCAAGACCTTTCTCTATATGGCCGGTGATGATGCGGGCGCTCTCCTGCGGGGTCAGCTTGTCATGCGGGTTGACACCGCTCTGGTTCTCGGTAAAGAAGGGGGCGTTGTCCATCTTACCTATGTCGTGGTAGAGAGCGGCGGTACGTACCAGCTGCGGGTTGGCCTTGATGCGGGTGGCTGCCTCGGCTGCCAGGGTTGATACCTGCATGGAGTGCTGGAATGTGCCCGGTGCCTTCTCGGCCAGCTCACGCAACAGCTGATTGTTTATGTTGGAGAGCTCAATCAGCGTTACGTTTGATGTGAATCCGAATACCTTCTCTATGACAAAGAGCAACGGATAGACAAGCAGTATGATGATACAGTTGATGGCGAAGTAGAGGAATATCAGCGGGTCAATGTCGCGGATGTTCTCCAGCTGGGTCATCTGGAAAGCTGTCCATACCAGACTGTATGAGATGAATATGAGCAGGCAGGTACGCAGTATCTGTGAACGCTGCGAGAGTTCCTTGAGTGAATAGATTCCGGTCAGGCCGGCCAGGAACTGCAGCAGGACATACTCATAAGGCATGGAGACTATGAGTGACGTGGAGAGTATGAACGTCATATATCCGGTGAACGCCGTTCTGGAGTCAAGGAATATGCGCAGCATGATGGCCAGCATGGAGCAGGGGAACAGGAATATGCTCCAGCTTGAATACTGGCAATAGAGGCCCACAGTTACCGTGAAGAGTGAAATGGAGCCGAACAGGAACCACAGTACGTTGCGGTTCTCGACATCATCTATACGGTACAGGCTCAGGTAGATGAACAGTACCAGGAAGCAGAGCATTACAAACACACCGCGTCCGGCCCATGTGAGCATCGCAAAACGCTTGGACTGGTTCTTCTCATTCACTATGCTCAGGTAGGAGTTGATGATGTTGCTCTTCTGCTCATCGACTATCTCACCCTGGTCTATGATCTTCTGACCCTCGACAACCATTCCGCGGTAGTGAGATATCTCATTGAGCTGTGATGCAAGGTCAGCCTCGGAACGGACCTCGTCATATATCACGTTAGGCTGGATATACTGCTCGATATTATGCTGGAGCAGGGTGTAGCGGTCATATGCATATATCTCGGCATCGGTCACCAGACGGTAGGCGTCACGTATGCTCCTTACGCTTGATGTCTGTACGAATGATGAGGTGTTACCCTCATAGATGCGGAACAGCTGCTTGCCAGAAAGGACCTCTTCATCGGACGTGGATATTATTCCGTCCCTGTAAACCTTCTCAAGACGGCGGCGCAGGGCCTGGTAGGACTCCTCCCAAACCACCTTGCTCAGACTGTCCTGATAAAACTTGTCAAACTGGGCCAGGGCGGCATCGGCCACACCGGCATTGCGGCTGAAGTAAGGGGCGAATGCTGCCTTGACGCTGTCGGCCTCGGCCTGCCATACGTCATCGCTCTTCTGGATGGAGAAATTGAAAGGTGCTATCAGCACGTCATATGTCCAGGGTTTACCCACGGTGAAAGTGTACTTCTCCTGTCTGCTGGCAGGCATAAAGTATACGGTCAGCAATGCGGAAATCACTGACAATATGACTAAAAGACTACGGTTGCTCTTTAAAAAGCCTCTTTTATCATTCATTAAGATTATACTACTTTGTTGGCTTGTAAAAATAAGGCTTTTTCATGATAAAATGATTAATTTTGCACCGCTAAAACGAAAGAGATGACAGACAATTCAGGCAGCCGCCGCGTCAGGGTGCGTTTTGCGCCCAGTCCCACAGGACCGCTTCACATTGGCGGCGTACGTACTGCACTTTACAACTACCTTTTCGCCCGCAAGAATGGGGGCGACCTCATTTTCAGAATAGAGGATACCGACAGCAACCGTTTCGTACCGGGTGCCGAGGAATATATACTTGAAGCTTTCCGCTGGCTCGGAATCAAGTTCGACGAAGGTGTTTCCTTTGGCGGCAAATACGGTCCCTACCGTCAGTCGGAGCGCAGGGAAATCTACAAGAAGTATGTTGACCAGCTGCTCGAGGCAGGCAAGGCCTACATAGCTTTCGACACCCCTGCAGAACTCGAGGCCAAGCGCGCCGAGATTCCCAATTTCCAGTATGATGCCGCCACCCGCGGTCAGATGCGCAACTCACTCACACTTCCGGCCGATGAGGTCAAGGCTCTCATTGACGGCGGAAACCAGTATGTAGTGCGTTTCCTCATCGAGCCCGACCAGGAGGTTGAGGTCGATGACCTTATCCGCGGCAAGGTTACCATCAACTCATCAGTACTGGATGACAAGGTTCTCTACAAATCAGCTGACCAGCTCCCCACATACCATCTGGCAAACATCGTAGATGACCACCTGATGGAGGTTACTCACGTAATCCGTGGTGAGGAGTGGCTGCCTTCAGCACCTCTGCATGTACTGCTTTACCGTGCATTCGGCTGGCAGGACACCATGCCGCAGTTCGCTCACCTGCCCCTGCTTCTCAAGCCCGAGGGTAACGGCAAGCTGAGCAAGCGTGACGGTGACCGTCTGGGATTCCCCGTGTTCCCGCTGGAATGGCATGATCCCAAGACCGGTGAGATTTCATCAGGCTACCGCGAGAAGGATTATCTGCCCGAGGCCGTGATCAACTTCCTGGCTCTGCTGGGCTGGAACCCCGGTGATGACCGTGAAATCATGACCATGGATGAGATGGTTGACCTCTTCAACCTGGAGAAGTGCAGCAAGGCCGGCGCCCGTTTCAACTATCAGAAACTCGTCTGGTTCAACCACGAATATATCATGCTCAAGAGCGATCGCGAGATTGCCGAGCTCTTCAATCCCATTCTTGAAAGCCACGGTGTCAAGGCTCCCATGGAGCGTGTGGAGACTGCCGTAGGTCTGGTCAAGAACCGCGTAAACTTTGTAGGTGAACTATGGGACAACTGCTCATACCTGTTCCAGGCTCCCACCGCTTTTGATGAGAAATCACTCAAGAAATGGTGGAAGGACGAGGCTCCCAAGACTACTGCCGAACTCTGCGACTTCCTGGAGGCACAGGAGGACTGGAACGGTGAGACACTTGAGCCCAAGGTAATGGAGTGGATAGCTTCCAAGGGTTATGCCACCGGTAAGGTGATGAACGCCCTGCGTGTCACCCTTGTAGGTGCAGCCATGGGTCCGCAGATATTCTGCATCACTGACTTCCTGGGACGTGAAGAGACATTAAGACGTGCCCGCAAGGCCATTTTAGAACTTTCCTGTTAAGTACAAGAGATGATTATCTACACAATAGGCATTTATCTATATGCGCTGTGTATAAATATAGCGGCATTATTCAATAAGAAGGCCCGTCTTCTCATAAAAGGACACAACCATATACTCGACACCATCAGGGAGCAGGTTGATCCGGAGTCAAAATATCTCTGGTTCCACGCTTCATCACTGGGTGAGTTCGAGCAGGGTCGCCCCCTCATTGAGAGAATCCACAGCAAGCACCCCGAGTGCCGCATCCTGCTCACCTTCTTCTCACCCTCGGGCTATGAGGTGCGCAAGGATTACAAGGGGGCCGATATTGTCTGCTACATTCCCTTTGACACTCCTTTGAACGTACGCAGGTTCCTGGACACCGTCAAGATTGAGAAGGCTTTCTTTATCAAGTACGAGTTCTGGCCCAACTTCCTCAGGGGACTTTACAAGAGAAACATCGAGATTTTCAGCATATCATCCATATTCCGTGACAACCAGCTCTTCTTCAAGTGGTACGGACGCGGATATGCCAAGGCACTGACCTACTTCAAGCATCTCTTTGTACAGGACCGTCACTCCAAGGACCTGCTCAAGAGCATCGGCATAACCGATGTCTCAATCGTGGGCGATACACGTGCCGACCGTGTACTGGAGGTTGCCGCAGCATCAAAGCAGTTCCCGGTGATTGAGAAGTTCGTGAACGGTGATCCCACCTTCATAGCAGGCAGTTCATGGCCGGCCGATGAGGAGCTCTTCATCCCCTACTTCCTTACCAAGCCCGACTGGAAACTCATCATCGCACCCCATGAGATACATGAGGAGCATCTGGCAGAGATCGAATCACGCCTTAAGGGACGTGACTGCATACGTCTGTCAAAAGCCACACTGGATAACATCAAGGGTTATGACACCCTCATCATAGACTGCTTCGGAATGCTCTCATCCATCTACCGCTATGGCCACATAGCCTATATCGGCGGCGGATTCGGAGTTGGAATCCACAATGTACTGGAGGCTGCGGTATTTGACATACCCGTACTCTTCGGCCCCAACAACCAGAGGTTCCGTGAGGCTCAGGATCTCAAGCACGTAAAGGGCGGCTTCGAGATAACCGATGCCTACAGTCTGAGAATCCTGATTGACAAGTTCATCAGTGATCCCGGTTTCCTCAAGAAAGCTGGAAAGAACGCCGGTGACTATGTCCGCAGCAGCAGCGGCACTTCCGACAAAATCCTAGGTGAGATAGGGCTCAATTAGTCTTTGTACCAGCTTGCATACATGTGGTAATCACGTGCTATGCGCTGGTTCATCTCTTTTGCCTGTTCAGGGTCAACGTCCTTTACGTACTTGGCTGGTACGCCTGCCCAGATAGTGTTGGGCGGAATGACGGTCTTGCTCAGAACTACAGAGCCTGCAGCTACGATGGCACCTTCGCCAACTACAGCGTGATCCAGAACCACAGAACCCATACCTATCAGGGCGTTGTCCTTGATTTCGGCCCCATGGATTGTTACGTTGTGACCCACCGAAACGTTGTCACCTATCACGGTGGTGGAACGCTGGTAGAGTGTGTGTATTACGGTGCCGTCCTGGATGTTGGTTCCGTTGCCAATGCGGATGGAGTTGACATCGCCGCGGAGCACTGTTCCGAACCATATGCTGCATCCTTCACCTATAACCACATCACCTATGATTGCCGCGTTGTCGGCAAGGAAACAATCCTCTCCGATTTGGGGTGTAAAGCCTCTGACTGATTTGATGATTGCCATATCCGTATCCGTTTTTTTTCAGGTGCTAAAATAGTGCAACTTTTCTGAATTTATATACCAATCAAACAAGTTATTGATTACTTTTGTGGTCCAAGACAAAAATAACGGACTAATATACTTAAAACAGCTATGAAGTTTTTGACAAATGAGAAACTGGTCATCTCTGGCGCAGCCGGTATGATCGGATCAAACATGGCTCAGACAGCCATTATGATGGGCCTTTCATCAAACATCTGTCTCTATGATGTTTATCTTCCCGGTCTGGAGGGTGTAGTTGAGGAACTCCGTCACTGCGCATTCCCCGGTGTAAACATCACCTTCACCGACAAGGTTGAGGAGGCTTTCAAGGATGCCAAGTACATGGTTTCATCAGGTGGCGCACCCCGTAAGGCAGGTATGACCCGTGAGGATCTGCTTGTTGGCAACGCCAAGATCGCCGAGCAGCTGGGTAAGGACATCAAGACTTACTGCCCTGACCTGAAGCACTGCGTAATCATCTTCAACCCGGCCGATATCACCGGTCTGGTAACTCTGGTTTACTCAG
>JAEEGJ010018484.1_pt1 | contig 15551 bp, 4 predicted proteins | sample 8958761 | NCBI WGS metagenome assembly JAEEGJ01 (sample SAMN16246546, study PRJNA631951) | gut metagenome | biome: gut microbiome; feature: rumen; material: RS-attached | host: Bos | place: Iran: Karaj | collected 2018-10
TCTGGGACGCGTACAAGGACTTCGGGCTCCCGGGCATATTCCTCTTGCCATTTTTCTTTGGTGTGTTTTTTACGTTCTGCTACCACAAGATGGCAATTGCCAAGAGTCCTCTCATGTTACTCTTGACAGCAACGTTCATGTTGTGGATTATCCTATGGAATTTTACCACGGGGTACAAACAAAGTATGTACTGGGTGTGGATGTTCTTCTTCTTCTTTGTCTGTACTGTGAGCAGTGGCCGCACTATTTTGCCGCCTGACCCCGAAGTCGTCGGTAAAGTAGAAGAGAAAACAGTTTAGTGTTTTGTCATGCCCGACTTGATCGGGCATCTCCTTTTTTGCCGTCATCCTGACGCCGTAGGCGGAAGGATTCAGTGAATATTGACGTCATCCTGAACCCGCTTCTTCGTCATCCTGACGCCGTAGGCGGAAGGGTCCAGTCAAATCTAGTTATCGCATAAAACACTTTTTTATATAAATTTATATTGAAAAATTTAAACATAGGAAAACCTTTTATGGAAAATAAAGTGACCAAGTTTGGATTTGAAAAAAAGTCTGTTTAGGACAACTGTGTTATGGGTTATATTATCGATTTCTTGATAGACTGTGTGGTTATGTTGCTCAGTTGGCGGCATTTTTTAATTTTATTGTTAATCGTCATATTAGGCTGCTGTATTTATGAATTTTTATTGCCGTTGTTTGGCTAGGTGTTTTGAGTCATCCTCGAAACGAAGCGTAGAGGATCTATACATTTTTTTACTGTCATCCTGGAGGCCGAAGGCCGATAGGATCTAGCTAATTTTGGGTATGACATATAATGTTTTTTAGGGTGATATATGCCCTTGGACTTGTTCATTTTTCGCACAAATTTTGTTACTCTGTCCTCTTTCCTCGTTCTTTTCGCTGGGATGGGTTGTCGGCTAAATTGCCGATGCCATTTAAGCGTGTGTTTTAGTTGTCATGCCGCACTTGTTGCGGCATCGCCTTTTTTGAAATGTTCTCAAAAGTTTATACAATGTTACTTGGCTTTATGTGACACTTTGTTTATATTTAAATTGAATGTTTTTCTTGTGTATCTTGTCTGTTTTAAAACGACAAGGGAGGGATTTTATGATGGGTGGAATTTTTAGGCTGATAGTGGCTGCGATGTTGACTCTCATGTGCGTAAGCATGTGGGGATGTGGGGAAGATTTTGAACGGAAATGGGGCTCGATAGAGTGGTCTTCGCCTAGGACTGTTGGAGGTGTTATTGTAAGCTTCCCATAATTTATGTGTGATGGGAGTCACGTCGGTTTGAGGATCGCTGAGAAGGAGTTTTATGCCATTCTTGAAATACAGGCTTTTGAATACTATAGCGTTTACGCTTGCGTGCGTAAGCATGTGGGGGTGCGGACTGTTCGATGAGGACGTGAATCATGTTGTGGATTCGGAGAGGTATAACGGTATTGTCTTTGCCATTATCGATGATTCTTTGGCTCTCGAAACAAATGGTCGTAGATGGACGGATTACACGGAACATTGCGACTATTGGGAAGACTGCGAAACAGGGACTATAAATCAGGGGGTCTTCCTTGTAAATTATCGTAATAAGCAAAAGCCGTTATGGGGTGATACGATTGATGGTGCGATAAGTATTGTTTATGGTTATTATCATGACTCGTCGGCTATGTTTTCTAATGCTGATGGTGAGTTCGGTTTTTGGCGAATTGGCGAGAAGCCTAGGGTTGTTCGTAAATGGAATTGCGAAGCTCCGTGCGAATGTAATCGTGAAAAATATGGTCGTCCTTGGACTGAGGGAAATGTATTGCTGAAAATGGTGCAACAAGATGGTTGCCCTTATGCGGTGCTGGATACGTTGACAGGTAATGTGACGAAATTGGAATTTACGGGTGATTATGCCTGGCTAGAGGGATGCGACGACATTACGTACGTTGATGGGGATATTATCTGCTTGAAACGATTGGCTGGTGCCATGGGTGCTATAAGTTTGCTGACTTCAAAAAGTGTTATAGATTCTTTGGAAAATACGAAAGAAAGAGATTTTTTGGGCTATCCTCCAATATTATACGGGAATTTTATGTTGGTGCAAGTTTATAGGAAGGATCTACTTGGAATTAGAATCATGCTCAAAGTGAATAAAAAAGGGTTTGATCTTAGTTATCCGGAAATGTGGATGAGTAGTAACGTTTTCGTTGATTCGTCAGGGATTTCTGTTGGCTATTCTTCTGAGGACTTGGCTGTAACAAGGTAAATAAAGGAACATTTTATGCGTCATATTGCTGTGCTGGCCATCATCGTGGCCTGCTATTGTGGAATATTATCTGCCGCGAAACCGATGGAAACGTTAGAGCGCTACAATGTAGTCCTTGTTCACGGAGCAGCTCCCGAAGATCAGGGGTTTGGAAGCGAATGTAATGGCACAATACATGATGCTTACGCAATAGCTTCTAATAACATCACTAAATCTGATTCGACGATTGGTTCTCGTCTAGGAAGTGCGATTGGAATGCTGGGTGACTATGATAGGACGTTTAATCCGAATAAAGATGAGGATTATAATAAAAAATCTGCAAAGAAACTTACCTTTTGGTTAGATTCTGCGGTATTTGAGGATTATCAGTACCGAAACGGCGAAATTTTCATGGACTCAGTGAATGTATTCAGTTCGCCATACATATATCTTCAACGTGCGTTCACGAACCCTGCGGAATCCCCCGCCCACAATGCTCATGAAATTGGTGACAGGACATGGAAAGGAAACAACAAGTGTTCCGTTCGCCGTTCCCTTATTGAGGAGGCTCAGGAGGTTCGGGCTGGTGGGCAAAATAGACTTCAACAGTTGAGAACGAATGGTGTAGATGAATACCGTACCATCCCTTCCCGCAACATCCTTATTGCACATAGCATGGGCGGTGTGGCGTCGCACGAGTACGTGACCGACACAAGTGTCTATAACGATGATGTGGACAAGGTCATCACGTTGGATTCCCCGCATGAGGGAACGGGTAGCCTGAACATGCTACTGGATATGCGCGATTACCTTCGGCAATATGCGGAAGCCCAGACACAGTATATGTTGATGTCCATACTTGGAATGTCATATTGTGCAATAGCAAAGGAGCCATATACGGCAAAAATTGCTCTTTGGTTGTTGGCCCCTTCATTAGGGGCAAGTACAATAGAACGGTTTGTAACATTTTTTGTAGATATAAAAAAGCTAAAAGATGAATATGGTTTTAAAGCGGAAGATCCGTTGACATCCTATATTGAACCTGAAGCTCCCGGTATTTCTGCGTTGATTAATCGGCCTTTTAACGAAAACATGCCAATGATACGACTGTTGGCGGGAAAGGGTGGCTTGACGTTTTCTGACCCGAATAAAGGGGCTCGTAATTTCTTGAATATTTTTATTCCCGAAGGCGTGTCTACGTCGGTTATGAATATGATTGAGCAATTAGAAGGCGATGGTTCGGCTTCTGCAATCTATACGAACGTGGTGACGGGTCTTGCTCTGGGAGTTTTTGGTGGAATTGCCTTGCAGGATGTCGGAACAACGTTGGTCCCCGAGTGGTCAAGTTTGGCCGATTCTACAATTGCCTTTAAAGATCCTAATGCTGATGTGAGAAAATTTACTTACGATGCAGCAATGAATGCGAATTCTAAAAGTGCTACAAAGAAAGCTCTTCGCAATGTCGCAGAAATTACAGGGGTTGTGAGTGGTATTATTGCGGCCGATATTGCGTTGTCAGCATATCCTATAATTCAGTTTGCTACGAAGGTGGCCATAGCTACAGCCGGAGCTACTTTGTTTGGTTACGACTTGGCTGAAACGGGAGTTTCAGATCTTATTGATTCCCACGAAAATGCAAAGGCTCGCCGCATGCTTGATACGCTGTATTCCGCGGAGTTTTCTTACTCGAAAGCCGACGGTGATAATGAATCGGGTAAAATCCGGCTCATGGAAGATTTCCTCTACGAGCGTCCTTTCGTGAATTTGGCTCTATCTTTGTCTGATTCCGTGTTGCGTTCTGTTGATCCCGGCTGCTACTATGAAGCTGACGATGCGAGTAAACAGCAACTTTGCGAAGTCGGTCTGTACGGCAGTCGTGATTCGATTGTCGTGAATACGCATGTTATTGGAGATTCTACTGGGGCTGGCAAGGATTCCGTTTGGTATGATACGACTCACGTCTATAATGCCGTGGCCGAGAGGCTCGATTCAATCGGTAATGTTGTTCGTGATTCATCGGGTAAGGTTGTTTACGACTCCGTTTATTACGGCACTTTCGAACAGCGGAATTATTCCGATTTCCGCAAGAGTCCGCTGAAGTTTAAGTCGGAATCGGACTGGTACAAGGTGGGCGTGAAGGTGGACCGCTGGGAACGCGTGGACGGCTTGAAACCTAATGGCGACCTGGCCCCGAAAGGCGTCCCTATCCGTCATGTGGAACGTTACAGCGTGCCTGACATTGTGGTTGATGGCTTTATCGAAAAGTATTCGTTTGTCGTGGATGACCTGATGCCGCACCGCATGCGTCAAATCAAGATGACGTTCAACAGCAACGAAGAGGTTGCGTGGGAGTGCGATATTACTAAAGCGGAAGACGATGCGACGGCCTGTGATGTTTACAGGCGGCTTATCGGCAATGCGTGGGAACGGATTGTTTTCAGCGATTCTGTTGAGGTGACGGATTCGTTGGGCGTTGTGCATAAGGTCCTGAAAAGCGATACCCTGAAAACAGTCAAACATCCCATCAAGAAGAACGGCCGTTTCGATTTCGAAGCCCGAAAGTATTTCGGCAACTTGGCCAATATACAAAAAGATAACCAGAATACGGTCATGATTTCGATGGTGAACAAGATCGGGCTTTCGAACACGCAACGGTTCTATTACCTGTTCAAGGCGACCGCCAACATGCTCAAGCCGACATGGCCGCAGCATGACGTTGTCCTGAACGCCATCGACGGGTTCAGGGCGTATGTCTCCGCGTTGGACTATCAGGGCTTCAGTGTACATAACGCTAGCGATGCTATTTTCTTCGATCCGCTTGGTACTGCATCGCAGGTGGGTGATACTTTGCCCATGGTCATGACGGAATTCCAAGGCACGAATGCCGAAGGCAAGGATACTTCCAGTGCCGTGTTTGCATCGAATCAGAATGTCTCGAAACCAGTAGAGGGTAAATATCGTTGGGTCGTCTATGCGAGCGTGAGCAATACCGCCAATACCAACAAAACCGACAGTTACGAGGTGCACTTTACTGTAGATCGCACTGCCCCGGCGTTTACGCTCACGTCTGACGCAATGATGAACCCCGACAGCTCCATGTTCATCACGCGTTTCAAGTGGGCGGGCAAGGATTCGGCGGACAATGCGAACGGTTCCGACATCCGTGCGATGCGTTGGACGCTCGAAAAAGCTACCGGCCAGCTGTCGGGCGGTTCTGCGACATCCTTTACAAAATATGCAGAGCTCCCGGCTCTTTACGACGTGGCCTCGAACGAGTTTGCCATCGCCTGGGACAAGGTGCCGCAGGGCAAGCGGGATTCCATGGAAAATGGTCTTTACCGCATTGCCGCCCATGCTATTGACTACGCCGTCCCGAATCTTGACGCTTACCATAAGGTGAACGCTCTCGTGGATTCAATTTTCTCGAACCCGACGAATTTGTCTGACAGCCTCTGGACTCGCATCGGTTCCCTCGGCTTGAACGACACGACTATTTACGCCGAGTTCCGTGTTGACACTGCCGCTCCGGTATTTACGTTCCATGAAACACGGGCGGTCACCGCCGCCGATACGGTGAATTATGGCACCTACGTGAATCTGTCTGGCAAGTACGATACGCTCCGCAAAAATGCTCCGGCGCGCGATTCCAGCTGGACTTATATTTCCAAGGACAGCTTGTTGCAAATTGGCTACACGATCATGGACACCCTAAATGGCCTCGATTCCGCCGCCGTGACCGTCGGCTGGAGCTTTGTCCATCTCCCGGATACGAACGTTATCGACCGTGCAGGAGATTCCGTGTGGGTGTTCGACTCGCTGGGCGGAAAATCGTCCGGCACCTGGACCGAAATGGCGGGTCTCCGCATGGCCGACGGTGAATACAGCGTCCGTGCAGTCCTCCGCGACGCGGCGAAAAATGTTCGCCATGACGTTGTCCCGAAACGGGTCCGCGTGGACCGTACCGCCCCGCAGATTGTCGGGCTGACAAGCAATCATCTTGTGTATATGAATACGGATGGCGATTTCTCCGAGACAATCCTCGTTTCGGAAAGCGGCGACGTGGGCGTGAACCGCACCGGCATGCACTGCAGCTACCGCGTCCTCGGCGGTTCGGACACTTCCTGGCACGAAATTCGCAAGGATGGCCGCAAGCTCCTTTCGGAAGATTCGGTGATGTTCGTCATCGACAAATCCGCCGTTGATACGTCCCGTGGCACGCGCTACCTCGAAGCCGCCTGCGTCGATGCCGCCGGCAACGTCTCCGTCCGCACGGACCTTTTCCACGTGGGCGCCCGGTTCCCGCAGATCACGTACCCGTTGCCGGACTCCATCCAGAGCGACCTCGAATTCATTCCAATCGTGGGGATCGCGCCCTACGCAAGTTCCGCGGATTCGCTCTCGTCCGTCTATCGCCTCCGCTACCGCACCGGTAACGATACGACATGGAGAACGGACAAGGTAAAGGTCGTCGCCGCGAACCGCTCCACGGGTGCGGACAACGTTTCACGCGTGTCGCAGAACGTCGAGGGCGTGCTCGGCTACCTCAGGAACGAGGGCTTCGGCAGCGAGGAAAAGATTACGGTCGAACTCGCCATCGCCTCCTGCGAAACCTGCGACGACTGGGCCGCAGTCACTACAAACTTTGTCGTAATCCCGCCCGACACAAACTACAGCAAGCCCGCGGTCGAGTTCGCCGTCACCCGCAACGGCTCCGACGTGACCACCTTCAAGACCGACGACGGCCCCGTCGATATCTCCCTCCGCCTCAAGAACAAGTTCAACGGCAACTACATGCTTCGCGTTTATGCAGAAGATTCCAAACACCGCGGCATCTTCGACGCATCGAGGGAAAAGGTCTTCTACAATCCTTACTACGGAACGCCCACCGCCTCTGCCGATACCGCAATCTGGTTCTACGAAAAAGACGGCAAGTATCACCTCGCATGGAAAAATTTGGACAAGATAAATCTCAAGGTCGGTTACAACTCCGCAAAGTTCGGCGAAACCTGCAAAAGTGCCGACGCGAACCAGTCGCTTGCGGACGGCTGCTTGACGGAACTTTCTCCGATCGATTTCTCGTCGATTGCAAACGCCATGAATGCCTATCTGGCCGATTATCCCGAATGGATGCCGCCCGCGTATATCGACAGCACGATGACCATCACGAAAGATTCCGGCGAAGTTGTTCTGGAATCGTCCGAAGCTTTCCGCGTGTATGTAGAACGCAAGGATGCGACGGATACCACCACGTTGAACGTTCCGGTCTATTTTGGCGAAAGTACCAAGCCCGGATTTTACTGGGTCGAACACGTGGATTCGCTAGTCTCTCCGCTGATGACCGGCTGGACCGTAAACCCGAACGCGTACGGATTTGATTACCGCTGGAATGGTATCGCCACGTCGGGCGCGTACCCCTCCGGCGACATAACGCTGTATGCCGAAGTGACCGAGAACATCCTTGACAATCCTTTCGTAAGCGTCGTCACGAAAACGCTCAAGGTCGAACAGAAAAAGGCGGAATTGGTTGTTCGTGATACGTTGCCGGATTACGTGCTGCTTATGAAAGCTGGTTCTGGTACATCGTCCGCAGGTACATCCGATACGCCCGTCTATGAACTCGATTCCATGAAGGTTTATTTCGGGCTCAAGAATTCGGATGCTCGCGTTCGTATAAGCGTGCTAGGTTCTGCAAAAAGCATGGTTATTTTTGATGATGTGCTGAGGGCCCATTCTGGTGATTCCGCCTATTCCGTGAAATGGCTTGGAACGGATTCTTCGGGACTTCCTCTTTTGTCAGAAGGGAAATGCTATCTTAAATTCGAGGCCATGCTGCTGAATACGGATAGCGTTGTCAGTTCCATAAGTGTTCCGTTTGAGTACAAACTAGGACCTTCCATGAAAGACATGACTCCGGATGATCCCAAGGAATCGAACGAGTCGAGATTCTTTGTCGCCGAGGCGAAAAAGAAGGACGACAGGTATGTCTATGAACCGTATGCCGATTACCTTGTCGTGGCGAACATGAGCGGCTGGTACTTGCCGGATTCCCTACGTAATAAAACGTACAATGTAAAAGGAACTGTTGAAGGCTCCCAGGAAATTCTGGGATTCAGTCCGGAGCGTTTCAGTCTCGGCATCAAACGCCACAGGGATACGCTGGAGATGGTGATTGTTTCCAAGTTGCATAATAGGATGGTTAATTTGGATGATTGCAATGGTTTGTGGACATCGTGTGAAAATATAACAGTAGAAGAGTTTGACGATTATAAAATTGATACTGCTGTATTTTATAAAACAAGCCGTACTAAATTAATTGTTTTCGATCATGGACATGATAATTATGGCTTTGTTCAATTTGATAGCACTACAGCGTATTTGGATGTTGTTGCCTGTTCAAAAAAATTATGGAGCGAATATGGCAAAAATATAAGAACAAAGGACAACATTACAAGGGAAAAATTTGAGGAATTGAAGCAGAAATGTGAATGGAGTATAAAAAATGTGTTGGATTCAGATTTGGGATATTATTCGATTCCTGATCCGGGGCGTTGTATTGAACTTGAAACGATGCGAACTTATCCAGAATCTGTATACATTGAAGCGCATAATAATTGTAATGTAGATATAGTTGATTTACTGACGTTGCCAAAACACATTGATTCTTGTTTGGCTAACTATTTTTGTCCATCAAAGAATTTTGAACCAGTTTATCGAATGGCGGAAAAAGATGTTGGGTGCTCAATAGACTCTACAAGTGGTTATCTAGATTCTATATGTGAAACGGGTAACAAAAAATATGACCCAAATTTGCGATTGTTTAATGTTACATTTACACCGTCACCAGCGACGAATCGCTTCTATCGTGATTGGGCTATGATAACAGATTATAATTCGGCTCGTTTTTGGGCACGTGAACATTTCAGCATGACTCTCGAAATCCCCGATTCTTACTGGAATGCGCCTTTCGGCATGGACAACCTTGTCAACCGCACAATCCGTTTTGACCATACAAATGAAACTATTTTCAATGAAAACGATGACGATGGCTACTGGAATGCGGTGAAAGGAAATGGAAAAGACAGTAATGCGATTGATACTTCTATTGGAAATTATTTTGACGGCAATGAATGGCAGTTTAATCAAAAATACGGTCTGCTGACTCCGTTCGAAGTTCAACGTCTAATTTTCTATCCTGTCGATATTTATGCTGACGGTTCCAACGTTTTCCGTTTCGATGATGAAAGCAAGGATTTCATGTTTTCGTCCAGTTATGAATTGAAGTTCTATGGCAAGGACGATACAACCCACCATTTTGTAGCCAAAGTCATCGGCGACCTTATCGATCCGTCATCGAATTCTGGATGTGAAGTTGATACTACCAAGTTCGTGATGCGGACTGGCGCCAAGAATCCGTGCCAAATTAATCTGTCCAGTACTACTCATGATACCGTGAAAACTCCGACGTTTAGACATGGCAATGTACACTTCTTTGTGGGCATGAACCAGACATGGGCCCAGGCGGACAACGGTCATCGTCCGTCTGTTGCGTATCCTGCCGCCGATACGGCCAGTTGGCGAAATTCAATTAAGGACGGCTGTTCGGATTCTACTACGTGGGAAGATTACAAGATGTTCGCCGCCGAAGGAAAAGAGGATAAAACTTGCTACAAGTACTACGGCTCGGGTTCGAAGATTCACTTCTATTTCAACGACTACGGAAAAAATGACAGCCTATGGAAGGTTTTCTTTTTGACGGATACCACGCATTATATCAGAAACTATGTCAATTCTCCCGATTATTATTATAGGCCAAAATTTGTAGATAGCATGATGGTGATCAACAAGGCCAGCCTCGGTGAAAACGATTTTTCGCTGTCCTACAAGGTCAATCCTCTGAATTTTGAACATATTGGCGAATCTGATTCGGTAAGGTTCTTCATCCGTATGGATTCCCTGAATAAAATAAAGAGCGAATACGGGGGTGCCAGAATAACTTTGTCCAAACTGAACGTCAATATGGAAGAACTGAAAGGTGACAGCCTCAAATTTGACGGCGACAGTACGTTGTATGTACCGACCCAGAGATGGACGGATACGCTTGCGTACCGGCGTTCCTACGATACAGATAAAAAGGTGCTGGAGCGCTCCGGTGAAAATATTTCCTTGCGAGACATCTACACGTACCGCGCCAATCCTGACGCGAACAGCTGCGGCAAGGCGTTGTTCTGTGTGGACACTGCGCATCCGCAGTCGGAGTTGATTCGTAACCCCTGGATCATAAACCCGGTGGTGGAATCGTCCTCGCTCCTCCAGACCGATTTCTCGATGCATCCGTTTCTCGAAGTTTCGGGGAACCGGGATTCCCTGGACCGTCATGTCGCATTCAAGGGGGCCATCCCGCCGCGTCCGCCGGAAATTGTCGAAATCAGGGGAAAACTGACTCCGAACCAGACTTATTCTCTTTCGTACCTGAACAACTCGACCTATTATTCCATTACCGACACGCTCAAGGTGGCTTCCGACTGCGAGAAGTATATGGACGGCACCTGTCATCTGGCGTGGTTCGACGTGAACAGGCTCCAGGGCCACACGCAGTTCCTGCTGACGTGGGATGGGGATGGAAGCGACGCTACCGTAAACCCGACCAACGTGATGCACTTCAACATGTATGTGGGTTCGAATGTCAAGCCCGGAAATAATGGCGTGGTGAAGTCCATGTACGGGGAACTCACGGTTTCGTTCCCGCAGGGCTCTCTTGAAAACGCCGACGACTTTACCGTGCGTACCGTGAATGTCCAGAAGGATTATGGCTTCGGCGTGTTCAAGAACATGGCGCTGACGGGTCCCGTGATGGAAGTGCTGCCTTCGATGACGTTCAATGACACAACGAAACTTCCGCGAATCCAGATGCAGATTTCCAGGCAGGAAATGATAGACATGAACGTGACTCCGCAGACTCTGCGTCTGTACAAGGTCGATTTTGACCGCAAGGAGTTTGTTCCGCTTGAAAAATCGCTGTACGGGTTCCTGGATGCGCAGGGCGCTCCGGTTATGGACGTGAACGGAACAGATACGCTGGAATGTCACAGTGTGGGCGAAACTAACCCTCGTTGTACAGATGAAAAACTTGCCTGGGATTACGTCCTGATTTCTGCCGAGACGAAAACGTTCTCCGTGTTTGTCACGATGGATACGCTTGCCGCCTCGATGCGCTACATGGGCCTTGAAGTGTTGCCCGCCGTCGCGAAAACTTCAGAACGCGAAGTCCGTGTTGACGGGGTAGGCCTGTTTAACTTGTACGTGGATGACGACTCGCTGTGGAACGATTCCACTGACCTGACGCCAATGGCGCAGCTTCCGTTCACGCTCGATTCGAACGGAATCGCCCATGTGACGTTGCCGACGCGTGCCGCTGAAATCGATACGAATTACGTGTTCGCGTTTGCGATGGCGGATACCGCCGAGATGTTCGCTCCGGCGGTCGCGAAGGCTTTGACCGTACCTGCCCAGTTTGCATGCCACGTACCGTCGGATTCGCTCTGGATGGGCATAGACAACGGATACCTCGCGTACGGTGCCTGGTGCAATCATCCGGGCTACGGAACGCTCTCGCTGTACAGGGACAATTCGCTGGTCGCCGAAATCCGCGGCGAGATTCCTGACACGATTCGTTACGATGGCAAACGGCTTGTTGGCGGTTCCGTGGTAGGGACTGTCGCTCCCGGCCGTTATGAATCCCGCTATGTCGGAGTCTCGGTGCTGGGCGAGGATGCCCAACTTGCGGGGCCTGCCGTGCGTACGGATTCGGCACGACCCGTAATGAGTTCGTTCGAGGTGCTGTCCGGTGAAGATGCGCTTGACCGTATCTTTACGGTAAACGCGAATGTCCGTGACGTTGAATCGGGTGTCGCGCAGGTCGTCGTTTCCACGAAACTTGGCGGTGCATCCCGCACTCCGCTCGTGTTGCTCCCGGATTCGTTGGGGAATGTGACGGGCGTAGTCAGGCTGACCCGCAGTGAACTTGCCCGGTGCAGCGGCTGCAAACTCTCGCTGGAAATGCGTGCCGAGGATTACGGACACAACCATGTCGAGAGAACGTATGAATCGGGAAAACTCTACCAGTACCCGACAGAACTTGCGCTGTGGTATCCGTCCCGCGAGGGCTCTGGAAAACTCGCTTACGAATATGTAGGGACAGGTCACCATATGAATCTTGATTCCGTAAAGTCCCCGTGGTCGGGCGATGCGGGCATCTATTTCTCGGCGCTCGATGACCGTGCCTCCGGTGTCGTGCCAAGTGCCGGTCATGTAAGCCTCGGAACGTCCAGTTCGTATTCCTTCGAAACAAGAATCAAGGTCGGCTATTCGGGAGCTGCTGGATGGCACAGGGTACTTGGTTTCAAGGGCGTTGGCGGTCTTGAAATGGAACTGCTTGTGCATAACCGCAAGTTGCGGCTCCGCGAGGGCTCGCGTACTTGGGAAACGCCTGACAACGCCTTGCCTGTCGCGAAGGATTGGGCGCATGTCGTGGTGACCGTGGATTCTTCCGAAGTGAATTTCTACGTGAACGGTGAAATTATGAAATCTGCTTCGGCTGAACCGCTGGAACGCGAACTGGATGGAATTTTCTCGGCCGGTGCCGATGGCGAAAATTCGTTTGTCGGTCACATTGCCGACATGCGGATGTACAAGAAAGCATTGTCGGCTGGGGAAGTGTTCGCGCTGTCGCAGCCCGTAGTCGATGACAAGATTGTGGAACCCGAAATTGTGGAAATTGTTACCGTTCCGATGATAACCGTTGACGGAGGTAATGGCTTTGAACCGGAATTTTCTTGTGCCGTGGCAGGGAACCGATACCTTGAATCTACTCGCGATAACGCAAGGTTGACGTTGAATGCTTTAATCGACAAAGCTGCAACGTACAAAGTTATGATGTATGTACGGTCGGCAGCGCTCCAATCCGCGAATGTGTCCGTTTCGCCGTCGCCGGGCGTTCGTTATGCCGGTAACATCCCGTTGTCTCCTGTCTGGCGGACCGTAGGCGTTTCGGATATTTCCATGAATCTCTCTGCCGGGATGCACACGGTAACGCTCGAAGCGCCCGAGGGGCTGCAAGTCGCCGGTTTCGCCCTTGTCACTGCGAACGTCTCGCCTGCTTCGATTGCCTGGAATTCCGGGTTGGAGAATCCCGAACGTAAAATAAAGACGTTTGTCCGTTATGAAGGTTTTGCTGACAAGAAAATCCTGCAACCGCGAGTTCGCTTGAGGAATGTGTCGAATGGGCAAGTTCGTGGGTATTCCGTCCGCTACTATTTCCGCGGCGAGGAATCTTCGATGGCGAAAGTCCATGCTTACTATCCACGCGATACTGTGGGGCTTGCCGTGCATTCCGAAAGTGCGCATACGGGATTCGTGGAATGGAAGTTCGCTAACGGCGTTATTCCATCTGGAGGAACGGTTTTCAATGGTGATGGCCCGCATTTCGGTGTGCATTACGAAGATTGGACTCCGTGGAATCCGTACGATGACCCGTCCTTTGTCGAAAACGCCTCCGCAAATTTTGTCGAGGATAACGGTATCATAGTTCTTGATGCCGATAAGCGCTTGATTGGTGGCTCGTGTGTCGAAATGGAAGATTCGATATCTATAGAGGTCAAAGCCCGCGTTTACGCTGCAGAGACGCGCAACGATAACCAGGCGAGCGAAATCCAGATGAAGGTTGAGAATGTGGGCAACGTAACACTGAAAAATTACGATGTCCGTTACTACTTCTTCCTTGAAGGCGGGCTTGCTCCGGAGTTCAATGCCTATGTCTTGCCGGACGGAGTGACTGCAAGTGTTGAAAATATTGGCGATGGACGCTGGCAGGTTGCGATGCATGCGTCAAAGCCGCTTGTTCCGGGAGGTTCGTGGAAGGACAACGCCCAGTTTGCGCTCCATTGCGAAAATTGGAACGCTATTTGGAATGGCTTGGATGACCCGAGTAGTATAGGCCTTGGATGGAACATGGTCGAAGCTGTCGGAGTGAACGTGTTCGATTCGCTTGGAAACAGAATTTACGGCAATGAGCCGGTCTGGCCGGATATTGCTGGATATGTGGCTTGTAACGGCTGTACGGCAGATTCGTCTGGAACGCCGGATATAGGGCTTACGCCGAAAAATGATGCGATTCCGATTCATCGCACGGATGACGGCCTTGTAATCAGCCTGCCACAATATACTAACATCTCGCTTTCGCTAGTGAATGTTGTCGGTGTTCCGGTAAGGAACCTTTATTCGGGAACGCTGGCTCCGGGCGAACAGTTCATCCATGTCAATTGGACAGGCATAGACTTGAACAGGACATATCTGATGTTGCGGGTGAACGGAGCGATTAAATCGACGAAACTATTATCTTTGCTGTAAAATGCAGTTAGTCTCTAAAATGTCATCCCGGACTCCGTTCCGGGATCACCTTAAAAAAGGAACGTTATTATGAGTAAATTTGTAAAATTGATTACCTTTTCCATGATGTTTATGTCGTCTGCATTTGCCTTGGATGCAAACACGGTCTTCAATAACCAGAAAAAGTCCGCCTTCCCGGATACTTGCGAAATGAAAATGAAGACTACAGTAACACTGCCGGGAATGGCATCGCAGACGGTGAATTCGTCCGTCATCAGTGCCGGACCGGACAGGTCCATAACGACAATCGAATCCAGCATGATGCACATGAAGATGATTCAGAACAGCGGCCGCATGAAAGTGATTGACTTGAAGTCTGGGCAGACGCTCCCCGCGCAGAACATGCCGAGACAGAACCCTGCGGACGTAACAAGCCAGATGGGTGAAGCTTCGGACTACAAGGCTCCGGTAAGGTCGGGGTCTCTTTGGAAACTTGTCCCGAAAGATGCGTCAAGGCCTACATTGTTCTATTCCGAGAGCGCCAAGCGCATAGTCAAGATGAACACCGTTGTGAATGGTTCTTCTGCCGAAATCGCGCTGGAATATTGCGATGCGTCCTGCACGCTTCCTGGGACGCTGAAGAAAACGGAAATCACTACCACGCTACCGAGCGGCGAAAAAAGTACCGTTGTGATGGAGATTGTCTCCGCTAGGGCCAGGCATATCCTTCCCGCAAAAATGTTCAATATAGAGTAGATAATAAAGTTATCTGAAAAATATCGGCTTATGCAGAATCGACTTGATAACATCGAAGTTCTCCGTGCTACAGAGGAATGGCAACGTGCCGGTGCGTATTCTGTACGCATCCAGGGGATGAATCGTCAGCACCATATTCCGCTGCGAGAAGAATTCGACGAGCACGATTGCGACGGTACAAA
>JAEEGJ010018488.1_pt1 | contig 15547 bp, 23 predicted proteins | sample 8958761 | NCBI WGS metagenome assembly JAEEGJ01 (sample SAMN16246546, study PRJNA631951) | gut metagenome | biome: gut microbiome; feature: rumen; material: RS-attached | host: Bos | place: Iran: Karaj | collected 2018-10
CGGTCGGCACAGGCAAAAGTGAACGAAGGCGGCAGATAGTTAAAAATAAGCACTTATTTTGCCTATTTTTAGGGGTTTAGCCGTGCGTTTTAACATTTCCGAGCCTTTCGCCTTTAACATAACAGCAAAAATGGCACAAAAAGCGAATAAAAAGCACGAAAAAGCCGGTTTTGGCGAAAATAATGGCTATTTTGGCAAAGAAAAAGGCTGAAAAGCATAAAAAATATGCCGTTTTTGGCAAAAAGTGGCGAAAATATTTGCAAATATGGCTCTTTTGTTGTACCTTCGCAGCGAAAATAAGCATAAAACGACAAAAGCAAATGACCAGCGTATGAAAATCAATGAAGTGATAGAGCGACACGGGATGCAGCTGCGCGACGTGTCGAGGGAGATGGGACTGAAGCCCAGTGCGCTGCAGAGTGCCGTCGACAGGAATCTGACGGTGAAGACGCTGCGACTGATTTCCGAGGCGGCAAAAATCCCCATTGCCGAGTTCTTCATCGACGAACTCACCGACGATGAGCGCCAGCAGCTGTTAGCGGCTCTTCAGGGCGGTCAGCCGTCGGCATCGGAGGCTCAGCCGCAAATGCAGGATGAGTTGCCGTTCAACGGCGGCGAGCCGTCGGCCATCGGTCAGCAGGCTATCGTCTGTCCGCATTGTCATCAGGCTTTGGTCATGAATATTGCAAGTTATGAGCAGAAATAAGCGAATTGTGCCGATAGTCGCTGCCGCAGCGGTCATCGCGGCGAGCGTGGTGCTGATGGGTGTCAGCGGCACGGCTGCCGTCGGCATTGTGGCCTACCTGCGCTCGTAGTGGTTTTGTGGTCGTCACTTCGTTCCTCAAAATTATATTTAAAATTGGTATTTAAAATTATAAATAAAATTATAAATAGACATTCTAAATCAAATTTCAAGCGGTAGCGCCCAAAGAAAAAGGGTCGTCGCAGGCTCCTCAAAATTATATTTAAAATTGGTATTTAAAATTATAAATGAAATTATAAATAGACATTCTAAATCAAATTTCAAGGGCGACAGCCCGACCAAGAGATAAGAAAAACTTCCTTTTTTTGCACTTCGAAGGGAAGAGCCCGGCGGTGGAGTAGTTCCATCGTCGGGCTCGGTTTTTGTTGGCATCGTGGGGACGGGTCCAGTGTGAACGCTGTGCTATCACGCAGAGAAAACCGTCCCCCGTGCGGCACGAGAGATACTATCCCTCCAAATCGTCAGAGCCGTTGTCACCCTGACCGTTGCCGCCTTGGTTGTCGTCGTTCTGCGTGATGTCCTCCTCGTCGATGGCGGCACCTGTCTGGTCAACCTTCTGCCATGTGACCTCTCGCTCGAAGAGGTCGCTGAACTTCGGATTGACGGTACAGCCGAGACGCGACTTGGCGTTGCGGGCAGTGACCATCGCGGGGGTGGCCACCACGAGCTCGTTGGTCTTCGGGTCGGTGTAGTCCTTCACCGAGACGGTGATGTTGGGGTACACCGTGAGGAAGTCCTTGCCGAGCTGGCAACGGAAGCCCTTCAGGGCATTGAGCTGAACCACCTTCATGTACTCCTCGATGGCGGCACGGATGACCGACTCTTCGTAAGTGGTCTTGGCCGATGCCTCCTTGACGAGTTCATCGAAGGTGAGCAAACCTGCAGGCACTGGGACTGCATAACAGGAGTGGGTTCCTGTCTTCGAGTTTTCTTTGACAGTGTATTTACACTTTGCCATAATCTGAAAACGTTTTTGGTTTGTAAATCTATCTTCACGTAGTCGGGATTCCTTGCGGTCTCCGTCTGCGAGGGGTCTGCGGCTGGGCTTATTGCTTTAGTGGGTAAACCATCATGGTTTAGTGGGTAAACCATTAAGCTAAAGTCACTTTAGCATTATGCTCAAGCCTGGGCATCTTTTTGCACGAAATGCGGCGCATCTTGCGATTGTCGCATGTTTTTACCTTTGCGGCTTTTTACCAGTCGGGTTGGAGGCCGAGGTCTATGCGGGCGTGGAGGGCGGCGCGGATTTGGTCGGCAACGCCGTCGGCGAAGCGGTGCAGCGCCTCGGGGTCGGCACCGTGATTGCGCAGGTCGCCCACGGCAGATGTGGCGAGGGCCTGGGCGGCGGTGAGGACGTCGATGGGGGTGGCGTCGTGGTGAGTGAGCACGCCGTCGATGTCGAGCATCATCATTCTCTGCTGATGTAGGTCCATATTATTTTTTGTTTTTCAGTTTTTCCATTTCCTGTGCCTCTTGGGCCATCATGTCGAGCTGCTGGAGGATGGTGCCGTAGGTGGCGGCGTTGACGTCGTGCTCGGACAGGCCGCCGATGTATTTCTGGATGGTGGCGGTGACGCGGTTGTAGAAGTCCCACGGGGTCTCGTTCTTCTGGCCGCGACGGCCTCGGCCTACGGGCTGTGGCTTGAAGACGCGGGGGAACTTCTGCTGCAGCAGGCCCATGAGGGACGACCACCAGAAAAGGATGACTTGCCACTTTATCGGGCTGAAGCCCGCGAAGATGTCTGATGTCAGAGGGCCGATGGCTGATGTGGCGGGCTTGAAGAGGACGGCGAGGAACTGGGCCATGGGCTCGGTGGCGTCCTGACGGGCGTTGGTGCAGCGCATGTATTCCTGCATCCAGTCGGTCAGGTAGCGGTACTCCTGCCAGGTGTAGCCGTCGAGCAGTGGGGCGGGACCGAGGAGATGGATGATGGCTGATGGCTGATGGCTGAGTAATCTTCCTTCTTCCTTCTTACTTCTTACATCTAACGTCGGGTATGGGAAGGCGAAGATGGTGCGGTTGGCCTTGGGGTCGTCGAGGAACGCGAGGCGGTCGGTGAGGGCGAGGAGCTGGCCGGTGGTGATGGGCCACGGGGCGCGGTCCTGCGGGCGGCGGACGAGCCATTCGTCGCCGGAGGCGCCTTTGTCGCTGGCCAAACCAGCGACCACCCGACCGGCGGCATTACGACCGGGGGCGATGTCTGAGGTCTGATGGCCGAGGGCTGATGGCTGACCACTCCCCTCGCCCTTTGGAGAGGGGTCGGGGGTGAGGCTATTAATCGCCAGCACCACATTGAGCTTGACGCGGGACCAGTCGAAGGGATGGTAGCGGTCGGTGCGCTGCTGCTCCTGGATGATGGCAGCGGCGATGGCTTCGAGGTCGGCGGTGGTGCAGCCGTTCCAGGACGTCGGGAGGTGGAGGTCGATAGTGGTCATGCGTCGGGGCCGTCGTCGTAGGGTTCTATTTCGTGGGGTTCGACATCGGTCACGGACACGGCGTCGACGTCTGACATGTTGGGCGAGTGGGCGGGGCGGTCGGGACGCTGGCCTCGGTCTACCTGGCCGTGGGACAGCGGGTCGAGGTCGATGTCGCGGTAGCCGCCGGCGACGGTGAGCTTGCAGATGACTATCATGCCGATGGGTACGCCGATGAGCAGTGGGTAGGCGTCGCGCCACCAGTCGTGGGGCTCGGCTCCGGCGACGGTGAGTGCGGTGTTGACGGTGAATGCGGTGACGACGACGATGGCGCACAGTATGACGATGCGCTGGAAGAAGCGCGGCATTCGTTCTTGCCAGCGCTTGACGGCTTCGGAGCCGGTTTGACGGATTGTTTCTCCCATAGTTTCTTTTTATTAAGCCCGCCCGAGAACGGTCGGGAATTGCACGGATGTTAAAGAGGGCCTGGAAGGGCCGCGGGTTGGACGGTGTTGGTCCCTGCGGAGAAGCGCTGGGCACTCTACTTACTGTCTATTGATTTTGATGCCTACGTCGGAGATTGCGAGCAGGTTGTTGAGTCCTTTCATGTCGGAGGCCAGGCTGCTGATGCTGGCGGTCATCGAACCCATCTCCTTGACGATTTCCACCTTCATGTCGGACATGCTCCCCTTGACCACGTTGAGCGTGTCGTAGATTTCGTCTTGTTTGCGGGAGTGGCTGTCGAGCCGCTTCTGCATGGCCTCGATGGTCTTCAGAAGGTCTTCGATGGTTTTTTCAAGTACCGCCACGCGGGTTTTCAGGGAGTTGACGTAGCGGGCGTATGCGATGATGACACCGACGAGCGCGGTGAAGAGTATGGGCTGGATGTTTGCAATGATTGTTGATTCCATTTTATTATTATGTTATTATGTTCTAATCCCTGCATTATAGCCGCCCCTTACCAAGGGGCTCTAAATATAGTGCAAAGATAGGGGAAAGGGGGCGTGGATAGCGGACATTAAAAAGCCCCTCGGCTCGCGTCGGGGGGCTTCCACTTACACAAAACTAACTACTAACTAAAACTTTTAAATTTATGTCACTTGATGACCTTAATGAAAATGAATGTTCGTTAGAATTAGGTTACTCGGTGGCGAGCAGTGAATCCCATCCGCCTGTCTCGGGTGCTGCGACGAAGAGGTTGGGGTACTTCACGGGACCGAGGATGAAATTGACGGTCGATACGCGGTCGTCGCTGGCTGCTGCACCTGTGTCGGTGGTTGCACCGCCGGAGTCGATGCGGATCTTCTTGTTGGGGTCGTAGAGGATTTGCGCGTCGCCGGAGGGGTCGGGGAAGATGGCGAACCAGTCGAGGTTGTTAAGGGCGCGGAGGATCTTGGAGGTCTTCTTGTCAACACCGTCGAATACCATGGTACCGGTGATGTTGTAGCCCTTGCGCTTGCCTTGGCTTTCGCCTGCAATCTTCTGAGCTTCCTCTTTCAGTTCGAACTTATACAGTCCCTTGCCGGTGCCTGAGAAGGCTGGCGTGCTGTATGTGTTGTCGGTGGCGGTCAGCGGTGCGCTGAGCTCGCTTTTCAGACCGACGTAAACCACTTCACCCAAGCCTGCGAGGTTTTCGAGGCACTCGTCGGCGGCGAGGTAGTGATTGAGGGTTGGACATGTTGCTGGCATAATTGTATTGTTTTTTTAATTAACTTTTTGTTTGGTGGTCGCTGTGGCACAGCGACATACTTAACTTAACTTAGAAGAAAGGGGAGGGGGCCTTGCGGTGGGCGATATGGCACCTTGGGGTCCCCGTACCCCCTTTGCGTTTCAGCGTTTACTCAACTTCGCGGAAGATGGCGGTGATTGACATCGGGTCGCCTGTTGCTACGACGTTGATGGTGGCGGTTGTTGCGCCGGTGCTCCACTTGACGAACTGGGTAGCCTTGACGCCGGTAGCAGCCTGACGGGCTGTTGCGGTGAGTGTCAGGGTTGTGCCCTTGGCAACCTCAGTGCCGCTTGGGATGGTCTGGCCACCGCTGGTGATTGCTACGGTACCCATTGCAGCGCCGTCGCCGTCGATGTTGGCGGTCACGTAAACGGCATCCTTGGTGTAGTCGCCAGAGTTGAACGACATCTCGGCAGCGCCACCGTTGGTGACGAATGCGCGGGCGGTAGGATCAACCAGCATGAAGCCGAAGATTCCCTGGATCTGCATGACCAAATCTTTGGTATCGCGCGAGGGCTCGGGAACGACGTTGACGAAGCTGTCGTCAGACTCGTTGTTCACGCCCAGCAGGAGGTTGCCCTCGATGGTTGCGAATGCGAGTGTTCCCTTGTAGTCGTCGACGGGGATGAAGGTGCGCTTCGAGTGTCCGGGCAGTTTGAAGTTGCCGTTGTCGAGCCACTGAGCGCCCTGATGAGAGCGGTGCTTCTGCTCGAAGGCGTCAGCGATGGCGAGGGCGTCGTCGCGGGTCAGATAGACGTTGACGTTCTGCTTCTTCAGAGCGGGGCTCCAGGAGTTCTCCCACTTCACGTAGTTGTCGTAGGCGGAAGAGTCGCCCTCAGACTGGGGAGCATCAAACACGCCGCTGGGGATGAGGTTCTTGGCGGCCTGGTTGACGGTACCGTCGTTGATGTCAACCGACATCACGGTGAGCAGTCCGTCGAAGAGGTTCATCTCGTCGTTGTTGCTGGCAGCGTCACCGCCGATGATGTTGTTGAAGATGTCCTGAGCGAACAGCTTTGCCTGCTCGGTCATGAACTCCTCTGTCTTCTCGAAGTGTACGGCGGCATTGCCGTTGATGGCGATGTTGCCGGGCTTCTCCTTGAAGTCGTCCTCGTTACAGCGGATGCGGTGTACGCAGATGTTCGCCGTGAGTTTACGAGAGAAGAGGTAGCCGAGCTTCGACTCCTTGACGTTGCCGACTTCCTTCTTACGGGTCTGACCGCCCTTGCCTGCGAAGACAGTCTTGGTCAGCTGGTGCTGTACGCCGGTCTCGACCTTGATGCCGAGGCGGTCCAACTCGTCCTTCATGTAGTATGCAGGACCGAACACGATGTTTGGAGAGAGCTTATTGGCCACGCTCTGTACATTCTCCAAACCGATGAATTTAGCTTCGTTTGCCATAGTTGTAAAAAAATGTGTTGGTGAATAATGTTGTTATTTATAAATGTTTTTGTGATGGTTCATTCCTTGCGGGCAAACCGCAAGGCACTGGACGGGGGTTATCCCTGCGGAGAAGCGCAGGGCACCGTGGCTTACGCCTTGCCGTGCTCGGCGTTCCACTTGGCCTCGAGCTCGCGGTTCTCCTTGTAAGAGAGGGCGGGGTCGTACACGTACTGGTTGACGGCAATCTCGGGGGCTTCTGCACCGCCGCCGTTGTTCTGTGGAGCGGCACCTGCTGCGGGCTCTGCGCCGGGGTTGTTCTGCAGTTCGGTGAGCTGGGCGTTCAGGTCGGTGATCTGCTGGTCGCGCTCGGCGAGTGTCTGCTCGGCGGTGGTCAGGCTTTCCTTAGCACCAGCGAGCTCGGTCTGAGCGGCGGTGAGAGCGTCCTCCTTGGCTTTGAAGTCAATCTCCTTCTGAGTGATGGTGGCGTTCAGCGTGGCGATGGTGGCGTCCTTCTGTTCCATCTCGGCCTTGGCGCCGTCGATGGCGGCCTGCTTCGACTGGATGTCGGTGTTCAGCGCGGCGATTTCGTCGTCCTTGGCTTTCAGCGTCTCGTCGGCCTTGCCGGCGTTCTCGGTGAGGGTAGCGATTTCGAGGTTCTTGGCCTCGATGTCGGCATTCAGTGTCTCGACCTTAGCGGTCAACTCATTCTTCTCGGTGGTCAGGCTCTCTACCAATGCCTGTGCATCAGCAGCGGCCTTCTCCTTAGCCTCGATGGCTGCATTCAGGGTGGCGAGCAGGTCAGTGTTGACGAATGCACCGTCCTCCTGCATCTGCATCTCCTCGACTCCGAGGGCTGCAAACAGTGCTGGGAATTGTTCTTTCATAATGGTGTTATTGTTTTTGTTAGACAAAATGGTTGCGGATTTACCGCTGGCCGAACCAGCGGGCACAGTGCCCGACGCTGACGCGACGGGAGCGGTGGACTTTTGGCGCTTGGCAATCTTGCGGCCTGCGGTGCGGGCAATGGGCTGTTCGGTGCCGTTGGCAAGGTTGAACACGCGGCTGATGACGTCGCCGAGCATCATCTGACCATCGCACAGGATGCCCATCACATCCTTGGCGTCGAAGATTTTGCCCTTCAGGTGTTCGTCCTTGGCATTGGGGAAGGCGGCCTTCATGTCGGCACGAAACTCCTCACCCAGCGTCTTTAGTTCCTCGATGAGCAGTGTGGCGTCCTCGTCCTCAGCGATGTCGCGCATCTCCTTGTTCTTGTCCACACTCTCGGGGTCGTAGTATTCGCGGTAGGTCTCGCCAGTGGAGAGGTCTTTGTCGCCGTTCTTCATGGTGAAGAAAGCAGCCATTACGCCTACGCACCCTAACTGGTCTTTCGGGTTCATCACATACACCTCGTCGCAGAGCGAAGCGAGATACATACCTGCCGAGGCACAAAGGCCGTCGATGAAGGCGATGACGCGCTGACCACGAGCATGGGCATAGTCGATGCCCTGCTGGAAGTCGTTCTTTGCCCAAGCCGAGCCGCCAGGGGTGTTGATGTTCAATACATGACCCTGACAAGAGGGATTGTTAGCAGCCTCCATCATCCAGTCGCGGATTTCCATCGACCCATAGCTGCAGGCGCCGCCATTGCGGGTGATAGGTCCGTCAATAGGCATGACGTTGACGAAAGGTTCATTCAGCTCTGACAGGCTGTCGCCGCGCCAGCCATAACGACCGTGCGTCTTACCGTCCTCCGTCACCTGATACTCACGAATGAAGTCCTGTCCCTGCTGACCGATGGCCATTGGCGACTTCTTCTCGCGCTCGATGCCGAGAGAGGCATGGTTTGTGATGTTGTACTGCAGCGTAGGCAGGATGCTGTGCAGGAACTCCTGCTGAATCATCCACTCCTTGTTGCTGAGTATCTCAAATAGTCCGTTCATATGTCGTGTGAATTTTGATTTTTGAATCTGCTTGCAAAATTCGCACAAGGGAAGGGTTTCGGGCGGATAAAAAAAAGGCGGTTTCGGGGGGATTTAGGGCAAAAATGCCGCCGAAAACGGAGACGGGATGCACGGAGGGAGCGGTGGGAAGAGGAGAGGCGGTCACGACCGCCGTCGCTGGCCAAACCAGCGACCACCCGACTGGGGGGGGGGGCGACGGGAAGCGGAGAGGCGATCACCCGACGGAGGGTCACGACACGAAAAAAGGGCAGGCTATCCATCGCGGACGGCTTGCCCCAGCTTTCTTTTTACCTTAAAACTTTTAAACTTATGGAGTTTTGCTGCCACGCCTGGCAGCGATACACCTTATTTATATATATAATGGACAATTACTGTTCTCAGGTCAGTCGGATGACGTGGCTCATGCTTTGCAGCGTGACCTTGACGGTGGCGGCATGGTTGACGTCCTGTTCGTCGAGCAGCAGGAGGCTGGTATTCGGCAGCGAATAGAGCAGGTAGCGCACGCCGTCCTGCGTGGTGAGAACGACGTGAAAATGCCGTGTCTGCAAGCCTTCTACGGCAATGCGCGTGGCCTCGAAACCTGCGGTGACAGGCACTTGCAGGTCGTGAGTGACGACGATGCCTGCGGCCACCTGCTTGTCTGTTTGTTTGAGCACGGGTGCGCTGTCTATTTCGCCATCGTCGCCGTCCTGTACGTTGTAGGCCAGCGAGAGTCCTGTGGCGCCGATGATGTCGCTGGCCGAACCAGCGACCACCCGAGTTCCTGCCATTTCCGTCAGGGCAATCTGGAAGGGGATGCCGATTTTACACTCCGACGCCAGCACGAGGTCTACCCTCACGACGTCATCCAATAGTTGTTCGTTGCAATTCTGAATCATAGTCTAATTTTTCTATTTTTGGTTCATATTTCTATCTCGTTTTCGCTGAAAATCGCTATCTTTTTGCTTTGAAAAACCAAGCGGACAAAGAAAGGCGTGTTTTGCTGCATATTTTAACGTCTTTTAAGATGTAGTTTTACATTCGTTTGCACGCTGATTTTCCTGTTTGTTGCTGGCGGTTTTGCTCCTGAGCTCGCGTTCGAGGGTCTTCACCTCGCTTTGGAAGTCGTTGTTGGTGCGGCGCTCGCGTTCCTTTTCAGTGACGTAATGGATGTCGGTGGCCGAGAAGTCCACGCGGTCGTTGGGCAGCAGGTGGGCTTCGTCCAGCCAGCGGCGCACCATTTTATACATCGACTCGCGTTCGCGCTTTCCGCTACCTATTGATATATAGTATCGCTCGAAGAAGCGTTCGATGGTCTGGCCTATCTCGCGGTGGATGCCGACTTGGTTGCAGTATCGGCGGTCCTGGATAATCCAGTCGAGGATGGTATGCTTGAACTCGTCGCGCAGCATCCGCTGGAACTTCATGGCCTCATTCTGGCGCAGGGAGTAGGAGCCGTTGGTGCGGCGTACCTCGTCGCCGAACATGGCCTCGTCGGGAATTTTTACGCACAGGTACTCGTAGGCTTCCATCTTCTTGACGGACTTGATGCCGATGAGCGCACATATCTCGTTGTTGGTGGGCCACTGTGTGCGGTCGCGGCGGATGATGGTCGAGCCTCCCATCGGCGGACGGCCTGCCATGATGTTGTTCCACGCCCGCTGCGAGTAGCACCACGAGCAGGTCTGCTGGTCTTCGGGAATCAACAGCAGGTTGTTCTTCAGATAGATGTATTCGTGCTGGAACATGCAGAACTCGTATGGCTCGTTTTCCGCCAGCAGGTGCTTGCTGTCGAGTCCGCGATAGAACTGGGCGACGTAGGTGGGGATGCGTAGATAGATGTTCGGCATGGCTTAGTTCCCCTCGTCGTTAAGTTTCTCCATTTCCTGCATGGCACGCTCGGCCTGCATCCGCTCGACGTTGGCCACGCGGTAGGTCTCGTTGGCAATGGCCTCCATATTCTCGTCGCGGCAGGGGTAGGCGATGTTCAGATAGTAGTAGCCGCGCCACTCGAACATCTCTGGCGTGATGATGCGGACGATGTGCAGCTGGTCGTCGTCTGGCACGTCGGCAGCCACGTCGGCACTCAGCACGCGCAGCAGGTCGGCGGCACTGATGGTGGGCAACAGCAGGCGTTGTTTCTCGATGCGGATGCTCTCCTTGGCGGCCCACGACAGCTTGAAGCGGCGGTCGGTGGACTTTGCCTCTTCGTCGTCGCGGTAGAGCTCGATGAACTTCACCTCGCCCTTGTCGTTGGGCTTGCGGCTGAAGATGCGGTTGGCGGTGTGCGACGGGCACTTGCCGCCCTCGGGAATCTGATACACGCCGCGACGCTGCTTGACGTTCGGTACCCATAGCTCCAGACCGTCGCCATCCTTGCCGATGGAGCGCCATACTTTCAGGTTGGGATGCACGCCGTCTGGGAACGACACGGCATCGACGCCGCCCGCCACCATCCGCATGTTGGGATAGAATGTCTTGGCGCCGACCTTCGCCGCAAACTTGTCTGCAGCCCGTTCGGCCTTCATCAACTCGTTCCAAAAACTACGGAACCGCTTGCCCAGCGCCGTGCTGGTGTCAAACCGGTAGTAATAACTTTTCTGCTTATCGCCGCTTGTTGCCATGTTGTAAAAGATAAAAAGATTTATTGCTATGAGTTTCGCGTCGGCAAAGTTACTAAAAAGTTTCTATCCACAACAAGGAAGGTTATTAGTCTTAACAAATATTATTATTATCGTAAAAGCAATAGTTATTACTTAAAAAGTGCTAAATATTTCGTGTATAAGCGAAAAAGGTTTCGTTTCTCTGCTTGCAGATACGAAAAAAGTTATTATCTTTGCAGCCGAAAAGTTATTATGACTACAACTAAAACTTATTATTATGACAAGTAACGATTATAGAATCAAGGAACTTTGCAAGGAGCGCGGCATCAAGATGAGCGAACTGGCCCGCAGGGTGGGCTACGCACAGCAGTCGTCGCTGAATCAGCTGATGGATCGCGGCATACCGTCCGACAAACTCATCAGCATCGCCGACGCCCTCGGCGTCTCGGTGCCCGAACTCTTCGTGAGCCACAAGACCACCCTCACCTGCCCCGACTGCGGCAGACAGATGACCATTAAAATTGAGGAGGGCTTTTAGTATGAACAACCAGATAGCAATGATGAACGAGGCGTTTCGCCGACAGACGATTGACTTGGAGGCAATGGCGAGGACGCAGCGCAACAACAAGCGGACGGTGATAGACATGGATAGGCTCGACACGGCACGGGCACTGGAACTGACACGGATGATCAGTCACGACGACGAGGATCTGGGGCAGATAATCACGCCGATACCGTTCAGCGAAATTGAGCACGACACGGAGGCAACGCTGAACGTGGTGATGCAGGCGCTGGGGCTCTACACGTTTCCGACGGTGGAGCTGACGGGCGAATACGAGCAGGCCAACAACATGATTGACTTTGCCAGCCGAGCTAAAAGACCGTGTAACGGTGGGCTTATCAACGTCGATACCAGCGTGAAGGACTTCATAACATGGCTGAAGAACCAACTAAACATCAAGGAGAAATAAGATTATGACCAACGAAGAAATCAAAAGGAAGTTTGGCGAGGTGCAGGGGATTCTGGACTCGCTGCAGGGGTCCGATGCGACGTGTATGTTCATCGGACACGAGGGGAACCACTTTGTCATCAGCGGCAGCCCCACGAACATCTCGGCGCAGATTGTGTTCGCCATGATGCGCTACCCCATTGTCCGTGACATCATCAAGACGTGTGCCGAGCGCTTCGACGAGCTGAACCGTGAGTGCGGCGACGGCGCAAGGAATGTCACGATGGATCATCTGATTGAAGTAAACTCAGGAAATAAGGAGAATTGAGACGGACTGCGAGGACAAGAAGTACGTGGAGATTTACACAACGACATCAACAACTTGTATTAAGGAGGACTGACGATGACAGCCAAAATATAATTTAAAGGTTTAGATATATGGAAGCATTTGAAATCAAGACAAATAGAAGCGACTATCCGTTCTTGGTGATAGCCGATGGATTCAAGAAGGCCGTGGAGATGCTGTATCAGAAGGGCATCTACGACACGGACATTATCAACGTGCAACAGTTGGAGCCTTACAAGAGCGACCACATTCTGATTGAGGAACGTCTGACGGCAAAGGACGTGCTGCGTGAAGAGGTGCGCCGCGAGTTGCAGAAGGACATGCCACGATGGATGCCAGAACCGAACGGGGCGGCAGGTGGCACAGACCACGACATTTATCTGATTAGGACATCGAAGGGGAATTACTTCACGTCGTCGTGCATCGGTGGCCCGAACCACTACCTTGTGCTCGACACGCTGGAGCAACTGCCTGGATTACCAAAGGAGGACTGATGATGATTAACGACCCGAAAGAACGTGAGCGATGGACTTCAAAGCGGTGCTGTAATAATTGCCAGCACTTGCGGAGTAAGTCTCCGACATGGCCGTTCAGTACGAATTGGTGTATGGCGAGGAAGAAGCACCTCATTTGCGACTTGAACTATGACCACGGATGCAAGAAATTTGTGTCGCATTTTACACCGGAGGAAAACAAGCAGCTTTGGCTCGACTTGCTGAAGCTGGGTGTCAAGTCACGACGGCAGCGAGGTCGGGAATATCAGGAGCATTGTAAGCACAAAAAAGAGGAGCCGCGATGACTCCTCTTCTTGTTTCACAGGGCGTGGTTGGCGTTACCCAACTCTCGACGTTCTGTGCGGTGTCGCTGGTCAGCCACGTGTTCGGCTGTGCTTCCTGCGGTAATGTAAGCAGAACGTGTTAATTTTCTACGGACATACCGAACGCCCCGATGGGTTAGACGTCATTCAATCCCGCCGCCGCCGTTAATCCTCGGCCTCCGGCGTGGGCGTTTCATCCTCCGGCTCCAGGGCATCCAGCGCGGCTATCTCGTCCTCGATGGCGTTGATGCGGTCGCGCCATGCCTGATGCTTGGCGTGCAGCGCGTCGGGGTCGTAGGGCAAGGGTTTGCCGGCTGCCTGTGCCTCGGCATTCTTGATGGTTTTGTAGTCGTCGCTGCTAAGCTGCGATTCCAACGTGTTGCGTTCGCTGTACAGAGCATTTTTCTGCTCGATAATTTCTGATTGTGTCATAATGTTTTAATTTTAAGTGATACTTATTGTTTAATATCTCGTTAGGCGAATAGCCTTGTTTATAGGTGATGCATTTCCGCTTACTATCCCACTCTAACCACTGCCACCACTCGGGTGATAACTTGTCTCTCAGTTCCATCAATCGCTTATAGTCGGTGCGGTTCTTCAGTAGCCCGCTGTAACTATTGAATACATCCACCATTGCGTCGATGTCCTTGTATCTGTTTTCGTTCATCTTCTCGATACTCCTGATGGCGTTATTATAGGTCTTATTGTTCAGGTGTATGCGGTTCGGGCGAATATGACTACCCAGGAACTCGCAGCCGTGATAGTAGGGTTGGTCGTAGAATTTCTTTTCATTCAGCGTTACACCTTTCTTTGCCAGCCTGCGACGCAGTTCGGGAAGTAGCGACAGGAGATAATAGTGACGATCCTTTGGTACGATGAACACAATGTCGTCAACAAAGCACACGAGTTCGATGCCGCATTCTTCGGTCAGCCATAGTATCTCGTCATTGATATACAGCCCCATTGCTGTCTGCCATATTAGTCTGCCTATTGCAGCACCTATACCCTCCGGCTTGGTGCGGATAGACTTCTCGGGTGCAATGTGCTCTTTCCAAAGATACGAGGCTGTACGCAATTCGCAATGAGCGGCAGGGTTGCAGTGGATGCTGATCATCGTCAGCCATTTCAGATACGCCTTTGTTTCTTCGTCCAGCTTCGTGCGGTCTATCACCTCGTCGATGCACTTCTCCGCTACCAGCCATACGGCATTCGGGAAATAACCGCTGAAGTCTATCTTGACAATCCGTGCAGGCTTGGTGTAACCCTCCGTCACCTCGTAGATATTCTCCATCAGCTGATTGATGGCTGCCTGAGATCCCATACCTTTGCGGTTGTTGAAGGTGAATGGCGACAGCATCTTGTCGGCTTCGGGGATTACCACCTCGCACACCTCCGTGTCTATCATGCGACCGCCAAACTCTGTGGCGAAGATTTCTCTCCAGCGAGGACGGGGTGTGAGAAAGGCATAGTTGTGCAGGATGCGCAGCGTACGGTCGTCGCGGTCGTTCATAGCACGAACCAGCAGCGGTGCCCAGTTCGCCTCGAACTCCACGGAGTCCTTGCCCCTGCGTTTATTCTTCCTTGTCTTTTTCATCAGTCTGTATAGATTGATAAACCTTTCTTCTTCAGTCAAACTCATATTTGCGTAATAACTTTTTCTAATAAATTCGCGACCGCCCCAACCTGATTCGTGTTGTTCACGTTGTTGTTGTTGAGGTTACGGTTGTTGCCGTTGAAATTCCAAGCGTTGTTGACGTTGTACCTCTCGGCAAACCACCTATTCGAGCGTCCGAGCAACATTTGAAGATGGTGTGAATGACACCCGTGCTCCCTTTTACTATTTCTGTTCTGACGCGGACTTCTTGGCGTTGTCGCCCGACCTCTTCCTGCGTCCTGACGCAATAGAGTTTGATTATCTGATAGAGTTACGCCACTTCTTTGCGCCTGTCTCTATGCGTTCCAGCAGTCGGGCGATGGCGAGCTTAGCGGAGTCGGAGAACAGATACATCTCGCCCTTGCTGTCGGCATCGCTCTTCTTCTGCGTCATATCCTTCATGTCCATGAGGATGTCAAAGGCTGCCAGCATCTCGCCAAACGAACCGATAAGATGCTCCACGTATTCACGCTTGCGCTGCTGCTCGTTCTCGCCCTTCAACTCCATAGCAATGGTGCAGTAGTGGATGATGGCATAGCCCGCATCCTCAAACCGCCGCACCGCACTGTGTTCGCGCCGCGCCTTTGGCAGATGCCACGTCACGCTGTCGTAGAGTTTCATCAACTCCTTCGCGTCACACAGAATGCTCTCCTTTGAGTTGTTGGCTTTGTTGCTCATATTCACGTTCTGCTTTGTATGCCGCTTGCTCGGCGCAATACTCTAAATACTCACCGTAGTCGCGGAATTGGCTATAATCCATTTTTGAAAATTTTTTAAAGGCTTCGCCTACCTTACGGATAGGCGAAGACCTTTTAATTTTTAATTTTTATAAAAGCGCGATGGCCCCAACCTGATACGTGTTGTTCACGTCGCTGCTGTAGAGGCTACGGCTGCCGCCGTAGAAAAACCAAGCGCTGTAGACGTTGTACCTCTCGGCAAACCACCTA
>JAEEGJ010018492.1_pt1 | contig 15544 bp, 10 predicted proteins | sample 8958761 | NCBI WGS metagenome assembly JAEEGJ01 (sample SAMN16246546, study PRJNA631951) | gut metagenome | biome: gut microbiome; feature: rumen; material: RS-attached | host: Bos | place: Iran: Karaj | collected 2018-10
CGATGCCGTCGATGTCGCTGATGAGCGCCGCGAGTTTTGCGGTGTCGAGCTGCAGGCGCGAGAAATAGTTGTCGGGGAGCGCCCCGCGCAACGCCTTGTTCTTCTTTTCGATGTTCGCAAGCGCGGTATCGATCAGGAGCGCAATGTCGCTTTGGCGGGCATGCTCGATGATAAAGCTCCAGCGGGAAGTTTCTTCCAGGTAAAAGACGTTGTCCTTGTTGTAGAACTCGGGCATTTCCACGTATTTCTGACGGCCGGCGGCGATGAGCTTTTCGCGCTGTTCCTCGAACTTGTCGCTTGCGAACTTTAGGAAGATAAGCGAAAGCACCACGTGCTTGTATTCGGCGGGTTCCACGCTGCCGCGCAACTTGTTCGCAGACTCCCAGAGGGAGGCCTCTACGGACTTTTCGGGGACGGGTTTCTTCGCCTTTGCAACTTTTGCCATATAAACCTTTTACAAACAACTTCCTGCATTGGATCCCCGCTTCGCGGGGATGACATGACAAATGAAATATATATTCATATCGATTGCCAAAAGTGAGAAAAGTGTCGTGGAATCACAGAAATATCACGATAAAAGTGTTGAAAAGCTACACTTTTATCAAGATATGCGGGAGATTGGGGCAAAAACGGCGATTTTAGCGAAATTTCGATAATTTTTGCCCAAAATTTGGTTATATGTTGAAAAATCTATAATTTTGTCTATATTTTATGTTGAAATATCTATAATTTTAGAGTATATTTATGTTGAAAAAACTATAATTCTTAAAGAGAAACAGCGAGGAAGTATGTTCAAGCGCAAGGCGTATGACAAAATGAAGGAATGGAAACAGACTTACTCCGGGCGGTACGCCTGCCTTCTGGAGGGGGCGCGGCGCGTGGGCAAATCCACCATCGCCGAGGAATTCGCCAAGAACGAATACGAATCCTACATCCGGATTGATTTCGCCAATATCACGGACGAGATGCTGGATGTCTTTCGCGATATTTCCAAGCCGGACCTTTTCTTTTTGCGGCTCCAGGCAGAGACGGGCGTGAACCTCAAGGAGCGCAAGTCCGCAATTATCTTTGACGAAATCCAGCTCCAGCCCAAGGTGCGCCAAGCAATCAAATACCTTGTTCAAGACGGCCGCTACGACTATATCGAAACGGGGTCACTCATATCCATCAAAAAGAATGTCCAGGGAATCGTTATCCCTTCCGAGGAGCACAAGATAAACGTCTATCCCATGGATTACGAGGAATTCATGTGGGCTATTGGCAAAGATCCCGCGGTGATACGCGAAATCTACAAGGCCAAGACACCCATCGGGAACGCCACCAACAGAAGCCTGATGCGTGATTTTCGGCTTTACATGGCTGTTGGCGGCATGCCGCAAGCGGTCGATGCATACATCCGCAAGGAAAACTTCGAGGTCATCGACGGTATTAAGCGGAAAATCAACGACCTGTATTTTGACGACTTGAAAAAACTGGACCCGACAGGACGTTTGTCCAACATTTATAAAGCTATTCCGAGCCAGCTCGCGCTGAAGAAAAAGAACTTTGTCATCACTGCGGCAACAGGCAAGCAGAAAACGGCAAAAGACGAGGAACGCTTTTTTGAACTGATGGATTCCAAGACGGTGCTCGCCTGTTACCATGTGAGCAACCCGGCCTCGGCCCTAGCACAGACAAAGGATTTGGACAAGTTCAAGCTCTACACCGCCGATACGGGACTTTTTATCTCGCTGATGTTCGACAACTCGAAACAGACCAACGAGATTTACAAGAAACTTCTGAGCGACAAGCTGGATGCCGATTTAGGTTACTTGTACGAAAATGTCGCGGCCCAGATTATAGCTTCAAGCGACAGGGAGCTGTATTACCACACTTGGCAAAAAGAAAACAGCACGCATTACTACGAGATTGATTTTCTGCTATCGCACGGCCACAAGGTTGTCCCTGTCGAAATAAAGTCTTCGGCGGCGCGGAACCACGAATCCATCGACCAGTTTGCAGAAAAGTATTCCAAAAAGGTTTACCGCAGAATCCTCTTCTCGCAAAAAGACGTGGATCACGTAGGGACTCTACAACTTAAGCCACTGTATATGCTACCGTTTGCGATTGAGGAAATGTAGGCGCTTACACGTTGGATTGTCCAATTTTCAATCCCAAATTTGCCATAATTGTTTTAAATTCAGCTACATAATTAGGGCTTAAAATATGGTTTTCCTGGAAAGAACCATAATCAATGGCATTTAGATCATTTCTTGATGAGTACTTATTCGCCGATAGTTCTGAATCCTTTAATGTTGCAGATACAATCACTTGGCAATCAAGTTCCTTGAAAAGCGTTATCATCCGCTCTTCCTTTGAAGAATCAATTTCTCCTTCCCTAAAGGAATCAATAATAATCGGGAATGGAAGATTTAAATATTTATGATAATTATAAAGTTTCGAAAAATAAAAAACAGATGGTTCACTTCCTGAGAGATTTCTGCCTTTTTTAGTAAAAAAGTCGTTCACCTTTGAATCAGCACCAGTATCAAAGTCTGCGAAAGTCTTTATAATATTTTGCAAAAGTTCATCTTTTGCATTCTTTAGCTTTTCTTCTCTTTTGATGTTATTTGCAGTCAACTCTGTTAATTGTTCATTTAAAGTATTCAATTCTTTTTGCAAAAGTTCAATTTTTTCATTTGTTTCTTTAGCTCGTTCAATTTCCACCCTATACAAAAGAACGTCTGTAGAATCCGATGGTGTTTGTTCAATCAAATCCTGCAATTGTTTTTCAAGAGTGTGCTTTTGATTTTCAAACTCTTGACAACGGACGATTTTTTCTTCTATTTCCTTCTTTATCGACTTCTTTATTTCAGACCGAACAACATCATTAGACAAATCAAATTGAATCTTTTCCGATTTCTTAAAAATAACATTTGGACTTCCGCAATCTGCACATAATATTGAACCTGATTCTATCGCTCGGTTTAATGAATCTAGTTCAGACAAAAGAGTTATTAATTGTGATTTTCTATTGTATTCTCTATTCAATTGTTTTACTATATCTGACTTACGCTTGTTTAGATCATCTATCGTTGTTTTAATCTTTTTTATCTCTTCCGCTGAAACACCAGGAAGAACCTGAGATGCTATATTTGGATGATTTGAAATAAATTTATTCTTATCATACAATTGATTTATTTGCCGTTGCTTATTTTGATAATCTCTTTTTAATGAATCTATTTTAGCAGGATCTTCTATAAAATCTTTTGGGACTAAAATAGATTCTAACATTGCTAAGAAATCCGTTTTTGTCCGAAAGCCGCTACTAAATATAATAGATGTATCTCGCGTATCCTGAGGTACAAAAAACAATTGATAGAATAAAAATAATTCTGTTAAATTTGGCAAATTGTCTTTTAGATAATATGGTAAGGCATAAATTTTTTTGCAGAAAAAATCTTTTGTAAAGAGAGAAACACTGTCATAATGGCTAATTTCATCAGAATCCTTTACGATAAAATGATTTTTATCCCTTAAAATTTCATAGTCTATTCCTTCCGAATTGATTTTACAATAGAATAAAAAATCATCTTTGTTAAAACTATTCGGGAAAATGGGCTCATTTCCCAATGCATACATCATTGACTGGAATAAAACTGTTTTCCCACGATCATTTTTACTACTAAAAATGACATTAACCTTATCATTAAAACGATTTTCGATGTAAGCCTCATCGAAATTTCCAAACGCAACAGTTTTTATAATCATTAGGGCAGTCCCTCTTGAATTTTAGCAATAAAGAATTTAACACTACCATCACCCAATGCGGAAATACGATTTATTATAGTAACAGGAATTCTTGAATAAATTTGAGAAGGAGTTTCTTTAGGATGTTGCTCTACCAAATCAAGTATTGCAACAAGTAATTTCCATATATTTTTCGTTTGATTTTTATTGAAAAACATTTTTGCCAATTCTGATTTGCATGTTTGAAGAAAATCTTCTTTATCTTCAATATCAGAAAACTGATTCAATTCAGAAATAAATGTTAGCGGAACGCCCTTGTCTTCAAACAATGATGTTCCAATAAACCTATTAATCAGCATTAAATCAATATCTTTTTTCTCTATAAATTTTTCATATTGCAATATTTCTGGAGCATTATTTAAAACGATTCCTTCCAGATTAATCAATTTTAACTCATTTTCTTTTCTCTTTAATTCATCAAATATGGCTTCATAGAATTCGTCCGTTTTTATCGGTGTATTCTTCAAGGGAATTAATTTCTTTATCCCGTCAAGTTTTGAAAAATGGCAAACAACTATTTGAACTATCTTCAAAAAATCATTCATACATTTCAAATCACTTGGCGATAGGCTCTTTTTATTTTCACGCCTTTTCCATTCCTCTTCAAGGTATTTTTCTATGGATTTTTGCGCATTAGTTGTAAAAGACGAATACTGAAAAATTTTCTGACCCTGAAACATTGGTAGTAAATACTTATCATCTATAGTTTCAAGAAAAAGAATAAATTCAGCGAAAGAGAAATTACTTTGGAAATTTTTTAAAAGAGTATATAAAAACCGGCCTATTTGACTTGTGGATATTGTTTTATAGCCCTTAGCCTGAATATCGTAAATTTCATTTACACCATCATCGGAACACGAAATGTCGTTAAAACAATCTACAAATACATAACGAATGTCATTGCGTTTTGAATGATATCCTAACATAAACAAAGTTGACAAGGTCTCGTAATCAGCGCCCTTGCTCTTTGTTTTTTCCGTATTTGATATTATATATGACATTATCAGTAATAATTAATCTTTTAGCACTTTAGTTTCTTTTAAAAACTTCCTCATTGTTTCAAACGAAGCATAACCATAGTCACCAAAAACATTTTCCCATTTTTTCTCATTTTTTTTGCAAGCAAGAAAGAGTTTTTCTATGAATTTTTTGTTTTTTTCACTATCATCACAAGAACATTCTTCTGCACTATCGACATCATAAAAAACATTACAAAGATAAGTAGTTCCCCGATAAGAATACTTGTCTTGTATTCCACATGCTCTTGCAAGAGAAATGTTTACAAGACTTTTTTGAGCTTTATGTTTTCCTTTTTCACTAACTTGGACCGCTATAAATAATTTGGAGTTCATTGGTTTCACCACATCACGATACTCCTCAAAATTCCGACACAAATCATTGTCTTTATCTTCCCAATCATCATCAAAAAAATCCCACAAATCAAAATCAAGCTTACTTATAAGATTATTTTGTTTGGACAATATCCTTTTACACTCTTCATATTCATCCTTATTCTCATTCTCTTTTTTTGATCGATACCAAAAGGCAAATTCAATATCATCATGCTTATTTCCATCTTTTAAAAGGTCCCAAAAGTGCGTCGTATTATTTTCTTTGGACAAAGACTGCAAATCCCTAATCCGTTTTTGTCTCGCATTATGCCAATTAGCAATTAAAATATTCCAGGCAATCTCATTATTAACATCAGGGACCCATCCTGCTTTTTCCCATAAAGAGTTATACCAACGTTCAGCACATTCGACATTTTCTTCAACAGATCCTGCTTCGATTAATCCTTCGCCCATTCCATTAGGCGTAAAATTTGCCGATGCAACAAGTACGGAGTTATCGAAAATATAAACCTTAGCATGAATTTTATCCATATACTTAATGGAGATGCGCTCGTCTCTTGACAATTCCCTTACTGTTTTGGGATTACAGGCCGGATTTTTTAAATCACACAAGATGTCTATATGTTCAAGTTGTCTATTTTTCTCAAACAGTTCCTGGGGATTCCATGAGCCACTTGAGATATACGGTGATATCAAACGAAGATTTCTTGTTTGTTTGAGTTTACTTTCAAACTCTTGTCCTATCTTGTTTCTACTATCTAATTCATCAAATATCAACATTTTCCCATCTCCTTTTCCAATTTCCTTATCTCGGCCCTTATTTCCACCTGTCTGTTAAACTGCTTTTCGTTGGCGAGTTTTTTCTCCAGTTTTTCGATTTGGGCTTGGATTTTGGCGTTTTGTTTACTTTGTACAATATAATCTTTTAAAGATGTTTTGGATTGCTTCGTCGCTTCGCTCCTCGCAATGACGTAATTTGGAGCGGCATTACGGACAATGGATTCGTAGATTTCGTCCATGTTGCTGCCAAACAAATTAAATACGGCTTCGTCGGCAGGTTTCCACGGTGTTTCAAAGGATTCCAGGAAACTTTCGTCCTTCTCTTTTTCCTTGAAGTTCACGAAGAGTTTTGCTTTGTCGTCATAAGTCAAGACAAATATGTTGTGGTGGTGCAAATTCTGGTCGATGAACTCGAACAACCTGCGCGGGCAATCAAACGATTTCATTTTGACTTCAAAGACATCGATTTCATTTACCAGCAAACCCTTTTCGGCGGCCATGGTCTGCGCGGTCAGCTTATTTTGCCACACAATCTGTTCTACGTACTTGACAAAAAGGTTCTTGGTCGCCGTATTCACGGCGCATTTGCTGTAGATTTTTTCCTTGGGCACCACCTTGCCCACGAATGTCGAAGAGGGCAGGTTTATCATTTTACCACCAGGAATGTCACGAGTTCAAAATCATCCAAACCACGTATTTCGCCGGTGAGTGCGGTGGTCTCGCCTTCGCCAAAGAGGCTGTCGATATCGGATTCTTCCTTGACTTCGATAATCGAGGCAATCGCCTGCTGCAAAAGGTCGCTGTACCGGCCCATCTTGCGCCCGTCCGCAGTTTCCTTATTGAAGGCTTTGCAGAGTGCCGTGTCGGGTGTGGCAAGCCCGCGGCAGGCGTGGCGCATCAGGTCAAGAATCTTTTTCGGCGAAAGGTGGTTGCAAACGACACTTCCATCCTGTTTCAGATAAACCATGTAGAAGGGGTGCAGGCGATTCTTGCTGCGGATATTCACGGCGTTGTTGCGGTTGCGCAAAATGTAAATCACGCCGGGCGGCAATTCGCCTGTTTCGTCGGCATGCACGAGCGCATAAATTCCCGTGGGCGCATTTTCAACTTCTTGATGGGTTTCGCGATATTGCAGCAAGTCCATGCGGAAATCGTTCAAGCCCAAATCCACGATATTCACGCCGCCCTTCATGTCTTCAAGGTCAACTACGTCTTCTTTCAACTTGCGCAGTTGTTCCTTGCGGTATTCCAAGTCGCCCTTCTCTTCGGCGCTGATAGGGTTGTCGTCGCCGGTCGCGGTCATCACCGAAATTTTCATGCGGGCGACCACACGAGATTTCAAATTGATGTATTCATCGAGGCTCACGTTGGGCCAAAAGTTCACCAGCTGAATTTTTGCATTCTTGCTGCCGATACGATCTATACGGCCAAAGCGCTGGATGATGCGCACTGGGTTCCAGTGGATATCGTAATTAATCAGGTAGTCGCAATCCTGCAAGTTCTGGCCTTCGCTAATGCAGTCCGTCGCAATCAGCAAGTCAATATCGCCCGGAACAACGTTCCTGAGCAAATGGCGTTCCTTGGACTGCGGCGAAAAATAGGTCAGCATCGTATCGTAATCGGCGCGCAACTTCGGGAGGTTCGTGCGGCCGTCCATATCGCCCGTTACAAGTGCCGAGTGGATTCCGTATTTTTGGAGCAGTTTCTCGGCAAGTTGTTCGTAGAGATATTTTGCCGTGTCAGCAAATGCCGTGAACAGGATTATCTTCTTGTTCCCAAAATTGATCGGATTCTCGATCTTGTTGCAGATTCTCGCAAACAGGGTCTGCAACTTGGAATCATGTTCAGGCGAAAGTTGCTCGGCAATCTTTTGTAGCTGCACAAGCACATTTAATTCTTGGCGGAGTTCGTTCAACCAGCCAATGTAATTCATGTCGGCCAAATTGAAGTGCACATCCTTGCCGACGGTAAATTCGTCATCTTCCAGGGCCGCGCTATCGATATCGTAAATAACATCTGCATCCGCAGTCGCGTTGCCAGCATCAACACATCTCTTGTAGTTCTCAATCTTGTCAACTGTTTTTTGAACCAATTCGTGATAACGGTCCAATGTCAGCCTGAATGAATAGACGGAACTTTCCAGGCGCTTGAGCATGTTGATGCTCATGAGTTTCCGAATGCCCATTTCGCGGCCAAGCAGCAAATCCTTTTCTTCGGAACTGTCAATGTAGCCCTCAATACGGCTGGGGTGCACAAATCGCGCCGGGCTATACACACTCATCTGTAACTGGCTCAACAGCAGATAAATGCTATCGAACGAAATTCCCGCCACGTCGGTCAAGTCGGGAGATTCCGAAATGGGCGGCAACCGTTCCGGGAACTTGCCCACCTCATTGATGTCGTAAAATTTTTCGATATGCTTGCGAGAACGCGCAATCGTTACCGAATCAAGCAATTCAAAAAAGTCAAAATCCAACGTTTCAAGCAACGCCTGCGTAGTTCGCTGAGAGGCCGGGAGTTTTACCCACGCATTGTAGGCACTCTGCGCCTGCTTGAAAATAGAATCAATGCCGTTGTTCAAGTTCAGCAAAGAATCCATCTTTTCCGAATCATCTTCGTAAGCCAAGCGCAACTGGTTTTTCAAATCGTTGAAGCGATTGTTCACCGGCGTTGCCGAAAGCATCAGCACCTTCGTCTTCACGCCCTTGCGAATGACCTGATTCAATAAGCGCTGGTAGCGGTTTTCCTTGCGGTTGATATCATCGTCAAATTCATCGGCAGAAAAATCTTCGCCCGTAGCCGTGCCGCCATTACGGAAATTATGCGATTCGTCAATTACCACAAGGTCGTAATTGCTCCAAATAATGCGGCTCAAATCAAGGCCGTTTGTGCTCCCCGAATCACGCGACAAATCCGAATGGTACAGCACGTCATAACGAAAACGGTCCGTAACAAGCGGATTGTTCGTCTGGTTATTCTTGAAGGTCATCCAGTTGTTGTTCAACTTCTTGGGGCAAAGTACCAGCACATTCTTGTTACGATTTTCGTAATACTTGACCACCGCAAGCGCCGTGAACGTCTTGCCGAGACCCACGCTGTCGGCGAGAATGCAACCGTTGTATTTTTCCAACTTATTGATGATGGCTAGGGCAGCATCTTTCTGGAAATTATAAAGCTTTTTCCAAATGGCACTTTCCTTGAAACCCGTCGCCGAATTCGGCAGAACATCTTCGCTGATGTCGTTCAAGAATTCATGGAAAATATTGTAGAGCGTTACAAAGTAAATGAAGTCAGGAGAATTTTCCTTATAGACCGTAGCAATGCTATCCATGACCGCCTGGGTCACTTCTTCAAACTGCGATTCATCAAACCAACATTCGTTGAACTTGTTGATGTAATCGTTAGAAAGCGGGGCCGAAACCCTCATGCTAAAATTGGAAATGTTGTTGCCTTTTTCTACACCAAGGCCCACCGCCGAAAACTCGTTAAACGGTGTATAAAGCGCGTCATCATCGGGCTGCTTTACATGCATGAACGTCTGAAAATTCAAGTCGGTAATGTTCGTCCGGAATTTCACTTTCTGGCGGATCCATTCCGCACACTCCACCGCAATCGCCTTCTGGTTCAGCTGGTTGCGCAACTTCAATTCAAATTCACTACCGAACAATGCGTGCTCGCGGGCAGATTGTTCCTCGTTGAGTGCTTGTTCTCGTGCGTTACGGGAGATGTCAAATTCTCTACTTTCTTTTGAAACCTGTTTCTTGACAAATGTCCTTGAAGTAAAAATGAACCGCAAGGAATCAATCTTCCAGAGTTCATCCTTCAACGTTTCAAAAGCGTATAGAGAAAAGCTTGCTGCGGCAATAGACAGGCGGGAACCAGGAACGACCGTTTTACGAAGGTCATCGACGACCTTCTCGGACATATTATTAAAAAAGCACTGTTCCATATAAAAATCAAACACCGCATTGTGCGGTACATAAAGGAATATAAACTATTATGGGGATAAGCGCACGACCTATTTCTGAGATTATCCACCCATTTTTCTCCCCACCAAACCAATTTTCGATATTTTTTTATATCGATTTTGCGTTTAGCAACGACTTTTTCAGCAAATTGCCGTTTTCAGTGAAATTTCGCAGATTTTTAACAAAAAATCCTTCGTATGTTGAAAAATCTATAATTTCCTCCCCCCACAAAAAAAATCTCCGGCCCCTCCAAAGCCAGAGAATAAAAACTTACTTATAGTGCCGGCGCAGTTTTCATAACGCATTTTCACTCATGCCGCGCACATCCCATTCAAATAATCTATTAACTGTATTTTTACACCTCCTTATTCTACATATTTCTTAATTAATCTTACCATCAAGTCGGCGAGCTTTTCCACTTTGTGGTCGCCAACGGTTGCCTTGATATGCGAGTTTCCAATGCCGCTGTCGTCGGTGAGGAACACGTACGTTCCGCCCGTCGCAAGGTCAAAGAACCTCAGCATAAATTCAGTATCCTTATCCACGCCGCTCGCCGCCACCGGAATCACCTTGATGCCGTTTTTGGCAAAGAGCTTGATAGACTTCTGCAAACTTTTGATGACATCGTCTTCGTGATGCGCAGGCGCATCGAGAATCAAAAACGCAACGCGTGCACGTGCAGACTCGTCCCACGAGAGTTTTTGCAAAGCGGTTTCAAGCGCGGAGTGTACGGCTTCGGGGTAATCGCCACCGTCATTTGCATCTTGCTCGGAGACGTACTTCTGGATTTCGGACATGTTTTCAGAGAAGTCATGGTGACGGGTGAGGAACACGTCTCCTACGTCACGGTAAAATACGGTCGCCGTGCGCAACGGCACTTTGCTTTCCGAGCTGGCATGATCGATGATGTAGCTGAGATCGGATTTGAGGAAATTGATTTCGTCTTTCATCGAGCCTGTCGCATCGACGATGAACGCGATGTCGGCCTTGGCTTTAGCGCGTCTTGGTTTCTGGAGGGTGACAACGTTCGTGTTAAGTTGTTTGTCACCTTTGGAAGTAATCGCGGGTTGCGCCTTGACAACGGAACCGCCGACAATCAGCGTGAGGCTCTTCGCTTGTGTGTCATTGGCATCGCCATCGGTCAAGCCAATCCAGCAGTAGGCATTGCCTGCATTATCTGTCCTGGTGGTAAATTCAACGTTCTTGCCGTTAATGAGTATCACGGACGCATTCGCGACGCCAACGTTATTCGCATCCACCACTTTTACCGCTACGAGTTTTGTCGGGAAAAATTTCCAGTAACTCGTCTTCCCGCTAAATTCGTTGTCGTTGATGATTCCATCCCAAAAAGACCAGTGATCCAAATCGTTCCATTCACCGGCCGTAAGTAGGCCCGACTTGCGTTCATTGGAACCTCCAACATCGACATGTTCATGACGATCCAAAATTTTAATCGAAGATTTCGGCTCGGAAGTCACAATCTCCATGTCTGCTCGCGCCGCCGCAACACCTTTTCTTTTGGCGAGCCCACGCCTTCCCCCAAGAACCGCTTTTCCGGAGGTTTCGAGCCCGGCCACGCTTTTCATTACTTTATCTACACTTTTCGAATACACAGCCGATGGTTCCGAATATACTTCTGAAACTTCCGGAGCATCCGCCATCATGTACACCGCAGACATTTCCATGGTTTCGATTTTGTCGCTACCGCCCGCGACTTCTATACGGCTATCCGGTTCATCGACGCCAGTAGCTTTACCATCTGCGGGTTTTTCATGGTCTCCGCCGCCACATAAAACAACACACAGCAAGACGCCAACCACCGCAATCACAGCAATCAGAATGAACAATTTGTTTTTCATGATGTCCTCCTTGTGTCTCTTTCAAACTAGCACATTCGATTTCGAAAGACCAATATTTTTTCGCAAAATGTAGCTAAATGTTTTTTACAAAAAAAAGTCCTCAGCCGCAATCTGAGCCGAGGACCTTTATTGAAATTTTTATTTCTGTTTCTTTTCGGAATCTTTCTCATGACCGTAATCTGGATCACGTTCAGGCAAGTCTTCTGCGATTCCCATAAGGCACTTATCAAATTCATCGATATTATCAAGCAGGTAAAGAGTCCTATCCTTAAACATATGACCTCCATCAGCATAATCATAATCGACCATATAGTCATCTTCGTATTTAGCGCTGCACTGGTCTTTCCCCACTTCCCTTAAATGATAATCACCAACGCAAGTTGTCTTGCCATCGGTCACTTCAACATTGACTTCCATCAATATTTCGCCTGTTGCACCAAGACTCTGTTCCGCCTGATTGACCTTGAAAGTGTAAGTCTTTTTACGGACGGTAAAAGTCTGGCTTGAATCCGAACTTTCAAGAACCTTGATACCGTATCTTTTAATCGTATATTCATTTTCGTCGGTACCATGGGAATAAAAAATACCGGGAAAACTTATGCCAGGATACCAACCGACCATAGCTTCATAGATCTGATTTATAAAGTTATCTACAAAGCTCGTCTTTTCGGAATCCTTGAGGTAATCGTCAAAGTAATAATCAATCTTTTGGGCGTATTTTCCATTAGAGAATTCTAGAGCGTATTTTTTGAATCCACTATCATAACATTTTGTTTCTTTACTATAGGTTGTGTATTCGCAATCCGTATTTACCCACGTTCCTTCGAGCTCACCTCTCTGGCCTCCGACATACATGATTCCATATTCACTCGTTTCACCACCCACAACTTCAAAGAATGCTAACGTATCACCAAAGAATTCGTATTTGAAAGTGTCGGGCTCAACAACCTTTTTCGACGGTTCCCAGGAATACTTGCTGTTTTCAAAATTGCATACATCTTGCTTGTCCATGTCCTTAGTCATGACAATCAGCTGTTTTTCCTTGTTTACGGTGTAAGTACCTAGAGTAGAAAACGTGACTGGCTCGCCCGTAAAAGCCGGTCTCGTGACAGGCTCGCCCGTGAAGACCTTGCTTTCTACTTGTGTGTCGGTGGCACCTGTAGAACTATCATTTCCGCAAGCAGTCATTAAAGTTGCAAAAGCCGCTACGGCAGCAACCATAGAATATTTCATGTATTCCTCCTATTTATTGCAAATAAAGCTATTTCGATTATTGGAGATTAATATAGCAAATAGCATTCTTCGAAAAAAGCTATTTTTTCCGCCATGCCAGAAATGTTTTCGAAATGGGTGGCTTGCTGGGGTAACGCCACCTCCATCACAGATCGTAAAGAAGCCACATACGCCAAAGATTTAACGCTGCGCTATCCGATTCGCGCATGCTTTTCGGGGAACAAGTTACGGTTCCATTTTTCAAACCTAACAGGAACGGAATCCGTACAAATCAGCGAAGCGTATGTCGCGCATTCAATCACTGCCTCCGCATATTCCCCAACCCCTATCACGTTCAGCGGCAAGCCTTCCGCCTCCATCCCTGCGGGCGAAGAAATCCTGAGCGACGAAATCGCATTCGACGTAACCGCAGGCGAAACTTTCGACGTGAGCCTTTACTTTGCCGATTTCACACAAATGAACGCAGGCACGGCCATCACGGGCCCGCTTTCTGGCGGCAAGTACAGCTACGGCAACTTTGCGAAAAGCGCTACGCTTCCCGACAACCTCACGCGCAAAACGAACTGGATTTACTTCCTCAACACCATCGACATTTTCACCGAAGAGAAAAACTTCGCGCTGGTGTGCTTTGGCGATTCCATCACGGCGCAGGATTGGCCCGATTACCTCACGCTCCGTTGCGCCCGCGAAAACTTCAACAACGTTTCGATTATCCGTCGCGCCGTAAGCGGCACGCGCATTCTCCGCGAATACAGCTGCATCACCTACGCGGCCTACGGTCTCAAAGGCGCCACGCGCTTCCCCATCGAAATGAACGTAGCAGGCGCCCGTGCAGTTATCATCCAGCACGGTATCAACGACATCATCCACCCGGTCGGCGTCGAGGTCAACAAGTTCCGCCCCTGGAGCGACATGCCCACCGCAGACGACCTCATCAATGGAGTACGCTCACTTTACGTCACGCATGCGCGCAAGCTCGGCCTCAAGATTTACAGCGGCACGCTGTTGCCGATTTACGGTTGGCGCACCTACAACGAGAATCGCGATTTCATCCGCATGGCGTTCAACGAATGGCTCCGCACCGCGCCCGATTTCGACGGTTGCGTCGATTTCGATAAAGCTGTCCGCGGACACGACGACCCCAAGCGATTCGCGAACAATTTCGACTCGGGCGACCATCTGCACCCAAGCGCCAAAGCCTACGAAGCGATGGCCGAATGCGTCCCCGAAGAATTGTTGAAATAAATTTGTCACCTGACACGTTAATTATTTATTTTATAGCCATGGGCTTGAAAGAATCCATTAAACAGATTCAAAAAAGGGAACACATGACGCAAGACGAACTTCAACGTCGTCTTGGTTGTTCTCGCAATAGCTTTTTGGAATCGTCTTCCGCAGATATCCAGACGTATTTTGAACTGGCCTTCGGAACCACAAATCCCGATGCTTCATCTGCCGAAAAAGACAAAGAGCTCGAAAAACTTTTGCCGTGGGTCCGCAAGTTCCCCATCCGCGCATTACAGAACATGGGGTACATTCCGGCAAACGCAAAAGGCGCAAGCCTCGTTCGCGCCGTATTCAAGTTCATGCAAGTCGGGAGCATCGCCGGTTTCAACAGATACTACAGCGCAACATTGCAATCCACAAATCCGCAGACAATCGCCGCCTGGATTCGTCTCGGCGAAATCCGCGTCAAACGCACAACAGGCGATTATACGCCCGACCACAAAGCGATTTTTTCCGTCTTGAAATTCTTACGGACAAACGTTTTCCTTCACGGACAAAACATCCGCAAGCAAGCCCGCGAAGAACTTAAAAACTGCGGCATTGAAGTCGTTGATGTAGAACCGTTCCTCACGGCACCCGTCCCGACATGCGCATTTTACTGGGTCGGCACACAGCCCGTCATCCAATTCCCGACCACAAAAATGGACGATTCCAAATTCCTGGAAGCATTGTGCCACGCCATCGCGCACATTCTCTACCATCCGCTGCGCACGACCTGCCTGCAGCTCGGCGCATTCGCGCAACCCAACGTAACAACAGCGCAAAACAACGAACCTGCACAAAGCAACGCCCAAAGCATCCTCGAAGTCGAAGCCGACAAGTTCGCTCAAGACACGCTCCTTTCCGAAGCCGAAGAATGCGAGCTCATCTGCTGCGGCCGCTTTAACGAACCGCGCTGCATCCAACATTTTTCAGGACTTTTCCACGTGCGGCCAGGCATTCTCGTCGAGCGCTTGCAACAGCAGGGCAAAATCCGCCGCCGCTCCCCGCTGAACGAATTCAAAGTGGCTGTATAAAAATAAACAGAAACATCACTGGATGTTTCGCGGCTTCCCGCCACTCAACATGACATCTTAAAAATGCAGCCTTTTTATCGTCATCCTGAGGACTGTAAGGACGAAGGATCCAGTCCATTTATGACGTCTTGACAAAAAAGTGACCCGCCGGCGAAGCCGGCGGTTCTTCATATACGGGCGTAGCCCTACAATATTAGCGGCGTGCAAGGGCACGCACGACAATCTGCCACCTGCAAAGGTCCTTACTAGGCCGCCCGTAA
>JAEEGJ010018494.1_pt1 | contig 15543 bp, 11 predicted proteins | sample 8958761 | NCBI WGS metagenome assembly JAEEGJ01 (sample SAMN16246546, study PRJNA631951) | gut metagenome | biome: gut microbiome; feature: rumen; material: RS-attached | host: Bos | place: Iran: Karaj | collected 2018-10
AGCATGTCTGATTGCAACGACACATTCTGCGAACGCACTGGCATTAACAGCAGCTGCATGACTAATATAATAAGGACTACTCGCATAAACATCGGCAAAGATAGTGCAAAAAGAGCGAAACGCCAAAAGAAAAAACGAAAACTTTGTTTTGATACACAATTAAAACATGTGCAAAAAGAATCCGCCCGATACCTTGCGGAATCGAGCGGATAGTATTAAAAGATTTCTAAATGCTATTTCTTAGAAGTTGTAGTAGAGACCGAAGGTCAGACCGTTGCTGTTGAAAGCAGAACCATTACCACTCAGATCGATAGTGAAGGTGTTTGTAGCCTTAGCACCGTCTACATCGGGCTTAGAGCTCTCGAAACCAACGAAACCAAGCTTAGCAACGAAACTCAACTTCTCGTTCAGGTTTACAGCAACACCAGGCTTAACACCAATACCCCAAGCATTAGTCTTTGCACCAGCGTTGTCAAGGTGGCTATACATGAATGTACCATCGAGGAAGAGGTTTACCTTATCGAACTTAGCGAAGGTGTAACGAGCATAGGGAGCGATATCAAAACCCTTTCTCTTGTGTTCATCCTTACCAGACTCAGCATAACCGAATGCGATACCAACAGCCAGGTTCTCGTCGAGGTTATAACCAACTTCAGGGATGATTCCAAATGCTGTAGTGCTCTCGCCGTCATAAGAGACAGACTTGAAACCGATTCCACCACCAACATAAACCTGAGCGTTCATTGTAGCTGCAAAAGCGATAGCAGCCAGTGTCATCATAATCTTTTTCATAATCTTTTTTACCTTTTAAAGTGTTAAACTTTGACCTTTGGTCTATAAAAAACCGCAAGTCGTTACTAAATTCGGGTGCAAAGATAGGCAGAAAACTCTAACAAGCAATAAAATTCTCTGCATTTTTAATAATTTTAGCTTAAATTCTTGATTCAAATCAATTGTTGTGTTAAAAACAAACAATTTCATAGAAATATAGAACAATTTCAAATCTCAAAGACTAAAATATCTTATTATTAATAATAATGTAAAAAAGTGCTTATTTCTTGCACATTTCAAATAAAATACTTACCTTTGCGATTGAAATAGCAAGAAATAAATCATGAAGGCAACATTTATAGCTGGTCCGTGCGTGATAGAGTCGGCCGAACTGCTTGATATTGTGGCAGCTAAGTTAGTGGACATCAACAAAAGGCTGGGCACAGACATCATATTCAAGGCTTCGTTCGACAAGGCCAACCGTACGTCTATTAGTTCGTTTCGCGGTCCTGGTATCGACCACGGGCTGTTAATGTTGAGTGACATCAAGTCAAAATACGGGTTACGTGTGTTGACGGACATCCACGAAGCATGGCAGGCTGTGCCTGCAGGTCAAGTGTGCGACATATTACAGATACCAGCTTTTCTATGCCGCCAGACTGATCTGCTGACTGCTGCTGCCAAGACGGGACGCATCGTAAACATCAAGAAAGCCCAGTTCCTTTCTGGCCATGACATGCGTTATCCGTTGGAGAAAGCCCGCGAAGCAGGAGCCAGCGATGTATGGCTGACAGAGCGTGGCAATATGATGGGGTATAACAATCTGGTGGTTGATTTCCGAAACATTCCTGATATGTTAGAATTGTGTCCGACGGTGATTATGGACTGCACTCATAGTGTCCAACGTCCTGGTAGTGCTGACGGCAAGACTGGCGGTGACCGTCGTTTCGTGCCCCAGATGGCAATGGCAGCCAAGGCCTTCGGTGCTACCGGCTGGTTCTTTGAGGTACACCCCACTCCCGACCAAGGTCTGAGCGATGCTGCCAATATGCTGGAGTTGGACAAACTGGAGGGTCTTATAAAAGATCTCCTTTCGAAATAACGACATTTCGACAAATATGAACGCAAGGGACTACGCAATACAATGTATTAAGGACGAAGCACAAGCTGTGCTGGACCTGATACCAAAGATGGATGACGACTTTGATCGTGCCGTAGAACTGATTATGCAGTGTAAGGGCAAGGTCATTGTAACGGGTGTGGGCAAGAGTGGTCACATCGGTGCCAAGATAGCCGCTACACTGGCATCAACTGGCACACCATCATTCTTTGTCAATCCACTGGACGTCTATCATGGCGACTTAGGCGTGATGGCACAGGGCGACGTCGTGGTGGCGATCTCGAACTCGGGGCAGACCGACGAACTGCTACGATTCATTCCGATGGTACTGCATTTCGGTATTCCCATTATCGCCATGAGTGGCAATCCACAATCGCTGTTGGCTAAATACTCTACCTGTCATCTGAACGTAAGCGTAGAGAAAGAGGCCTGTCCACTGAATCTGGCACCAACCAGTTCGACAACGGCAACACTGGTGATGGGCGACGCGTTAGCTGTGGCGCTGATGGAGCGCCGCAACTTCAAGCCACAGGATTTTGCCCAATTCCACCCTGGCGGCGAATTAGGCAAACGTCTGTTGACAACAGCCCAGGACGTGATGATAACCGAGCATCTGCCCATGCTGACAGCCGATATGCATTTGGGCGAAGCAATTATCCATGTCAGCAAAGGCAAATTAGGATTGGGTGTAGCGATGAAGGACGACTGCATCGAGGGTATGATTACGGATGGTGACATCCGACGCGCTATGGAAAAATGGAGCGCAGAGTTCTTTGATCGCACGGTAAGCGACATCATGACACGCACGCCAAAGACGGTCAGCCCTGACACGAAGATTGCCGATGTACAGAAATTGATGAATAAATATAAAATCCACAATGTGCTGGTAGTGGACAGTGAAAACCATTTATTGGGAATCGTCGACCGCTACGCTTGCGTATTGTAAGATTGAGACAATGAGAAATTGAGACAATGAGATATTAAGATATGAACAGACTAAAAAGAATACTCATACTCTTATTGCTGGCAATACCCTTGGCTGTTGCCGGCGTATATCTGTTTAAGACATTGGATGCGCGCGACGGTCTGACCAGCAGTCAGGTAAACTGCGTATTGAAAGATTCGCGTGGCTACATTTGGTTTGGTACTACAGCTGGTCTGTACCGCTATGACGGCTATACGTTCCGTAACTTCCAGTGTAACTCGCAGGACGGCTCATCACTTCCCGACAGCTACATCATCAGTATGCAGGAAACGCTTGAAGGAACGTTATGGATAGAGACTTCGGCAGGCTTCTGTGTCTACCACCCTCAGACGGAGAACTTTGAACGCGACATGAAGCAGGTATATACCCGCATGGGTATCGAGGGGCAGCCCAACGTGGTTTATGTGGACCGTCATAAGAACTTCTGGGCCTCAATACCTAACAAGGGTGTGGTGGCTTACAACCAGCAACAGCAAACCAGTTATGAGTTTGGTTATACCAATGATGCCGTAGGTATTCCTCAAGGCAATATCGTTTCTATCAGCGAATGTCGCGACGGTGCCCTTATGGTATATGAAGACGGACGACTGGTATGCTGCGACATCATGCACCAGCAACATACCGTATGGCAAACTGACTATATCGCAGTAAATGGTCTTCGACGCAGCAAGTCACTACGTGCCTTTGCCGACCAGATGGATAATATCTGGCTTTATGGCCAAGGCACACTGATGATGTATAACAAGAATACCAACCAATGGGATACCAGCGTTGGCAATCAGTTGGGACTGACGGGAATCAGTGTGGACCATATCGTCAATGGTATGGCTGGCGACCGCAACGGCAACATCTGGATTGGTACCGACCGTACAGGATTGTTACGCATGAATGTCAATACCCACGAGGTTGAACACGTGGCTCCTCGAAGCTTCAACGACCAGCAAAGCATCATCCAAGAAGTGATAGGCGTACAGAGTCTCTATGTGGACGATACCGACCTGCTATGGATAGGAACCGAAAAATCGGGCGTGGCTTACTACGGTGCAAATATCTATAAGTTCGAAGCCGACATGATTGGCGATATTACCGCTATTGCGGAAGATCAAGACGGCAAACTATGGTATGGTACGAGCGACAAGGGTATTATCAACTACGAGGGACCATTAGCCAGCCGCAAGGTAACTTGTATGGCAACAACATCAGACGGCAGTCTATGGGTAGGTTCGAAGCAGAACGGTATAACACGTATCAAAAATGGCGTTACGACTTTCTATTCAGCAGCTCGCGACACTATGAAGACGCTGATTGACGATCACATCAATGCCCTTTGTGCTGATAAGACAGGTAACCTGTGGATAGCTACCAACGGCGGTTTACAGGTATATAGTCCTAAGATGAACACTTTCAGTAGCTATACGCGTGAGAATGGCATGTTGAACACCAACAACATCACCTCGCTCTACTATGGTACTGACAACAACCTGCTGATTGGTACCGCTGAAGGTTTGGTTATCCTGAACCTTTCGACACGCAAAAAGACGGTGCTGACGGGTAACACCACCAATCTGCATTCGTTTACCAACAACTACATCACACAGGTTTACGAAGATACCCGAGGCTTAATATGGATTGGTACGCGCGAGGGCATCAACGTGCTGAATCCGGAATCAGATGAGCTTTATTATGTGACGGAAAACGACGGACTCTGCAACAACTCCATCTGTGGTCTTGCCGAGGACAAGAGTGGAAGTATCTGGGTGACGACCAGCAACGGAATCAGCCGTATCGTGGTTCAGCGCAACCATGAGGACGGCACCTTCGCCTTCGGGCTCTATAACTACAGTATCAACGACGGTTTGCAAAGCAACGAGTTCAATATGGGTGCTATCCTGTCGACAAGTGATGAAGGTAAAGTCTTCTTCGGTGGACTTTACGGTATCAACTGGGTTCGCGAAGCAGCCAAGGACGATCAGGAAACACTGCCACGCGTCATGTTGACACAATTGTTTATAGGTGAAGAAGAAATCCTAACGGGACATGCCTACGACGATCGCGTCATTCTGACCTCAGCACTTAATGAGAGTAGCAAGATTGAGCTGAAGAACAGTCAAAACACCTTCACCATCAAGTTTGCTGCGGGTAACTATAACAAGGGTGAGCGTCTGCAATTTATGTACTGGATGGAAGGTCGCGACAACGACTGGCGTAACGGTGATGCCATGTTACACGGTGTAAAGTTCCAGGATCTGGGCAGTGGAGACTATACGCTACACGTCAAGGCTGTCAGTGCCGATGGTGCCGTCAGCAATCAGGAACGTAAACTCGACATCACCATTGAACGCCCCTGGTGGTTGTCGTGGTGGATGCTCACATTCTACGTCATTCTCGCTATCGTAGCCCTCATCATCTGGCGCTATGGTATTGGCAAGGTAAAACATATCTGGATGAGCAAGCGTGCCGTCATTGATGAGTTGAAACGCCAGCGCGAGGAAATCAAGCTGGCCAGTGATGAATTGCGCCAGCCCATGGCCCGTATGACAACCATTATCGGCAGTATGGCTGAAAGGGAGCAGACGCTGGAGGGACGCGAACAGCTGAACTCGCTGCACTTCCAATTGTTGCAGGTCATTACTCGTATCTCTGAGATGCAATCGACGCTGGAGAATCCTGAAAAGAAGGCTACCTCTTCAGCTAAAGACCGTCTGGAACTGAACGACAAGGGACAGGTGGCACTGGCCTACGACATCAGCAGTGAGTTAGCCATTGATGTCAAGCCTATAAAGGTTGACTCGCAGGCTAAGAAGTTTGCCGTTGTACTGATTGACGACAACCGCGAGTTCCTGAATTTCATGAATGCCCACTTGCACGACGTATATAATTTCCATACCTACGAAACGATTAAGGAGGCCCTGCCCGATATTGAAACACTGAATGCAGACCTTGTCATCTGTAAGCAGAACTTGAAGCCAATGACGGGTAGCGAACTCTGCACACAGTTCAAGATGGACAACCGTCGCGGCAAGACCAAATTCGTGCTGATGACTGATAGCGTGCTGACGCAGCAGGATATGGCAGACCAGAATATCACGCTGGCTGCCGACGACTATTTGGCTAAGCCGTTCAATGTTCAGGAAGCCGTCATGCGCTTCAACAAGTTGATGGGTCTTGGTCCTATCGAGATGAATCAGGATGTCATTGAAGGTAGTGAGACACGTATGATTGAAAGCCGTAATGCCAGTATGACCACTGCCACCATGGTTTATGAAGACCTGGACGAACTGAAAGCTCAGGCTCAGACCGAGGCTGGCGATGGAGAGCAGCAAGACACGACTGAGCAGCAGCCTATCGAGAATGCACCTGCCGCCCAGAACCAGGGTGCTTGGATGCACGAGAAATATTATGGCGGTAACACCATTGGCGACTACTCGATGAGTGAATCAATGGATCAGCAACTGATGCGCAATGTGGAGCAGTTTGTACTGCAAAACATGAGCCGCGGACAAATCAGCCTTGAAGAGATGGCAACTGCAATGGGTATGGGTCGCGTACCTTTCTTCCATAAGATACGTTCTATCACCACCAAGACGCCAGCTGAGGTCGTACGCGACATTCGTCTGAAACATGCCTGCACGCTGCTTGTCAACACGAATGTCAATATGAGTGAGCTGGCTCTCAATGTAGGTTTCAAGACAGCAGAGAACTTTGTCAACATCTTTAAGGAGAAGTTTGGCATGACTCCATTGGAATATCGCTTGAAGAATAAAAGATAAAAAGGAGGAAATAGAAAAAGGTAGAAGATAAGAGTGAACTAAAGAGAAATGGCAACATATAAATATATAATAACATATAAATATATAATAATAAGGTACGTACTTTTTTTACTTTTTTACCTCTTTGCTTTTTTACCCTTTTCAGCGAGTGCTCAAACAAGCGACTCACTGATAGTACAGACACTGCGTGAGAGCAATATCCGTTTCTCACACGACAATAGTGTGACGCTATTGCTGTCAGGTCAGCAGAAGTTCGACGATATGTTTCAAGCTATCCGTCAGGCCAAGAGCAGCATCCATCTTGAGTACTTCAACTTCCGTAACGATTCCATTGCAATGTTGCTGTTCGACCTGCTGAAGGAGAAAAGCAGGGAAGGTGTCGAGGTACGTGCTATGTTCGACGGCTTTGGCAACGACTCCAACAACCAACCCCTAAAGAAGTATCACCTGAAGCCTCTGCGCGAGGAAGGTATCGAAATTGTGGAGTACTCCCCTATCCGATTCCCTTGGGTCAACCATATCTATGGACGCGACCACCGCAAGATAGTGGTCATCGACGGACGTATAGCTTATACGGGGGGCATGAATGTTGCCGACTATTATATAAAAGGTACGGAACAGGTGGGCGAATGGCGCGATATGCATTGTCGTATTGAGGGCGATGCCGTCAACGACCTACAGAGCATCTTTCTCCGTATCTGGAATCGCGCAACCAAGCAACAGGTCAGTGGTGCTAAATACTTCCGTGGCGGCACACTCACCAAATTTTCCGGCCTGAAGCCAGACACCACTGCCACCAAAGGACGTAAGATGGTAGGCATCATCAATCGTGAACCTGGCATCACACCCAAAATTATGCGTACATTTTATATCAACGCCATCAATCAGGCGCAGGACAGCATCCATATCATCAACCCCTACTTCACGCTCATTCCTACTGTGACACGCGCGCTGACTCGTGCCATTCGTCGTGGCGTAAAGGTAGAGATTATGCTGTCGTCAAAGAGCGATATTCCTTTGACGCCAGATTGCGCACTCTATCAAGCCCGTAAACTGCAGAAGCGTGGCGCTATTGTCTGGCTCTACAAGCCAGGCTTCCATCACTCTAAAATCATGATGGTCGACGGACGTTATTGCACCGTTGGTAGTACTAATCTCGATGCACGCAGCCTGAAGTGTGATTTTGAGGAGAATGCGGTGATTGTTGACAAGAATACGACGCAGGAACTTGACGATATGTTCTGGCGCGACAAGCAACAGTCGTTCCAGCTAACAGATGAAACATGGGATGAATTCCGTACAGGATGGCAGAAGTTCCGTGGTTGGTTTGCCCATTTGCTACAACCGTTCCTGTAACCTCTCATTTTCTCATTTTCTCATTTTCTCATTTTCTCAATTCCTTAATTCCTCATTTTCTCAATTCCTCATTTCCTAAAATGGCAGGTCGTTAGCTCTCTCCTCCGCCCTACGTGCAGCGTCGTGTTGCACGACCATTGCCTGCATCATTCGGATGTCTGTATCGCTAATGCCGCGCTGGTTCAACCATTCTCTATTGTTGAATGCCTCATTGTAGTCACCACCCAAAATAAAGTACTGGTCAAAACAGGCGTCAGCCTCTTTTATGCGACCCATCAGCCACTGACAGTAGCCCTTATTCAGATAGTCTTCGTTCGTAGCACTATCATGACTCGTCAACTGCTGATACAATTTGTCTGCCTGTTCCAGTTTGCCGTCACATATCAATGCCCACGCCAGCACCCTTTGGATGTTCACATCCTCGTCGTGCTCATAGTTCAGCTGATAGAGCAACTTCAGGGCATCCTCATATTCATCCATATTCACCAGACAGACGGCCTTGTTCAGCATATAGCTTACCTTGTTAGGATGCAGCAACAACAGACGTTCGTAGTCGTCATTGGCAGCCTCATACAAACCTTCACTGAAATAGAAACGCGCTCTGGCCGATAATGCCCTTTCATTGTCTGGGTCTAACTTCAGAGCGCCCGAATAGTCCTCTTTCCACAAATAATACTGAACGTCGCGCATCGACTCAGGAAAGGAGTCCAGCAATATTTCTGCCTCATAGTTGTACAAATGCTTCATCATCACCCTTACCACTTCAGGCTTATGGGCATCAAGCGGTGTTTGATTGAACACCTTGGAACAGAAGAAGCAGCATGTTGCCAACTGTGCACCTGTTTGAGAAAAAGGATTGATAAACGCCTGACGATTAGGGAACAGACGGAAGAAACGATACATATCCATCAGGAAATTGCGACGGATAAAGGCTGGTGTCTGCTGTTCTTCATTGTCCATTGTCATATCACCCATGCTGGCCTCACCACGCTTCATGGCTTGGCGCAGGCTTTCAGGCAGTTGATTGACAACCTGTTGGAAGGCTATCACAAACGAATACTTGTCGCTATTGCAGAAAGGTCCTTTGCTCATAATTGACGACAAGAAACGGTTGTCCTCGTATTTCTCGACAAACTGAGCGATGTCAGGATGCTGTATGAAGAAAGGTACAAACCAGTTCGAGATGTCGTAGAAGAAGGGGAAACGCTTGGTTTGCGAAAAACCGCCATAGAAGATGTCTGACCCCTTGCGCTGCATGTCTATCATCCGCTGGAACGACTGTTCCAACTTCTCCATACGCTGTTCCGAAGCATCAGGATGCAACACGTCCTCAAGGGCATCGTCTTCCATCTCTTCTATGCCATTCTTCGTGACGCGGAAGCTATTGTTCTTCAGAATGTCAGGCATGATTTCCTGCTGCACGGTATTGGTGTCCTTCTCGGCATCCATCGTGTAAATCATCTGGATTTGCAACTCTGTCAGTTCGGCACATGTGCGTTTCGATTTCAACAGTTCCTCTATCAATGCTCGCTGCTCAGGATAAATTTGCAACATGTCGTCGTCGATACCTAACACCCAACCCACAAGGGCACGCTGGCGTACATGCTCATCCGTCGAACGTCGATATACACTTACCAGTGTTCTGAATTTCACAATATCGAAACGATTCATCAACGACAGCATCACAGCCGACACCAGCAATTGCTGGTCGATAGCGTCGATGGTTGGCGAAACCAATAGTTCCTCCATCATGTGCCCCGTTCCCTCCGACCAGATGTTTGACGTCAGCATATAGTTGAACAGTTGGTTCATTTGCTGCTGATGCGCCTTGTAGAGAGCCAGACTTTTCTCCTTTCTGGTATGCTCAGGCTCCAATTCCAGCATGGCCACCTCGCTCACAAAGTTCTCCATCTCCTGACGGATGGTTTCCAGATTCATTGGACGTCCCGTCTGCCGGGCACTGCGATGCAGCTGCTGCAGGAACGATGTAGCACTCAGATGGCGATGAATGGCGATATTGGCCATCAGCACGTAGATGCGTTGTAACAGCCTATTGTATTGCTCGTCACGCTCAGGGTCGGTAGCACCCTGGATCCAGTAGTCGGCCATCAGGTCGTATTCACTCCTCAGCGTCTCCAGCTTCTCACGCGACTGCTGGTTGGGCCAAGCCGTCAGATAGGTTTCCAACTCCATAATAGCCAACCCTGCATTGCCAGTATTCAGTTGGTTGTAGATGCGCTGTAGCGACGTGTCAATTGCTCCCATCCTTATCACTTTTCACCCTTCACTTTTCTCTCTTCACTTTTCACTAGCGAAGCGCTTACTCCCAGCCACTTCTCTATCTGAGCCACATCTTCCTGACGCGGGCCTTGCATGTAAACATACGGATTCTTCTTCACGTCGGGCAGCGAATCCACCACCTCTTTCCTGACGTTACAATGCCGCATTATCAGGTCACGGTAGCGTTTGAATCCATTCTTATTGATTGAGTCGCAAGCCTGATTATAGGCATTTACGAATAGTTGTAACTGCTTGGCACGTTCAGGGTGACGCATCTCCTTCTCACGGAAGACCACCACACCAGGCTGTATCTTCGTCTTACGCGAGTCGAACACCACCTGATGCTTCATCATTCGTGCCATCGAAGCCTGTGGTTCCGTCATCCATAGGGCATCCATCTCGTTGTTCTGCAACATCAGCATCCGCACATTGACATCATTAATCTGAACCTTGAATACGCGTTCCTCCTCCAATTTCACAGAGTCGCGTACCTTATCCGTCATCATGTCTGTAAACGAGAATCGCGTCATGGCCACCATTTTGTCGTCCAACTGTTTTAGCTGGTGGATACGGGCATTGCGATTGGTAATAAGCTGCCAGTAGGCATTCGTCACCGTCACGTAGCGAAGCTTCGTTCCACGCTGTTGCATACGGATAGCACGTACCAAGTCGGTCACCGTACCTTCCACACGACCACGCTCCATCGCCGTGTCGCAATCCATCTGCGCCGTAAAGTGCTTCAGACGGACGCCGCCACGAATCGTGTCAAACAGCTGGTAGTATTCAGCGACATACAAAGGAAGACAATCCAACGTAGGCAGCACAGCCACTTTCAGCGCTGCAGAATCCCTGCGCATAGCCTCGCGACGATTCTCATTGGCTATACGTTTGGTCTCTTCGTAACTCTGTCCGCAAGCTGCCACAAGCAGCAAGCCGACTATCACAATTATCAGATGTTTCATAATTCGCTGCAAAGTTACGAAAAGTCGAGAGCAGAACAAAAGATTTTAATCTTTTTTATGCCGAGACGGAGTAAGTTCGCCATCTTTGATGGCAAAGTTACGAAAAATAGCCTACGGATTATACGGATTTTACGAATTTTTAATTGTCTTACCGAAAATAATCCGTAGAATCCGTAGAATCCGTAGAAAAAAATAACTACCTTTGCACATGATTTTTGCAGGATATTGCCATATCAAGAGAAAAGACAAGCCTTTTTCTTAATTTATGTTCACGAATTATCACATCCTCGATTTTTTTAATTATATTTGCGCACAGAACGCTCAATGTTGGGCAAGAATAACTAATAAGCAATGGCAAAGATAACAGTACAGAATACGGAGATAACAGTCTTGTCGCATGATGACAAAGACTACATCTCTTTGACGGATATGGCCAATGGCAAGCAAAGCGAAAGCCGTGCTGCCGACATCATCAAGAACTGGATACGCACGAGATACACAATCGAATTTCTGGGTACTTGGGAGATAATACACAACCCCAATTTCAAAGTGGTCGAATTTGACCACTTTAGAATGCATGCCGGCCTTCCCAACTTTGTGATGAGTGTTAGCGAATGGATTGAGAAGACCAATGCCATAGGCATTATCGTAAAGAAGGGACGTTACGGTGGCACTTACGCATTCAAGGATATTGCCTTTGAGTTTGGAACGGCCATCAGCGTGACGTTCAAGTTGTATCTTATCGAGGAGTTCCAAAGGCTCAAGGACGAAGAGCAGAAACTCTTAGGCTGGACGGCCAAGCGGGAACTGTCAAAAATCAATTACCGCATCCATACCGATGCCATCAAGAGTCACCTCATTCCTAATGAGATCACCCGTGAGCAGGCCAACATCATCTATGCTGAGGAAGCTGACGTACTAAATGTCGCGATGTTCGGTATGACCGCTAAGCAGTGGCGCGAGGCAAATCCAGAAGTGAAGGGTAACATCCGTGACTATGCCACTATCAACGAACTCATCTGCCTCTCGAATATGGAGAACATTAATGCCGTGCTTATCAATGATGGCCTCCCCCAAGGCGAGCGGCTCGTGAAACTCAATCAGATAGCCATTCAGCAGATGCAGGTGCTGGAGGAGAATAGCGGAAGGAATCTTTTGAAATAGTAATGTGATTATGGAAAAAGAAATAAAAGATTTATTAGAGATTATTATTGGAATCAAGGCTTCAAAAAGAAAGAGCACACTACAATTAGCGCTTCAAAGTGCGAGGCATTATTGTGGGTATGAAGTTGGTAAGCCCTATGACCGTGCGGCTTTCAGCTTTAGACAGAATCGTATAGAGCAAATTAATGCAAATATCAATTGTACTAATTCTGACGAAGGAGATTTGTTTTTATCACTCTTTTTATATCTGAATTGTTTGGAGCAAATAGGTATACTTTTTTGTCCACTTATTGGTTCTGATAACAACGGGATAGTACGTGCTCTTTCAAGATTTGCATCAGGGTTACTAAACGAAAAAGAAATTGAGGCTCTTAAATGTTTAAGGCATTCCTTGGCACATAGTTTCGGATTGGTTAATGTTTTGCCATCAGGTACGCCTACGCACAAATATCAATTATCTTTAGATGATTCTAGCAGTACAATAATTAGGACTGAGATTACGCCATGGAACAAAGACTATTCGAATAAAGCCGAAGAGACAAGTGTAATTGCTTATGTGTTCTCAATCATTCGATTGGTTGAGACAATTATTAGCAAAATGAAATATGAATATACCAAAGGTACATTGAACTTTATTATTAGTGAAGAAGAAGTAAAATCACGTTATACTATTATATATGCATAACATATTATGAGAGTTCATAAAATATTACGTCATTATAACATTGGATTGACAACATTAAATGAGTATTTGCAAATGGTAGGTCTTGATCAAGTTGATATAAATTGCAATATAAGTGATCACGACTTTAAACTTGTATGCAATTTAATTGATAGTAACAATTCAATACAACACAAAGAGAACTCTAATGCGCAAAATCCCAGTATTAATCTTACTTCCATGGAATTAAGAAAAAAACTTTTAGACGAAATGCCTTCTTTTGAAGACATGGATATAGAACAGCGAAAATACTATTTCAAAATCATTTGTTTTACATATTGGGAAACAATAACAAAATACAAGTTGTTACCTTCTCAACGTAGATATATATACTTTCCTTCTCACACGTATTCAGATAAATCATTTAAAATTCTATATGGATTATATATAAGTGGGGAACTAAAAGAAAAGGACAAAAATAGAATTGATTTAAAAAATAAATTAGGAGGATTTGAAATTAATATCCAACGGGATTCTGACCTATACAGATTTATGCAGAGAAAAAATATTTACAATATTGACGAAGAAAGCTTGGAAGAACAAAAATATCATATTGGAATTATTAATAATTCTACCCCATTAAAGGATGATAATGGGTATTCTACAAGGACAATTGTTTATTATGTTTTTACGGCGGGGCGACAATTAAAGTATTTCGTGTCAGGGGAAAGGGCTGATTTAGAGAATGGAACTCTTGTACTATTTGCATTAGATAAAAATAATACTATCAAAATCACGGAATGTATTCCTGTCCATTTTGATCGTCGTAGAAAAAAACGGATAGTATATGGTCGTCAAGTCGTAGAGAAAATTGTAACAAACCAAGTCTATGTTTACCCCAACATAGATCATGGAAATGATTCTTTATGCGAAAAACATTATATGACTCAAGAATGGATAGATAAGATTTCTTCTCATTCATATACTCTGTTTGCCTATAATGGGTCTGGGTACCACATATACTATAAATGTTTTGATTCAAATGGAGAATTAATAGAAAATGTACATAATTTATGTTACGAGGAATCAGAGTGTATAGTTCACTATTTGCATATAAAAGATTTAGAAAAACAGAATTTACTACTTAAAAATGAAAGTGCATTTGAAGAAGAAGAATGTTTGCCCATATTAACAAAGAAAATAGAAGAATTTTCAGAACAAGTTAATATGATAGATATTGACTCTATTGTCTCAGACTATCATATTTATATAGACAAAAATTATATTACAAAAATTGGTGGCGATGACAGAATATATGTATATATGAAGTCAAAAGAAGACAAACGGATAGATTCCTATTTATCACGATTGTTGCCTTCATATTACAAACAATTGCACGAAGATCATGGCTTTTGCAATCTATACATAGACCTATTAAGAAGTGGGGAGCTTGACAACTTCAACAAACAGGCAAAAGAATTAGAAGAAAAGCATAAAAAGGACTTTTTTGAGAAATATGATAAGCAAAAGCACATCAGCACTCTGCTTTGTCATTATATGGATGATAAATATAAAAAAATGTATGCTCCTTCGTTTAAAAGAAAAGACAACGAAATAGAAATCGAAAAGTCTCAGAATTGGTTATCACAACACTTTTTAGGGGAATTATATTATACTGTATATTATCTGAAAAGTGAAGATGAAGTTATTGATTGGGTCACAAACTATAACAAATAGAAAAAGAGAATATCATATACACATAGTAAAATAATGAATGAACAAGAAAACAATTCTGTAAGCTCAATAGACGAATGGTTCCGATTGCTATCCAAAAGAGAAAAGCTAATTGTACTGGCTATGCATAACGAAGGGCATACAGGGGATTTTCGGAATGTTAAGAATATGGAATTAGTCTTGATGTCGGGCATGCCGTCCAAACGGCGATACGAGGAGAACGGAGTTCCATGCACAGACTATCCATCGTTTGACGAAATAAAGGATTCAGAACTCACTACTATATGGGATTCCCTTTCCATCGAAAAAAGACAGGTTTTGTTTTCCGTTCGTTGTAAGGGATTCTGCTAATAATAAGACTATAAGAAGAATCACGAAGAGGCTTCCATTGATTATCTTGTAATAAATGATTAACTTTGCAAAGGATATTGAAGATATGGAACAGAAACAAATAACGGCAACGTATGCTGAGGCAGTAAAAGCAATTAAAGAGGCGATATTGGAGAGTCGCTATCGTGCAGCACGGTTAGTAAACAAAGAAGTGCTGGCTCTTTACTATGCTATTGGCGGGTATATTTCCGCTCAAAGCAGAGCTGTAAGATGGGGCAGCAATGCTATTGGTACCATATCAGAATTGCTGCAACAGGAACTACCTGGACTAAGAGGTTTTTCTGAGACCAGCATCAAACGTATGCGCATCTTTTATGAGGCATGGTGTGGCATGTTCGAGAATCGTCCAT
>JAEEGJ010018495.1_pt1 | contig 15542 bp, 11 predicted proteins | sample 8958761 | NCBI WGS metagenome assembly JAEEGJ01 (sample SAMN16246546, study PRJNA631951) | gut metagenome | biome: gut microbiome; feature: rumen; material: RS-attached | host: Bos | place: Iran: Karaj | collected 2018-10
TTTTCGAAAGTTGGAAAAATCCTGTCATTCGAGAACTTGCGCCATCAATGCCTGGTGCAAAGCCGCTTGCGCTTGCCCATGCCTGCCGCCCAGAAATTACCGCCGCCGAAGTCAGCGATGTGCTGAATTTTTTGGTCAAGGGAGGTTTCCTTGAAAAGAACGACGAAGGCAATTACGTACAAACTGATAAATCCTTGACGACGGGCCGCATGGAAGTGACTCCTTTGGCCGTCCGTACAATGCACCGCCAAATGGGGGAGCTTGCGCTTGAAGCAATCGAGGGTGTGGCTCAGGATAAACGAAATTTCTCTGGTGTCACGTTCGGTATCACCAAAGACGGCTACGACGAAATCGTGCAAGAAATTGCCGATTGCCGCAAAAGAGTCGTTGCCATTGCGAGGAAAAATGCCGCAACGGACGAAGTCTACCGCCTGAACATGCAACTTTTCCCGCTGACACAGAAACAAGATTTGAAAAAATAAACGAGGAGGAAACCATGAATTATTCAAAAATTAGCGGACAGTTTGTCTGCAAAATGGCGATGCTGCTCGCCTTTGTGTTCGCGGCATGCTCGGAAACAAATTCAGGAAACGGTGTTGCTGGTGGCACTGTTGAAGAAACTGGAATTCATGCTTCGCTTGAGAATATTTCAATTGCGGGTAAAGCCTCGCTTGTTCCGATGTTTGAAGCTGCCGGAAACGAATACGATGCAAATGCTACTCTAAATTACGAAAATGCTATTGCGAAAATGTATGAACTGGATTCGGTTACTTTGGATACGACCGGTAAAACTTTTGTTAGGTCGTTTATCAATGGAATTGGGGCTTTCCGCTTTGATAGCGTTTCACTTAGTAGCCCGTATGTAATGCTTAAGGTTTATCCGTATTATTATGATGAACCCGAAGTTCCAGAAGAATATTGGATGACTTATAATGAAAATCCTTTAAGTGTTATTGTTGATTTGCGTGTAACAAATAACATTAGTATCAATACGTTGACTTTCTTTGAAACCGATCGTTTGCGTGAGTTAGTGAAATCTGGGAAGACCTTTGTGGAGGCGAAACAGCAAGCGGGTCGCGATATTTTGGATGCATTCGGTTTTTATGATGTTCCTTTTGTATTTGATAAGGGCGAATATGAGAATGATTCGGTCTATGTCATGGCGTTGGATGTTGTAGATCGTTTTATTGATTTTTCAGATGATATCGGCACCAGACGTATTGCAAAAATGCTTGCGAAAAATGGAAACCTTGATAGTTTGGACGAATCTACAAGAACCCTCTTTACGCGTTGGGCGCTTATGCTGCTGGATGATTTAGAAAAGATGGATAAGCGAGATACGTCGATTGTATTGACTAGGAAAATGGAACTGGTGACGAATTTTACCGTTTTAATGAAAAGAATGGAAAAGTGCAGTGATGCAAATGAAGGACAAGTTGTCGAAAATGAGAACTATATATTCAATTTCACTTGTTCTTCCGGGAAATGGGTCGCTTCGCTTAAGACTGTAGAATCCGTATTGGATTCGATGACTGATGCCCGCGATGGTATGACGTACAAAACGGTAACGTTCGGAATGAAAAATGGCACACGGACTTGGATGGCGGAAAATTTGAATTATAAATCTGCAAATGGAACTTATACGCTGTCCGATGTGCTGGATTTGGATACTTCTATTGTCATGGTCACTTATGATGAATGCATTTCTGATGGCGGTAACGAAGCTGTTTGCGATACCTTGGCGAAAATGGGAAATGACTTCAATTACGAAAGAATCCTCGCTGCTATTGATTCTGTTGAAGCGGCTACTGGAACATATCGCGGAATATGCCCGGAAGGTTGGCGAGTCCCGACCGGTAGCGATTGGGATGAACTGATGGCGTTTATTGTCGAAACTCTAGGTATCGAAACATATTGGATTGGTGATTATCTGTTGTTCACAGATTTTGGCGACGTTGTTGATCCCAAGTCGAAGAGTGGATGGACGTATTATGCAGTCAAGCCTAGCCGCGATTACTCGGAGCCATGGGCATCGATGGTTATGATTGCTGATGGCGGAAAATGGATGGTTCAACAACGGGCTTTGTGGTCTGAAAAAGTCAATCTCCATGTCCGCTGCATCAAAAACTAAACCAATGAAAACTTAACGGAAATACTGTTAGGAGGAATAGGGAAGACGGGGTTCGCCCCGCCTTCTTTTATACATTAAGATTCAGCCCAGTGATTTCTTTCTCGAGCGTTTCGGCTTGTGCTATAATCTTTTGTGCGAATTCTCGTGAGGCGGGCGATTGCGAGTCAACGATACGGTGGTTCGCCATTTTCATGAACTTTTCCACCTTGCGGATATCTTCGCGCGTTTTCTCGCTGCAATACGTTTCTGCCATGCGCTCAAAGATGTAGCCTTCTGCCGTCTTTGACAAATGAATCATGTCGTCATCGTAAAAGCGGTAGTCGCGCAGTTCATCCATCACAATCTCGTAACTCGGGAAATAACTGATGGTTGTCGCGGGCTCTGTGACGATTTCTCTTGTGACCTTTTCTATTGCGAGCTGCAATGTCGCTTTTGAAAGTGTGTTTTCGTGAGCGCCGTCGCTCAAATGCCGTAACGGTGAAACTGTAAAGACGATGTGAAATTCGCGATTCTTGCCTTGCTCGTCGTTGCGAACCGAAGGCGGAATGATTCGGTCATTTTTTAACTTCAGTAAATCTCGCACGATGCTTTTCAGCGCTTCGGTGGCGTGGTCTACAGAAATCATCTTGCGAATAAACAGGTTTGGATTTTGCCTGTGGCAATTCGAAACGGCAACCCCGTTTTCTCTCAAAAAGTACACGAACGCAGTCCCGAGCGTGATAAATACGGTATCGGCTTTCCGCAAAAACTCCCGTGCATTAGCGGTCGTTTCGTTCAATTTTGCGATACACTCTTCACGAGTTGCGGCGGAAAGTGAGCTGTGCGCGTCCCAGCAGTGCCAGGGGCCGCGAATCTCATTGCCGTTTTCCGAAACGCCCAATCGCATGTCCTGAAAAACGTCCGCTTCTCCAAATTTTTTCCCGTTCGCAATCGCCTTAATTTGCATTGCCGCTGAGAGCGGGTTGTAAACCGTTCCGAACGGATTTGCCAAAACGTTGAATTTCCGCGATGCAAACTGCGCCGAAATATTGTCCGCGAAGCAAGACCCGAAAAAAGCGATTTTGCTTTTGTAATCAATTTGCAAATCCGATGAGGGAATATCAATTTTTGTGAAGAAATTCATGTTGAAAAGCTAGTAAATCCCCGCGCGTTTCCCATGCCGTTTCGCGCATTCCCTGCATATTCCCCATGTCTTTTGCGCACATTCTCGCCGCGTTCTCGCGACATTTCAATCGCGTTTTAAACATTTTAATCCATATTGTGAAAATTACTAAAATTTTAATATTCTATGAAATTCTGTAAAATTTTACGTAAAAATAAACTTTTATATTGTAAAACTATTGATTTTTGTAGAAAACGAGGCTATATTTGTAACATCTGCAAACGGTACGCCAAATAAGAGGCCGTTTTGTAAGGAGGAAAAATGAAAGATATACTTGAATATACGGACTACCGCCAGTATATCGCGGATTACTACGCCGATCGAAAGGCTAAGTCTGCGTTTAGCTGGCAGGAATTTGCTACTGCGGCGGGTTTCTCGTCGCCGGTTTACCTTAAATATGTGAGCGAAGGTCGCTTCAACTTGAGCGAGGAAGCTGCGGTTCGCACGGCGCGTTCCATGCATCTTGCGGATTTCGAATGCGACTTCTTTGTCGAAATGGTCAAGTTTGACCACGCAAAGAACGATGCCGAAAAACGTGCTGCGTTCAGCAAGATGGTCTCGATTGCCGATGCTCATAAATCGAAAATCCTAGAAGGCGAATCGTTCCGCTTTTTTGAAGACTGGAAAAATCCGGTGCTCCGTGAACTTGCTCCTGCAATGCCTGGGGCAAAACCGCTCGCGCTTGCTCATGCTTGCCGTCCGGAAGTCACGGCTGCTGAAATAGCGGAATCGCTAAATTTCTTGGTCAAGGCCGACTTGCTGAAAAAAGACAAAGACGGAAATTACGCACAAACGGATAAAGTCGTGACGACCGGTCCTATGAATATCACTCCGCTCGCGGTTCGCGGATTGCATCGCCAGATGGGCGAATTTGCCCTTGATGCCATTGAAAATGTGCCGCAAGACGAACGTCATTTTTCGGGCCTTACGCTTGGCATCACGCGCGAAGCTTACGACGAAATCGTGCAGAAAATTGCCGAGTTCCGTAAAGAAATCATCGAAATTGCAACGCGCGAATCCGCGACAGCCGAGGTTTATCGCCTGAACGTGCAGTTCTTCCCGATGACAAAAAAGAGTGTTAATAAAGGCTAGGAGGAAACTATGAAAAACTTTAAAATTGGTGCAGAATTTGTCTGCAAAATGGCGATGCTGCTCGCCTTTGTGTTCGCAGCCTGCTCCGAAGACAATTCTCCGATGAACGGTGCTCATGGCGGTGCTGCCGAAGAAACCGGTGTGTACGCTCAGTGTGATTCCGTGGCGTGTCCTTACACTTTTGGCCTGATGGGTCGTGTCGATAAATCTTATCCAAAATTGCTGAGAGTGCGGACTTTGGATGCAAACGAATCGGAAAGCTCGATTGCGTCCCAACTCTCTTTCAAGGGCTTTAAAGGGATGGTTGTGGCCGTTCATGAACTTGATTCCTTGACGCTTGAAGCAACAGGCCGTTCCTTTGTTGATACTGTTGATAATGAAGAAGGTCAATTTGCGTTTAATACGCTTCAGTTGAAAAGCCCGTTTGTGTTGGTCGAAACTTTAGATTCGAATGCGAATGAGCCGCTTGTGTGGGATTGGGGCTATTTTGAAGAGCCTGGAAAATCGACCTTCCAAGAGGTGGGTGTTTCTAAGAAGCCTGTACTGCTTCGCAGAAGTGCAATTGTTGATTTGCGTCAGTATGATAAAATAAATGTAGACTACTTGACTCATGAAAAGGTACCTCTTTTGCGTGAATATTATGCTGCGGGAATGTCTTTTGATGAGGCGAACAAAAAGGCTGAAAAGAAAGTCCTTGAAAATCTTGGTGTTTATGATGATTTAGGTGCTTTTGAAGATTTTGAAAACGATAATAGCGAATTGCCTTATGTAAGGCTATTTTGGACGACGATGCAACGTTATGGAGTGACTGGAATGGAGATCTATTATGGTGGATATTATGAATCTAACCGTAAGATAGCTAATGTTCCTTTTGAAAGAATTGCGGCTTTGGGCGATTCTGCTCTGAAATATTATCGGAATTCCTTAAAAATGTTGGAGTATGAAGATGCTTATATTGCGCGTGTTTCTAATTATGGTGAGTGCACAGAAGCTCGTGAAAATGAAGTGACGTTGTTTGGGTTGACATGTCGTTCTAAAAAATGGACGCTTAAAGGAGTTCCGATAGATTATGTACCGGGTACATTGGTGGATAATCGTGATGGAAAAACTTATAAGACGGTGACCTATAATTGGGGGGGCGTTACGCAAACATGGATGGCTGAAAATTTAAACTATGTTGATGAAACGTCACCTAATGCAAAGAGAACGACATGCTGGAGAAGCGACTCGACTTGTGAACTCTATGGGCGCTTTTATGCGCTGAGAGCGGCGATGGATTTGGATACATCTTTCAGGATGGTAACGGTTGATTCTTTGCCTGTAGAAGATAAATGTTCGTCTGAATATTCGTCATTTAATAGCCGCCATAGAAAACCTCTTGATTGGAATGATTGGGATTCTTATTATGATTTTATCGCTTTTGAATCTATGACACCAGCTTCTATTGTGGCGGATAGTGTTTTATACGATTATTGCTCTCAGAAGTATCAAACGGGTTGCCTTGTAGATTATTCTAAAATTTATTCGTCGGTAAAACCTGTAATTCATCAGGGTGTTTGCCCGGATGGTTGGAGACTCCCCAATAAAGAAGATTGGAAAACTTTAACAGAAAATGTGATGGCACGGAACAGTGGGCTTGCTTATGGTTTGGGGAGTGGCTTTGATTTTGTTGAACCGATGATGATAGCGTTGACGGACGGAGATTTCCCGGTGTTGACTATTAAGACCGAAATTTGGAGCGAAGATAATGTCTTGGGCTATGTTTCTATTCCGCCTGTTGATGCGCCTTTCGCTGATCCGGTAGAGCCTAATACGATGTGTGCAGATCATTCTCTTTTCAGTTTCTCGCCTACGTATCAGTATTGTTTGCCAGTGACGCGTCGTGCTGGAGACTATTTAGCGTTTGATGCTCTTGACGAACCTGTTCTTGTCCGCTGCATCAAAAATTGATTCGTCTAAATTTTTTAAAGGGTGATTTTATTAGAAGGAACAATTGGAGTGTAAGGAGGAATGAGGAAGACGGGCTTCGGCCCGCCTTTCTTTTTTTGCGCTGTCATCCCAGCCTTGTGCCGGGATCGGCATCTCGTTTTGTAGAAATAATGGTTATTTTGTTTATATTGTGAAAAATGACTAAAATTTTTAATGAATGATAAAAATTGCTTAAATTTTACTAAAAACGCTAAAAATTTATGATAAAACTATTGACTTTTTGAAATTTGTGATTTATATTTGATTCTGTAAACGGCACGGACCTGTAAGTCGAGATGCTGTTTACGTTAGGAGGAAACAATGAAAGATATACTAGAATACACTAGTTATCGTCAGTATATTGCGGATTACTACGCCGACAAAAAGGCCAAATCCGCATTCACTTGGCAGGAGTTCACGCGTGCGGCGGGATTCTCTTCGCCAGTTCATCTGAAGTATGCTAGCGAAGGTAAACTCAACTTGAGCGATGCGGCTGCACTGCGCGTGGCGCAGGCCATGCATCTTGCTGGCTACGAACAAGATTACTTTTGCGAAATGGTCAAGTTTGACAACGCAAAAACGGATGCCGAGAAAAAAGATGCTTTTGGCAAAATGCTTTCAATTGCAGATTCTGTCAAGGCGAAAATCATCGAAGGCGATTCATTCCGCTATTTTGAAAGCTGGAAAAATCCGGTACTCCGTGAACTTGCCCCTGCGATGCCCGGTGCAAAGCCGCTTGCGCTTGCCCGTGCCTGCCGCCCAGAAATTACAGCCGCCGAAGTGACCGAGTCGCTCAATTTTCTCGTCAAGGCGGATTTACTCAAAAAAGATAAAGACGGTAATTATAAGCAGACCGAAAGAGGCGTGACGACAGGACCGATGGAAGTAACTCCGATTGCGGTTCGCGAAATGCATCGCCAGATGGGTGAGTTTGCTTTGGAAGCCATTGAAGGCGTTGCTCAAGATGAACGCCATTTCTCAGGCCTTACGCTCGGTATCACGCGCGATGCCTACGAAAAAATTGTTCAGGAAATAGCTGAATTCCGCAAGAGGATTATTACGATTGCGACGCAAGATGACGGTATGGACGAAGTCTACCGTTTGAATGTGCAGTTCTTTCCGATGACGAATAAAAGTTTTAATAAAAAAGGTTAGGAGGAATCATGAATTACTCTAAGTTTAGCGGGCTGATAGCCTGCAAAATGGCTATGCTGCTGGCCTTTATGTTTGCGGCGTGTTCAGAAGATCCTGCTGTTTCTCCGCTAGCACAAGACGGCGGCTACACGGAAGAACAGGCTTCTTTAGAGAATATAAAAGTGGTGGCGTATGCAAGGAGCTACGAATCCGTTGTCGAAGATTCTACAACGACTAAATTTGTGAGTTCTATTGTTCCTGGCTCTATCGTAAGACTGACGGAATTGGATTCTGTTACTTTTAATGCGACGGGATTGGTTTACTATAGCCGCACTGAAGATTCTTCAGGTGTGTTTAGCTTCGATAGTATCTCGTTGAAAAGTCCTTATGTGATGCTTGAACTTTCTGCCTCTTGTGGTCTTAAGATTGAAGGGGTGAACGATGGATGGCTCAATGGATGCACGGATAATGCCAGAAAATCTGTGGTGTATAGTATGATTGCTGATTTGCGAAAGTCTAAGAATGTCGGTATCAATGTGATGACGACCATGGTGACGTGGCGCTTGTTGGGCTTGATGACCACGGGATTGAGTTTTGAAGCCGCCAAACAGCAATCCGAAAATGAACTGCTCAAGGCTTTGGGCATCTACGGCGTTCCTTATCGCTTTGACAAGGCTGTATCTGATGATAGTCGTGCGGAAATGTTGTTTATGGATTATCTGGGTGATTGGCTTGAGTTTAAAAATGCGGATAGGTCGGCGCTGGGCGTGGCGAGCGTATTTTCCAAATTGGGCTCGTTTAACGAATCCCCTGCGGTAAAGAATTATTTTGTGGAAAGTATATTAGAATGGTTTGAATCGGAATGGGTTAGTGAAGATACGAAGGCGTATTTGCATGACTATATGCATAACTTCATGGCGAGCCTTTGGGGACTAGGCCAGTGCGCTACTGGAAATGATGGCTACAGCACGACTTTACCTTTTAACGAACATCAAAACATAGATTTTGTTTGTGATAAGGAAGCGTGGTCTTATTTTGTCCATTATGTAGTTCCTGATAGCATAGGCGCTGTTTTTGGAGAAATGGCGGATTCCCGCGATGGCGCGAAATATAAAACTGTTGCGTATGATATTGGCGGTAAAACACAAACGTGGCTTGCGGAAAATTTGAAATATGAATCAGCAGATGGAGTCTATTTCTGGAATGAAGCTATGGACTTGCCTGATTCTGTGGCACTGATCCCTTATGAAACTTGCATTGAGGAAAACGCCTATAAGAAATGCGATCAGTTGCAGGCGGATAAAATCAATCTTGACTATGAAAGAATTTTGGCGATAACGGATTCTGTCAAGGCGGCAGGTAAAACGTATCAAGGAATATGTCCTGATGGTTGGCATCTTCCGGATATGTATGAATGGAAAACTCTGTTTGGCTACGTGTCCGAAAAAATTGATATTCGGTCGTTGGAAAATGCAGATGCTATGGCGATAGCTGGGTTTGGCGAGTCTGACTCATGGAATGGGACGTCGTACGCTGTTAAAATTGATACCACGGATCAGGGTATAACAGGGTCGCCTTATCTAAAGTCTTCGAAGCTTTGGGTCCATGTCAAGGGCGAGAACTGGTCTTTTATAAGCCTGGACCGAAGAGACGTGCGGACTGAATATAAGAGACAAAATGCGGTTTCTGTCCGTTGTGTCAAGAATTAAATAAGGGAGGAATGATTTATGAATATTGAAAAAATGCTCTTGGCATCTTTAATGACGCTTGCGCTTGTTGCCTGTTCAGATGTCAATGAATTAGTGCCGAACGCTCCTTCGGGCGAACCTGCTGCATTGTCTTCAAGCAGCGATGATGAACCCGTTTCCAGTTCAAGCGAACAAATTGATGGCTCGGAAAAAGTATACAAAGGAATAACGGTTTATACAGTACCGTTTGACTATGTAAAAGTATACGAACTTGATCCGGTGACTTTTGATACGACGAAATCCATGGGGTATAACTGGATAACTCATAAGGGAGCGTTGAATCTGGATAGTTGCTTTATTGATAGTTTGTCTTTGAAGAGTCCCTATGTGATGTTCTCTACGGATTACTTTATGCATCGCTATAATATTGTTGATATTCGGGAAGCGAATGCTTTTGCGGTCAACAAGAAAAGTTACTTTGAAAGTATCCGAACGCTTTATCTTGTGAAATCTGGAAAGAGTTTTGCAGAAGCCAAAAAGCAGGCGAGCAAGGAAGTTCTTGAAGCGTTTGGCTCTTATGCGTATCTGTTTGATAAATCCGAATCTGAAAATGTCCACAATGAAAGCTATAGAAACTACATGGCGTTTATTGAGGACTTTATGGAGGTTACGACGGAAGATACTGTTGTCGCTAAACTTGAAAAGTGCGGTAACATTACTTGCGGTACGGATTTCTTGAAGAAACGGTTCTTGACGGAATCGCTAAATATGTTGATGCATACTGATGATGTCCTTACGGGTGTGACGGAAGCGGATGAACAGGACATGCATAAGGCTTTAAATATATGGGAAGCTCGTCGAAATCGTCTCTTTTTGGGTGCTTTTGTTGCTCATTTGCTTGAGGCCGGAATGTGTTCTGCCGAAAAGGAAGGAAATGCTTTTAACATTCTAGATAAAAACGTCATGTTGACATGCCGCTCTGGAATTTGGGAGTTCTCGTATAAAGAAATGGAATATTCTACGGGGACAATGACGGATGCGCGTGATGGAAAAACGTACAAGACGGTGACCTACGATATAGGCGGAAAAACTCAGACGTGGATGACGGAACGCTTGAATTATGCACCTGATGAACTGCAAGCCTCTTGCGAGCATGGATATTCGGGTTGTGAAATGTACTATATCGGAAATGCATTTAGTTTGGATTCTTCAATAGTTGAGTCAAAAGAATCTTGTATGAAACGCTATAGGGAAGAATGCCCGGAATGTGATTCATCGTATTTTGATTATGATTGTATGGAAGACGTGAATCGTGTTGATTCGCTGAAGTTCCGTCAACATGTCGATTCTGTCATGGCGGAAAAAGGTGGATATCAGGGTGTTTGCCCAGATGGGTGGCGCATCCCTACGCGTGGTGATTTGGATTCTTTGCTGGATTACATGGTGGAGTGGTATGATTCGTCTCTCCCGAAGTATATTGAAGGTTATGACAGAAAGCATTTAGTGTATCAATACTTGTTTAGTTCTTCTTTGGGGGAACCATCAGGATTTGGTTTGAAAAGAGACGATTACGATTTTTATGTGATTGGCAATAATAACGCGTGCTCTGCTATGGAAAGGGGCCATTGCTTTGATGAAGAAAATTCGTTCTTGAGCTCCTTGTATGTCCGCTGCATCAAAAACTAAATCGATTAAAAACCCATAAGAATGTTTGTTAGGAGGAAAAGGGAAGACGGGCTTCGCCCCGCCTTCTTTTTTTGTTTGTGTTATGGGGTGGTTATTTTATTTATATCCTTAAAAATGCTTGATTTTTATAAAAAATGATAATAATGCTTAAATTTCTCTAAAATCACAAATTATTTATCATAAAACTATTGACTTTTGCAATTTTATTGGTTATATTCCAAATTGGAAACAACACGGATCTTCGGATCAAGAGGTTGTTCCGTTGGGAGGATACGATGAAGGATGTACTAGAGTACACGAACTATCACCAGTACATCGCGGATTATTACGCCGAGAAAAAGGCAAAATCCGCGTTTACTTGGCAAACTTTTACGCGGGCGGCAGGGTTTTCGTCGCCGGTGTTCCTAAAATACGTGAGTGAAGGCCGCTCTAACTTGAGCGAAGAAACTGCAGGTCAAGTGGCATCTGCGATGGGCCTTGCAAATTACGAACAGGATTACTTTTGCGAAATGGTCAGGTTCGACCATGCGAAAACGGACGAAGAGAAAAAGTCCATTTTCAACAAAATGCTCGCTATCGCTGACATCCATAAAGTAAGAGTTCTTGAGGGAGATTCCTTCCGTTATTTTGATAGCTGGAAAAACCCGGTACTCCGTGAACTAGCCCCTGCCATGCCTGGCGCAAAACCGCTTGCGCTTGCCAAAGCCTGCCGCCCGGAAATCACTGCCGCCGAAGTCTCTGAATCGCTGAGTTTCTTGATCAAGGCGAACTTGTTGCAAAAAGACGAAAACGGCAATTATGTCCAAACTGAAAAATCCGTAACGACAGGACCTATGGATGTGACTCCTGTGGCTGTTCGCGGAATGCATCGCCAGATGGGCGAGTTCGCACTTGAAACTATTGAAGGTGTGCCGCAAGATCAACGCCATTTTTCTGGCCTCACGCTCGGTATCACGCAATCTGCTTACGATGAAATTGTTGAGGAAATCGCTGCATTCCGCAAGCGCATCATTGCGATTGCCACGCGCGATGACGAAACGGACGAGGTCTACCGACTAAACGTTCAGTTTTTCCCGTTGACAAAAAAGAGTGTTAAAAAGGGTTAGGAGGATATCATGAATTACTCAAAAAATTGCGGACAACTTGTCTGTAAAAAGACAAACTTGCGATTGTTCCTGATTGCGGGCTTGAGTATAATCTTGAACTTTGCTATCGCTACGTTCTTCGCTGTGATGGTTGTAGGCTGCTCTATGGGCGGTTCCACCGAAGAAACGAGCTATTTAGGAGGCTCTTCCGAGGAACCCGCTGTTGAGGCTTTGCTTCCGAATATAAACGTGACGGGTGGTGCAAAAATGCTAGCTCGTAATGTTGAAAGTACTGAAGTCGTTGATAGTTCTGCCATGAACACGTGGAGTGTAGCCGCGAAAGAAGGTACGATTATAAGAATGGCTGAATTGGATTCGGTGACTTTGGATACGACAGGCGTGTTTTATTTTGCCAAGTGCAACGGTTATGACGGCGAATTCCGTTTTGACAGCGTTTCGCTGAACAGCCCGTATGTCATGCTTGAGATCTCGCCTTACGTTGAAGATGGTTCTTGGACGTGGGACGGAACATGGTCTTTTGATGCCTATGATGAAATTTGGGGAGAGTATCCGATAACGTATAGCATAATCGTTGATGTGCGGGATTCTGGTGGCGTTGATATCAACATCATGACTTATTTGGAGGCCGCTCGCTTGCGTTATCTTGTCCGTCAAGGAATGGACTTCGCGGCTGCAAAACAACAGGCTGATCGTGAAATTCTCAGTGCTTTTGGCTTGCCTGATGGTGATTTTTATTTCGATAAAAGCGGGAATATCGTATATTCTAAATATGAGACTGCGATGCTTTATATGAATGCGTTTACGTCTTATTGGAGACGGACGAATTCACCGATTATTCTTGCTGATGTGTTTGGGTCGTCAGGGACGTTTACATCGGTAGATTCGATAAGGGACTTTTTCGCTGATAATGCGTATTCGTTCCGAGTCCGTATGAAATCCGGCCCAGGGAATCCCGCATTCTTGGATGGTTTCTTGGCAACCCTTTATGAACTTGGGGCGTGTACTGCGGAATCGGAAGGGCGTACTGTAGAACTTCCGTGCGAGTCAAAGCTGTTTAAGGATATTACGTGTGTTTCGGGCGCGTGGACTATTTTGGATAAGAATACCCCGGAAGAAATTGAAGAGGCTTTCTCTGTTACGAAAGGGACGATGACGGATGCTCGCGATGGAAAAGTCTATAATACGGTGACGTACAGTTTCGAGGATTCAACTTATACCTGGCTTGCTGAAAACCTGAGGTATAGCGATTCGCTTGTTCAGCCTGTTTTGGGAATTGATTCGGCTTTCTTTGTTAAAAATCAGGGCCGCGATGGTGAATTTAAAGAATACATCAATTCGCGTGATTCCTCGTATTGGGAAACTTATGCGGGATACGCTGTTTCTGACGTCATTGGTGGCGATTCGATTGTAATGGATAATGGACATTTCCAGGGTATTTGCCCGGATGGGTGGCATATCCCGACTCGTAAGGAATGGTCTCGAGTATTTTACTTTGCCGAAAAAGAAAGTGGTGAATGTTATTCTCAGGATTGCAGGGAACAATTTGAGGTTTATGAGGGCTTTGGATGGTACGCCTCACAGTATTTGCACCAGATTGGATTTGGCGATATTACGGTGGAGTATATGACATTTTTAGATCAGGAATACAAAGGTGCGTGGTCGGTATGGGTGCTTACAATGGATAACTGGAAGCCGATTGATTACAATGTGTCTGATGATCCGGATGTACGCATAAGTGTTCGCTGCGTCAAAAACTAACGGGCAGGAGGCGATTATGACGGGCGTTACTACAGATGATTCTAATACCCTTACTATGTGAGGAGGAAAAGAGGGGAGACGGACTTCGGTCCGTCTCCTTTTTTTTTGAATAGTCACCCCGGATTTATTCCGGGGTCGGCATACGCACTCGCTTTTGTATCGTCATTTCCGGCTTGACCGGGAATCTCCTTGAGGAAATATTGTATCTTTACTCTGTATTGCACATGGTGCGTTAAAAGGATTTGTTATGAAACCAGGTAAGACTGAACTCCGTTTGAATGCTGATATCGAAAAGCGCGGTGCACTTTTTGCTGTGCTCTTGGATCCGGATACTTCGGACGAGGCCGCCTTTGTCAAGGCAGGCACGATGGCTGCAGAAAACGGTGCGGACTTGCTTTTGGTCGGTGGTTCTTACCTCGGCAATTTCACGCTCCCGAAGCAGGTTGCGGCCCTCAAGGCTGCTGTCGACTTGCCGGTGATTCTTTTCCCGGGTGGCGCTTCTCAGGTAGTTCCTGGCTATGATGCTATGCTTTTCATGACGCTTGTGAGCGGTCGCAATCCGAACTACCTTATTGACGAACAGGTGCGTGGTGGCGCTCTCGTGCGTGCGCTCAACATGGAAGCGATCCCGACGGCTTACCAACTCATCAACAGTGGCAAGCGTACGACGGTCGAATACATCAGCAATACGATGCCGGTGCCGGCTAACAAGCCGAAGCTCAGCATGGTAAATTCCATCGCTGCTGAACTCATGGGCATGCGCTACGTTTACCTCGAAGCGGGTAGCGGTGCAGAAGAACCTGTGCCGGTCGAACACATTGCTTACACTCGCAAGGCAACCGAAATGACGATTATCACCGGTGGTGGAATCAAGGACCCGCAGACTGCTGCCGTCCGCGTTGCCGCTGGCGCCCAGATCATTGTCACAGGCACCCTTTGGGAAAAAGTCAACGATCCTGCACTTCTCAAAGAATTCGCCGCCGCAATACATGTAAAGGGATAGCTTCTTATAGAAAAACCCTAATTCATAATTTTTAATTATGAATCTAATCGAAAGAAAGTATTAGTCAAAACGGCTAATTCCATCTACATTTGTGCCCGAAAAAAAGAGCTCTTGAAAAATTCAAAAAAAAACAATCTTAAGGAGATTGAACATATGAAGTTCAAGTTCGTTGCCGTATTGGCTCTTTTTGTAACTGCAATTGCATTTACTGCATGCGAAAAAGTTGAAAACTGCCATTACGATGAATCCGCCAAGACGCTCAAATGCCAAGGCCAGACCTACTCTACTGTCGAAACAGGTGACCGCGTGTGGATGGCCGAAAACGCTAACCTTGTGAATTTCGATTCCAGCTACTGCTACGGCAATAATCTCGACAACTGCAAAAAGTATGGCCGCCTCTATGACTGGAAATCCGCCAAGGACGCATGCCCCACGGGTTGGGAACTCCCGAAACAGGCTGACTTCGAAAAGGCCGACCTTAAGGCTCTCAACATCGGTAAGGATGGCTTCCGCTATTACGATGGCAAGTTCGCCGACGAAAACGTGAGCGCAAGCTTCTGGACTGCCGATGAATTCGACGAATCCCGCGCCGTGATGGTCCGCGTACAGGACAAAGTAACGTATGAACATTACAACAAGACCATTGCCGCCTCCGTCCGCTGCGTCAAAGTAAAATAGCGCTAAAACACAATCCTCTTAGCTGAATCATAACAAGAAGGCCCTGTGGCATCCCGCCGCAAGGCCTTTTTTGCGTGTATTTCGCTTAAAATCGCACGATATTCGCGATTTAGCTCGCCTTTTTCATCTATAAATA
>JAEEGJ010018497.1_pt1 | contig 15541 bp, 12 predicted proteins | sample 8958761 | NCBI WGS metagenome assembly JAEEGJ01 (sample SAMN16246546, study PRJNA631951) | gut metagenome | biome: gut microbiome; feature: rumen; material: RS-attached | host: Bos | place: Iran: Karaj | collected 2018-10
TTTGCCTGCTCGGCCAGGGCGTCGATGGCCTCCGCCGTGATCCCTTTCCATTCCCGGATGAGCCCTTTGGGGTAGAGATGCCCGCCCATGGGATTGCCGATATAGGCTTTCGCCCCCAGCAGATCCTGAAGCATCAGCGAGGAATACCGCTCGATCTTCGGCCGCGTGCGCTCGATGGAACCCTCGGAACGAAGCCAGAAAGTCACATCCTTGCCCGCATAAGCGCACATGAGCCCGATCTGGGTCCCCAGCACGCCGCCGCCGGCCACAACCACCTTGTTCAGTTGAGAAGCCATGTTCATCATCCTTTCCCGTGCAATGATCCGGTCCTATTGACATAGACTGGCGGAATACATATAGTGTAATGGTACTTTAGTACCAATCTGATTTATTATATAATGTCTCTCTGCGGAATTTTCAAGCCGACTGCGCAGCAACGGTACGAAGACAGGAAAAAATACCATAGGGAAACGGAACGGGAGAATATGGGAGGAAACGCACGTACAACGGAGTTTTTGAAAGAGTGCCTGTCCGATTCGCTGATCAAGCTGATGAAGACCAAGAGCGTGGACAGGATCACCGTCTCGGAGATCGCGCAGACGGCCAGCGTTGGCAGAACGACCTATTTTCGGAACTTCAAGGCAAAAAACGAGCTGATATCCTTCAAGCTGATCAAGCTTTGGGAATGCTGGGCCGAGCAGCATGCGCTTGAAATCCGCAACGACTTTTCCCTGACGAACGCATCGGCTTTTTTCTTCTTCAATTACAGCATTCGGGAGCTGCTGGTGCTGATCTATGAGCGTGAGCGGCAGTCGGCGGTGTATGACGCCTTTCAAACGGTGCTGTATCCGAAGCACGACGCGGATCCGGCGGCGCGTTACAAAGGCAAATTCTACGCTTACGCTCTTTTCGGGCTTTTGGACGAGTGGATCCAGCGGGGATTCCTGGAATCACCGGAAGAGATGATCCGGATCTCCGGGAGCATTTCCGTCCGGTGAGCCGCAGAACGGGCCGTTTCACTGCCCGATCCCGGATTTTGTCAGGTATTCGTATCAGAAGCTCAAACATGGAGCCGGCAGAACAAGCGCCCGGCTCCGGCAGTTCCATCATAAGGATGAGCGGGCAGTTCACACTGTCCTGCCCCGGAGTTTCGCGAAAAAGGAAAAGGCCATTGCCCCGGCGCGTGTGCACCCCGGCAATGGCCTTTTTGCGTCTTGGATGAAACCCCTGACCTGATCTACCGAATCGTTGCATCTGCCCACCTCAGAAAGGTCTAATGGGAGACTTTCAGCCGTCTGCCGGCCTCTCTGGCGGACAATTCGCCGTTGCGCCACATAGCATAGATCCGGTTGTATTCCGGCGGACGCTCTTTGGCTGTTCGGCCGAAATGCACGCCGTTTGCCTTCGCGGCCGCGATCCCCTCGGCCTGGCGCTGCCGGATGAATTCCCGCTCGGTCTGCGCAACATAGCTTAAAAGCTCGAGAACGATATCCGCAATCAGCGTTCCGGTGAGGTCCCGCCCCACGGCCGTATTGAGTAATGGCATGTCCAGTACAACGATGGACGTGCCCTTTTCTTTGGTGATGAAGCGTCACTGTTCAAGAATCTCGTCATAATTCCGGCCCAGCCGATCAATGCTTTTGATGATCAGCGTGTCGCCTGCCGCCAGCTTATTCACCAGCAGCTGATAACCGGGACGGTCAAAATCCTTGCCGCTCTGCTTATCCATATAGATATGCTTGGCTGGGACCCCGGCTTCCTTCATGGCGATCCGCTGCCGTTCCTCGTTCTGTTCTTTTGTAGAAACCCGGATATATCAAGCGTTTTATCGGTGAATAGTATGAAAGGCTGAAAAAACGGAAGCAAGCCCATTCCGCCGTCCCGCAGCGGCGTCCGGAAAAGCGAAACAAATTCTGCCCGCCGGGGAACCGCACGGATTCCCCGGTGGGCAGAATTGCATGCAAATAAAACATCCGGAATGCGGAGGCTAAGCGAACGCGTATGGAAGGCCGTGTCCGGACAGCCTGCCTGCATTTGCAGCCTTCACGGAAGGACCGGAGCAGCCGCCAGCGTCAGACCTCGATATCCACCGCGCCGGCAGCCGCGCCGTCCAGGCGCGGGCGGACCTTCGCCAGGAAAGCGTCCACCTGCTCCGGGCATCGGCCGATATAAAGCCGGGGGTCCAGCAGGGCTTCCATTTCCTCCAGCCTGAGCCCGAAGCTGCCCTCCGCCGCCAGCCTTTCCAGCAGGTCGCAGCTTTCCCCCTCCTTCATGCGCGCCGTAGCCTCCATGGACTTTTGGCGTATGATCTCATGGAGGGCCTGCCGGTCGCCGCCCCTTTTCACCGCCTCCATCAGCAGGTTTTCCGTGGCGATAAAGGGGAGGTATTCCCGGAGCGTCCGGGCGATCACCTTTTCATTCACCCGCAGTCCGCTTGTCACGTTTTTCGCCAGGCGCAGGATGGCGTCGGCGCAGAGGAAGCCCTCCGGCAGGGAGATGCGCCGGTTGGCGCTGTCGTCCAGGGTGCGCTCCAGCCACTGCACCGCGGCGGTCATGGGGGCGTTCAGGGCGTCCGCCATGAGGTACCTTGCCAGAGAGCAGATGCGCTCGCAGCGCATGGGGTTGCGCTTGTAGGCCATGGCGGAGGAGCCGATCTGGCTGTCCTCAAAGGGCTCCTCCAGCTGCCGGTCGTGCTGCATCAGCCGGATGTCGTTCGCCATGCGGTAGAGGCTCTGGGCGATGGCGCTCAGGGCGTTCAGAATGCGGCTGTCCACTTTTCGGGGATAGGTCTGGCCGCAGACCTCAAAGCAGCTGTCGAAGCCGAAATCCGCCGCCAGACGGCGGTTCATTTCATCGATCTTTTCCCTGTCCCCGTCGAACAGGTCCACAAAGCTCGCCTCGGTGCCGGTGGTTCCCCGGCAGCCGAGGAATTTCATATTCCGCAGGGCGAAATCCAGCTCGTCCAGATCGGACAACAGGTCCTGCATCCACAGCGCCGCCCGCTTGCCCACGGTCACGGGCTGGGCGGGCTGATAGTGGGTATAGCCAAGGGTGGCCGTGGCCTTGTATCTGTCCGCAAATTCGGCCAGGTTCGCCAGCACCCCCAGCAGCTCCCCCCGGAGATGGCGAAGGCCGTCCCGATACAGGATCAGGTCGGCATTGTCGGTGACGTAGCAGCTGGTGGCCCCCAGGTGGATGATGCCCGCGGCGGAGGGGGCGGCCTTCCCGTAGGCGTAGACGTGGGCCATCACGTCATGGCGCACTTCCCTTTCCCTCGCCCGGACGCAGGCATAGTCGATGTCCGTGATGTGGGCTTCCAGCTGGGAAACCTGCTCCTCCGTGATGGGCAGGCCCAGGGCCATTTCCTCCCGGGCCAGGGCGGCCCACAGCTTCCGCCAGGTCTGATAGCGCCTGTCCGCGGAAAAGAGCTCCAGCATATAGTCCGAAGCGTAGCGGGTCCCCAGGGGAGATTCATATTTGTCCGTCATATCCCAGGCTCCTTACCGAAGAATGATGCTATCCCGTTCCGCGCCGACGGAGACGTAGGCGATGGGGCAGCCCACGGCCTCCTCGATCCTGCGCACATAGCGCCTGGCCGCCTCCGGCAGGTCCTCCCAGCGGCGGATGCCGGAGATGTCGCAGCCCCAGCCCTCCCAGTATTCGATCACCGGCGCGGCAAAGCCCAGCTCCGTGGGGAAGGGGAAGCGATCCGTCTCCTTTTCTCCCACGCGGTATTTCACGCAGACGGGTATCTTCTCCATATAACTCAGCACGTCCAGCTTGGTGAGGGCGATCTTCGTGGCGCCCTGCGCTTCCACCCCGTAGCGGGTGGCCACCAGGTCCAGGGCCCCCACCCGGCGGGCCCGGCCCGTTTTGGCGCCGTATTCGGCCCCCGCCTCCCGGAGCTTGTCCGCCTCCTCGCCGCCCATCTCGCTGACGAAGGGGCCTTCCCCCACGCAAGTGGAATAGGCCTTCACCACCCCGATGACCTCCGTGAGCTTCAGGGAGGGCAGCCCCGCGCCGATGGGGGCGTAGGCCGCCAGAGTGTTGGAGGAGGTGGTATAGGGGTAGATGCCGTAATCCAGGTCCCGCAGGGCGCCCAGCTGGGCTTCAAAGAGGATGTTCTTGCCCGCTGCCTGGGCTTCCTTCAGATAGGTCCCCGTGTCGCATACGAAGGGCCTGATGGCCTCCCCATACTGCCGCAGCCAGCTAAGCAGCTCCTCCGCCGTGTAGGGCTTGGAGCCGTAGACCCGGGTGAGGGTCAGATCCTTCCATTCCAGCAGGTCCTCCAGATGGGCGCGCAGCTCGTCGGGATAGAACAGCTCCCCGGCCAGGATGGTCTTCTTCTGGTATTTGTCCGAATAGAAGGGGGCGATGCCCTGCTTGGTGGAGCCGTATTTCTTGTCCCCCAGGCGCTGCTCCTCCAGGGCGTCCAGGTCCCGGTGCCAGGGCAGCAGCAGGGAGGCCCGGTCGCTGATCTTCAGATTCTCCGGCGTGATGGCCACGCCCTTGGAGCGCACGTCCTCCATCTCCGCCCAGAGATTCTCCGGGTCCAGGGCCACGCCGTTTCCCAGGATGTTCACCACCCCGCTTCGCAGGATGCCGGAGGGGAGCAGATGCAGGGCGAATTTCCCCTTGTCGTTCACCACCGTATGCCCGGCGTTGCCGCCGCCCTGGTAGCGGACCACGATGTCGTAGTCCTCCGTGAGCAGGTCCACCATCCGGCCCTTGCCCTCGTCGCCCCAGTTGATGCCCACGATCGCGCAGTTTTTCATGGTATTGCCTCCTGTTATGTTCCGCTTTCCCCGTAGTTGGCCAGCACCCTTGCCGAGGGATCGTCCACGTTGCAGCCGGGCCAGGTCTTGTTGGGCATCCAGAAATCCTTGATCATCCGGGCCTGGCCGGGGTAGTGCTTCTCGAAGATCTCCCGATAGAGCAGGCTTTCCTTGGTGAAGGGCGGGCAGTAGTCGTACTGCCGCCGTTTCTCCTCAAACTCGGCGTCGGTGTAGCGGCTCTCGGCGTATTCCTTCAGGTCGTCCACCATGGAGTGGCCCACCGCGTCGGAGAAGGCGGCCTTCTGCCGCCAGAGGATCGCCTCCGGGAGCAGTTTATCCTTTTCGAAGGCCCGACGCAAGAGGTATTTTCCCATATCATAAGTGTTCATTTTCAGACTTGGGTCGATGGACATGACGTAGCGCACGAATTCCAGGTCCCCGAAGGGAACCCGGGCCTCCAGGGAGTTGACGGAGATGCAGCGGTCCGCCCGCAGCACGTCGTACATGTGCAGCTCTTCGATGCGCTTCACCGCCTCGGCCTGAAATTCCTCCGGGCTGGGGGCGTAGTCCGTGTACTTATAGCCGAAGAGCTCGTCGCTGATCTCCCCGGTGAGGAGCACCCGGATGTCCGTGCGCTCATGGATGGCCTTGCAGCAGAGGTACATGCCCATGCTGGCCCGGATGGTGGTGATGTCCCAGGTGCCCAGCAGGGCGATCACGGTTTCCAGACTGTCCAGCACCTCCTGCCGGGTCATATAGACCTCCGTATGCTCCGCGCCGATGTAGTCGGCAACCATGCGGGCATATTTCAGGTCGATGGCGTCCGTGTCCATGCCGATGGCGAAGGTGCGCACGTGCCTGCCCAGGATGCGGGCGGAAATGGCGCAGACCAGGCTGGAGTCCAGGCCCCCGGAGAGGAGGAAGCCCAGAGGGGCGTCGGCGTCCAGGCGCTTGTCCACCCCCAGGATCAACCTTTCCCGGATGCCCGCGCAGATCTCGTCCAGACTGCCGCCGATATACTTCTCCACCTTGGTCACGTCCGCATAGCGGGTGAAGGCCCCGTCGGCGTAGTAATGGCCGGGGGGGAAGGGGAGGATCTCGGCGCACAGCCCCACCAGGTTCTTCGCTTCGCTGGCAAAGACGATGTTTCCCTCCCGGTCATAGCCGTAGTAGAGGGGCCGGATGCCGATGGGATCCCGGGCGGCGATGAGCTGCTTCTTTGCCCCGTCGTAGATCACCATGGCAAATTCCGCGTCCAGCTTGGCGAACATGTCCAGGCCGTATTCCCGATATAAGGGCAGGATGATCTCGCAGTCGGAGCCGCTGACGAAGGTGTAGCCGTCGTCCTCCAGCTCCTTTTTCAGGGGGCGGAACAGGTACAGCTCCCCGTTGCAGACGCACATGTCCTCCCCAAGATGAAAGGGCTGCATGCCCTCCTCGTGGAGGCCCATGATGGCCAGCCGGTGGAAGCAGAGGCAGCCTTCCCCGGCCTTCTCCACCCGGGACATGTCCGGCCCCCGGGAAATCGTGCGGTCAAAATACTCGTGCAGCTCCTCCTCGCTGAGGCTGAGCTTGGCAAAACCCATGATGGAACACATATGGTTCACACTCCCGATCAGGTAGAATGTATCTTCTTTTCAAAGCGGTTTTTCAGGCCGTCCCCGGGGACGGCGGTGGGGTACTCCCCGCCGAAGCAGGCGGTGCAGAAACCGTCGTCAGAGCCCGTCAGCAGCCGGGCGTGGTCCAGGCTGAGGTAGCCCAGGGAGTCCACGCCGATGATCCCTGCGATCTCCTCTATGCTGTGATGGTTGGCGATGAGGTTATCCGCCGTGTCGATGTCCGTGCCGTACCAGCAGGGGGCCACGAAGGGCGGGGCGGACACCCGCATGTGGATCTCCTTCGCCCCCGCCTCCCGCAGCTGGCGGATGGTCTTGCGGCAGGTGGTGCCCCGGACGATGGAATCGTCCACCAGCACTACCCGCTTTCCCTCCACCACGGCCCGGATGGGGTGGAGCTTGATGCTCACCCCCGTCTCCCGGTCTCCCTGGGTGGGGGCGATGAAGGTGCGGGCGATGTATTTGTTCTTGGTGAAGCCGATCTCGTAGGGGATGCCGGAGGCCTTGGCATAGCCGATGGCGGCGTCCAGCCCCGAGTCCGGGACCCCCACCACCACGTCGGCCTCCACGGGATGCTCAGAGGCAAGGAAAGCCCCGGCCCGCTGCCGGGCCATGCAGACGCTGGCCCCGTCGATGACGCTGTCCGGCCTCGCAAAGTATATGTATTCGAATACGCAGAGCCGCCGGGGGCAGATGCCGCAGTGCCGCCTGTCGGAGCGGGTGCCCTCGTCGCTCACCGTCACCACTTCGCCCGGCAGGATATCCCGGATAAAAGCCGCCTCCACCGCCTCCAGAGCGCAGCTTTCGGAGGCAAAGACCACCGTGCCGTCGGAGCGCTTCCCCATGCAGAGGGGGCGGAAGCCGTGCTTGTCCCGGGCTGCGATGAGCTTCGCGGGGGAGGCGATCACCAGGCTGTATGCTCCCTCCAGGCTGTCCATGGCGGCGGCCACCGCTTCCTCGATGCTGCCCTGCCGCAGCCGTTCCTGCACGATCATATAGGCGATGACCTCGCTGTCCGTGGAGGTGTGAAAGATGCTGCCCCGGTTTTCCAGCATTTCCCGCAGCTCGGCGGAATTGCTCAGGTTCCCGTTGTGGGCCAGGGCCATGGCCCCCTTGCGGTGGTTGATGAGGAGGGGCTGGGCGTTGAGGCGGCTGTCGGAGCCGGTGGTGGCGTAGCGCACGTGGCCCACGGCGATGTTGCCCTGTCCCAGGGCCGCCAGCTGCCCCCGGTCAAATACCTCGCCCACCAGGCCCGCGTCCCGCCGGGAGCGGAATACCCCGTCGTCGTTCAGGGCGATCCCGGCGCTCTCCTGGCCCCGGTGCTGCAAAGCATAGAGCCCGTAGTAGGCCAGGGCCGCCAGGTCCCGCTTCTCCGGGGCCCAGAGGCCCAGGACGCCGCATTCCTCCCGGGGCCGGTCGCCGTCACGCATCCGCTGCCTCCAGCCGGGCCATGATCTCGCCGTAGGCTTCCTCCACGCCCCCCAGGTCCTGGCGGAAGCGGTCCTTGTCCAGCTTTTTCCCCGTGGCGGCGTCCCAGAGGCGGCAGGTGTCGGGGCTGATCTCGTCGGCCAGGACGATGGTCCCGTCGGGGAGGCGGCCGAATTCCAGCTTGAAGTCCACCAGGGTCACGCCGCAGCCCTTCCAGAAATCCCGCAGGATCTCATCGATACGCAGGGCATAGTCCCGGATGGCGTCCATTTCCTCCCGGGTCGCCAGCTTCATGGCCAGGATGTGGGGCAGGCAGATCAGCGGATCGTTCAGCTCGTCGTTTTTGTAGGAATATTCCACCGTGGGTTCGTCGAAGCTCACCCCCTCCGGGAAGCCGTAACGCTTGCAGAAGCTCCCGGCGGAGATGTTGCGGACGATGACCTCCAAGGGCACGATCTTCACCCGCTTCACCAGCGTCTCCCGCTCAGAAAGCTCCTCCACCAGATGGGTGGGGATCCCCGCCTTTTCCAGGCGGCCCATGAGACGGTTGCTCATGCGGTTGTTGATGATGCCCTTCCCCGCGATGGTGCCCTTCTTTTTCCCGTTGAAGGCGGTGGCGTCGTCCTTGTAGGCCACGATCAGTTTCTCGGGGTCGTCGGTGGCGTAGACCTTCTTTGCCTTGCCCTCATAGAGCTGTTCACGCTTCTCCATGGTTTACCTCCCAAATGCTTACCCTACGCCGCCCCGAAGGACGGCGTAGGGACGGATTTCAGTTAGTTATTCCACATCCTGCAGGGCGTCGTAGCCCTCTTCGCCGGTGCGTACCTTCACCACGTTCTCCACGTCGTAGACGAATATCTTGCCGTCCCCGATGTGGCCGGTATAGAGCACCTTCTTGGCCGTCTCGATCACGTCCCGCACGGGGATCTTGCTGACCACGATGTCCACCTGCACCTTGGGCCGCAGGTCCGTTTCCACCGCGACGCCGCGGTAGTATTCCGTGTGGCCCTTCTGCATGCCGTAGCCCATGACGTGGCTCACGGTCATGCCGGTGATGCCCAGCTTCGACATGGCGTCCTTGAGGGCGTAGAGCCGTTCTTCCTTGAAGACGATCTCCACCTTGGTGAATTTGTGGCCGTCCCCCCGGAAGGCGGGCTCCCGAACCACCGTGACCGCCTCCGCCGGCGGCGTGGTGCCGGTAACGGCCACGATATGTTCGCCGGTGCCGAACTCCGCATACTTGTCCACGGCGGGCATGAAGTCCGCATAAGCGCTGGGAAGGCCGTGCTCGCTGCCGTCCAGGCCCGCCAGCTCGTCGGCGGCCTCAGCCCGGAGAAAGTTTACCTTCCGCAGCAGCAGGAAGAACAGGGTCATAGTGACCGTGGCCCAGGCTGCCACGCTGGCGAAGCCCAGGAGCTGCAGCCCTGTCTGCCGGAAGGAACCGGTATACAGCAGGCCGCTGAGTCCCGCCGGGGCGTCGGGATTCGCCAGCAGGCCCACGGCGATGGTGCCCCAGATGCCGTTGGCACAGTGGACGCCCACGGCGCCCACGGGGTCGTCGATGTGCAGCTTCAGGTCCAGGACTTCAACGATCACCACTACCAGGATACCGGAGACGATGCCCACGACCGTCGCGCCCACGGCGTCCAGAGCGTCGCAGCCGGCGGTGATGCCCACCAGGCCCGCCAGGGAAGCGTTGAGGCACATACTGACGTCCGGCTTGCCGTTTTTGCACCAGGTATAGATCATGGTGGTGCAGGTGGCGACGGCGGGAGCGATGGTGGTGGTGAGGAAGATGGCGCTCAGCTCGCTGACCGTGGTGGCCGCCGCGCCGTTGAAGCCGTACCAGCCCAGCCAGAGAATGAAGACGCCCAGGGCCCCCAGGGGGATGGAGTGGCCGGGGATGGCGTTGACCTTGACGACCTTTCCGCCCTTGTCCCGCACATATTTGCCGATCCGGGGGCCGAGGATCGCCGCGCCGACGAGGGCCGCGATGCCGCCCACCATGTGGATGGCGCAGGACCCGGCGTAGTCATGGAAGCCAAGGGAACTCAGCCAGCCGCCGCCCCAGATCCAGTGGGCCTCGATGGGGTAGATCACCAGGCTGATGACCCCGGAATAGACGCAGTAGGCGGAGAATTTCGTCCGCTCCGCCATGGCGCCGGAGACGATGGTGGCGGTGGTGGCACAGAAGACCAGGTTGAAAACGAACACGCTGGCGTCGGTAAAGCCCTCCGCCGGGGAAGCGATGAATTCCTTGAAGTGGGCGAAGAGATCCAGGTTCGGCTTTCCGATGAGGCCGAAGAAGGCGTCCTCTCCCATCATGAGGGTGAAGCCCAACAGGGAGAACACCACGGTCCCGATGCAGAAATCCATCAGGTTCTTCATGATGATGTTGCCCGCGTTCTTCGCCCTCGTGAAGCCCGTCTCCACCATGGCGAAGCCCGCCTGCATCCAGAATACCAGGGCGGCTCCTATGAGAAACCAAAACTCTACAGTCATGGGAAATCCCTCCTTGACGATTTTAAAAGGATTTGATAGATTGGAGGGCGGAAACGGTCGGCTTTGCCCTCCGGTTCTTCTCGGAGGCGGCTGCAGCTCTTGGCGGGGAGGCAGCCGCCTCTTTGTTTGTGCCGCGGAATCGCGGTCCGCTTATTTCTATTGATGCGCCTTACACGCCGAACAGCAGGTCGCCGTAGGTCGGGAAGGGCCAGTAGGAAGCCGCCGTCACGGTCTCCGCTTCGTCGCAGACTGCCCGGAGAGCGGCCATCTTGGGCAGCACCTCGTCCCGCACGAGCCGGGATTCCGCCGCAAAGTCCCCCAGGGCGTCCAGGGCGGTGACGGCTTTTTCCACATCCTCGGCGGCGGCGTCCGCCGTATCCGTGAGGCAAGAGAGCTTCTTCACCAGCTTCGTTTCATAGCGGCAGCCCATGTCGGAGCCCACGGCCTGCTTCTTCGCGGCCCCCTCCGCCAGGGAGAAGGTGAAGGCGGCCATGGCGGGGATGATCTCCTTCCGGGCCATGTCGGCCATGGTCAGGGCCTCGATGCGCACGGTGCGCACATAGTTTTCCAGCTGGATCTCGTAGCGGGAGCGAAGCTCGCTCTCGGAGAAGACGCCGTGGCGCAGGAGCATTTCCACGTTCTTCTTCTCCAGCAGCCGGGGCAGAGCGTCGGCGACGGTGCGCAGGTTTAGCAGCCCTCTCTGCTCCGTAGCCTCCTTGATCCAGGCGTCGTCGTAGCCGTTGCCGTTGAAGATGATGCGCTTGTGGGCGATGTAGGTCTCCTTGATAAGGGCGTGGAGCCTCTCGTCGAAGTTCGCCGCCCCCTCCAGGTCGTCGGCCAGCTGCCGCAGGGATTCCGCCACGGAGGCGTTGATCATGATGTTGGCGCAGGCGATGGAATCGCTGGAGCCCACCATGCGGAATTCAAATTTGTTGCCCGTGAAGGCGAAGGGGCTGGTGCGGTTCCGGTCCGTGGTGTCCCTGGTGAAGAGAGGCAGGCTGTCCACCCCCAGCTTCAGGGTCTTCCGCTCCGCCCCGGCGTAGGGGCTGTCCGTCTCCACCGCGTCCAGCACGGCGGCCAGCTCGTCCCCCAGGAACATGCTCAGGACGGCGGGAGGCGCTTCGTTGGCCCCCAGGCGGTGATCGTTGCCCGCCGTGGCGACGGCCAGGCGCAGCAGATCCTGATATTCGTCCACCGCCTTCACCACCGCTACCAGGAACAGAAGGAAGCGTGCGTTTTCATAGGGGGTCTCGCCGGGGGAGAGAAGGTTTTCTCCCGTATCCGTGGACATGGACCAGTTGTTGTGCTTGCCGCTGCCGTTCACGCCGGCAAAGGGCTTCTCGTGGAGGAGGCACACAAGGCCGTGCTTCCTCGCCACCTTCTTCATGATCTCCATGGTGAGCTGGTTGTGGTCGGTGGCTACGTTGGTGGTGGCGTAGATGGGGGCCAGCTCGTGCTGGGCGGGGGCCACCTCGTTGTGCTCCGTTTTGGCCAGGATGCCCAGCTTCCAAAGCTCCTCGTTCAGCTCCTCCATGTAGGCCTGCACCCTGGGCTTGATGGCTCCGAAATAGTGGTCCTCCAGCTCCTGGCCCTTGGGGGGCTTCGCGCCGAAAAGCGTGCGGCCTGTGTAAATGAGGTCCTTCCGCTTCAGGTACATCTCCCGGTCCACCAGGAAGTATTCCTGCTCCGGACCCACATTGGTGACCACCCGCTTCACTTCCGTGTTGCCGAAGAGCCGGAGGATGCGCAGGGCCTGGCGGTTCAGGGCCTCCATGCTCCGCAGCAGGGGGGTCTTTTTGTCCAGAGCCTCGCCGCCGTAGGAGCAGAAGGCCGTGGGGATGCACAGGGTGTTTTCCTTAATAAAGGCGTAGCTGGAGGGGTCCCAGGCGGTGTAGCCCCTGGCCTCGAAGGTGGCGCGCAGGCCGCCGGAGGGGAAACTGGAGGCGTCGGGCTCGCCCTTGATGAGCTCCTTGCCGGAAAATTCCATGATGACCCGCCCGTCTGGCGCGGGGCTTAGGAAACCGTCGTGCTTCTCGGCGGTGATGCCGGTGAGGGGCTGGAACCAGTGGGTGAAGTGGGTGGCGCCGTTCTCCACCGCCCAGGCGCACATGGCTTCCGCCACGGCATTGGCAAGGTTCAGATCCAGGGCCTCCCCATTGTCGATGGTCTTGCGCAGGGATTTGTAAACCTTTTCGGGGAGGCGGGCGCGCATGACCTTGTCGTCAAAGACCTTGCTGGCAAAGATTTCCGGTACGGTGGACATGATGATCTCTCCTTTCGTATGATGCAGAAAAACAAATAAAAAAGAGAGACCCCGACGCCGCGGACACGATGATCCGCGAGACGCCGTTGTCTCTCGATGGCTGCATCTTACACCGCCCTTTGCAGGATGTCAACCGTCAAATTGCAAAAAAAGCGAAATTCCATTCGGGCGAAATTTTGTCGCCTCCCCGGATTGACAAGCGGCCCGGTTGGGAGTATCCTGTCGGCAAGAGCAAAGGCGCTCTTCTGGTAAGCTGCGGCTTCCGGGAGGCGCCTCTGCTCTTTTTTCGTTTCATTTCTAAGGAGTGGAGTTGATGGAAATGCGAGCATTGGAGGGCGATTTCCGCAATCCGTCCGGCTGCGCCATCTCGGCGGTGATCTCCAAAAGCGGCGAGCGGATGAGCGGGGAGAAGATCATCGAGAGCATGAAACCCATGCACGAGCGCAGTAACGGCCTGGGGGGCGGCTTCGCGGGCTATGGCATCTATCCGGAATATAAGGAGCTCTTTGCCCTGCACCTGTTTTTCACCGACAAGGCCGTGCGCCATGAGTGCGAGACCTATCTCCGGGGCGAGCTGGAACTGGTGAAGTCGGAGGTCATCCCCACCCGCACCATCCCCGCCATCACCGACGAACCCCTGATCTGGCGCTATTTCGTGACCCCCCTGCGCAGCGTCCTCAGCAGTATGCAGGTGGACGAGAATGAATATATCGCCCGGGTGGTCATGCATATCAATACCTCTATCAAAGGGGCCTACGTCTTCTCCAGCGGGAAGAACATGGGGGTATTCAAGGCCGTGGGCTTCCCGGAGGACGTGGGGGAATTTTACCGGCTGGAGGAATACGGGGCCTATTCCTGGACGGCCCATGGCCGCTATCCCACCAATACCCCCGGCTGGTGGGGCGGGGCCCATCCCTTCGCCCTGCTGGACTGGACGGTGGTGCACAACGGGGAGATCTCCTCCTACGACGCCAACCGCCGGACCATCGAAATGTACGGCTACACCTGCACCCTCCAGACGGATACGGAGGTTATCACCTATATCGCGGACTATCTGCTGCGCAAGCAGGGACTTACATTGGAAGAAACGGCCTCCGTGATCGCCGCCCCCTTCTGGAGCACCATCGAGGCCAGGCCTGAAGCGGAGCGGAAGCAGCTTACCTATCTCCGCACCGTCTTTCCCAGCCTTCTCATCACCGGCCCCTTCTCCATCATCCTGGGCTTCCACGGCGGGCTCATGGCCCTGAACGACCGGCTGAAGCTGCGGAGCATGGTGACGGCGGAAAAGGGGGACCGGGTCTACATCGCCTCCGAGGAGGCGGCCATCCGGGCCATGGAGCCCGACGCGGAAAACTTCTATGCCCCAGCCGGCGGGGAGCCGGTCATCGTCCGAGTGAGAGAGGGGTGCTGCTGAGATGCCCGGCATTGATTATTTCTATCCCGAATTTGAAGTCGTGCGGCGGGACGAACGGTGCATCCGCTGCCGGGTCTGCGAGCGGCAGTGCAGTAATGAAGTGCACCGTTATGACCCGGAGCGGGACATGCTGATCTCCGATGAAGCCAAGTGCGTCAACTGCCAGCGCTGCGTCTCCCTCTGCCCCACCCGGGCCCTGAAGATCGTCCGGAGTGACTGCCGCCTGCGGGAAAACGCCAACTGGGACGGCGACACCATCCGGGAAGTATACAAGCAGGCTGCCTCCGGCGGCGTGCTCCTCAGCAGCATGGGCAACCCCAAGCCCCTGCCGGTCTATTGGGACAAGCTCTTAATCAACGCCTCCCAGGTCACGAACCCCTCCATCGACCCCCTGCGGGAGCCCATGGAGACCAAGGTGTTCCTGGGGAAGAAGCCGGACCGGATGACCCGGGATGCCGGGGGAAAGCTCGTCACCGACCTGACGCCCCAGCTGGAACTGAGCATGCCGGTGATGTTCTCCGCCATGAGCTACGGCTCCATCAGCTACAACGCCCATGCCTCCCTGGCCCGGGCGGCGACGGAGATGGGCGTCTGCTACAACACCGGCGAGGGCGGCCTCCACGAGGATTTTTACAAGTATGGGCCGAATACCATCGTGCAGGTGGCCTCCGGGCGCTTCGGCGTCCATGAGGACTATCTGGAGGCCGGGGCGGCCATTGAGATCAAGATGGGCCAGGGGGCCAAGCCGGGCATCGGCGGCCACCTTCCCGGGGCGAAGGTGGGGCCGGACGTGTCCCGCACCCGCATGATCCCGGAGGGCTCCGACGCCATCTCCCCGGCCCCCCACCATGACATCTATTCCATCGAGGACCTGCGGCAGCTGGTCTGGTCCCTGAAGGAGGCCACAGGCCACCGGAAGCCGGTGATCGTGAAGGTGGCCGCGGTGCACAATATCGCCGCCATCGCCAGCGGCATCGCCCGCTCCGGGGCGGACATCATCGCCATAGACGGCTTCCGGGGCGGCACCGGCGCCGCGCCCACCCGCATCCGGGACAACGTGGGCATCCCCATTGAGCTGGCCCTGGCTGCGGTGGACAGCCGCCTCCGGGAGGAGGGCATCCGCAACTCCGTGAGCCTGGTGGCCGGGGGCAGCATCCGTTCCTCTGCGGACGTGGTGAAGGCCGTGGCCCTGGGGGCGGACGCCGTGTATATCGCCACGGCGGCGGTGCTGGCCCTGGGCTGCCACCTGTGCCGCACCTGCCAGACGGGCAAGTGCAACTGGGGCATTGCCACCCAGCGCCCGGACCTGGTGAAGCGCCTGAACCCGGACGTGGGGACGGAGCGGCTTGTGAACCTCATGACCGCCTGGAAGCGGGAGATCATGGAGCTCATGGGCGGCATGGGCATCAATTCCATCGAGGCCCTCCGGGGCAACCGTCTGATGCTCCGGGGCGTCGGCCTGAACGACGCGGAGCTTCGCATCCTGGGCATCAGCCATGCGGGAGAATAGAGCTATGAAAAGAGTATATGTGAACGAGGAATG
>JAEEGJ010018498.1_pt1 | contig 15540 bp, 12 predicted proteins | sample 8958761 | NCBI WGS metagenome assembly JAEEGJ01 (sample SAMN16246546, study PRJNA631951) | gut metagenome | biome: gut microbiome; feature: rumen; material: RS-attached | host: Bos | place: Iran: Karaj | collected 2018-10
CCCCCTCCTCGAACTCACGCACATCGAAGCCTCGAACAATCTCGAAGCAAAGATCTTGGCTAAGCTCGAATACTTCAACCCCGCAGGTTCCGTGAAGGACCGTATCGCGAAGGCGATGCTCGACGACGCCGAGAAGAGCGGCAAGCTCAAGGCCGGTTCCGTCATCATCGAGCCGACTTCCGGTAACACCGGTATCGGTCTTGCTTCTGTCGCTGCTGCCCGCGGTTACCGCATCATCATCGTGATGCCGGAAACCATGAGCATCGAACGTCGCCAGCTGATGAAGGCCTACGGTGCCGAACTCGTCCTGACCGAAGGTGCGAAGGGCATGAAGGGCGCCATCGCGAAGGCCGACGAACTTGCGAAGGAAATCCCGAACAGCTTCATCCCGGGCCAGTTCGTGAACCCCGCCAACCCGGCTGCCCACAAGGCTACCACCGGTCCCGAAATCTGGGAAGATACCGATGGCAAGGTGGACATCTTCGTGGCCGGCGTCGGTACGGGCGGTACGGTTTCCGGTGTGGGCGAATTCCTCAAGGAAAAGAACCCGAACGTGAAGGTTGTCGCCGTTGAACCGGCCAGCTCTCCGGTGCTCAGCAAGGGCGTCGCTGGCAGCCACAAGATCCAGGGTATCGGTGCCGGGTTCGTGCCTGACACGCTGAACACCAAGGTCTACGACGAAATCATCGCTGTCGAGAACGAGGCTGCCTTCGAAGCCGGCCGCGAAATCGGCAAGAAGGAAGGCGTGCTCGTGGGTATCTCCTCCGGTGCTGCCCTCTGGGCCGCGAAGGAACTCGCCAAGCGTCCGGAAAACAAGGGCAAGACGATTGTTGCGCTCCTCCCGGATACCGGCGACCGTTACCTCTCTACCGCCCTGTTCGCAGAATAATCTTTCCATCAATTAGACATAGTGAAACGGTGTCGCGACAGCGGCACCGTTTTTTGCGCACCCCTCCCTAGTCTCATACACACCGAAGGTGTGCGCATGCTCTAACACACTGACCCGATGTTTAACATGAGCAATGTGTGTTTGAGCGTGTCGGGAGGGTCTTAGGGAGGGGCAGTCATACGTGCTCCTTCCTAGTCTCATTTGTACAAAATCACTTTTTTTTATGCCTGCGTGTGGCGAAAATCACTATTTGGACATTTTTTTGAAAAATGTAAAGAAAAAATTGCTTTTTGTGGAAGAAATAAAGTATATTAATGCATAAACTTTCACAGGAGAAAATCTATGAAAAAGATCGTTCTACTTGGAGCCGCTCTTTCGCTGGCCATTTTCTCGGCCTGTTCCTCGGATGACCATTCGTCTACCTCGCCGGAAGACGATACCTTGTCCAGCTCGTCATCGCTCACTCTCGATGACATTGACAAGCTTTTGGGGAGTTCCTCGTCTACGGGTAAGGATAATCCTGCATCCAGTGACAACAAGTCTTCTTCTAGTGTATCCAAGACGTCATCTTCCAGTGGAGAAAAGACAACATCCTCTTCTAGTGAGAAAACTGTGGAATCGTCTTCCGCGGTCGTGATTGATGATGATGGCTTCAAGCGCGCTGCGTGCGACATGCAGTCCGATGAGGGAACCCTGCTTGCGCTGGACCTGATTAACGAGAAGTCCATCAAGATGTTCGAGGCTTTCTCCGATAAGGATATGGAAGCGGCGAAGTCTCTTAGCGCTGAAGTCAAGCCCATGTACAAGAAGGTTCTTGACAAGGATTCTAAGAATTGTAACGCACAGCTTGGCTATGCTGTCGCCTCGATCGTGGATCTTGCCAATAACGAGACTCTCCGTGGTCTATACAATGATTACAAATATTGGTATGATTATGGTATTGAAAGTGTTGCTGAATTTACGACAATGCTTGCGGACCTTTCCAAGAATAAGACCTTTACCAAGATTGCCCAGGATGCCCTGGACAAGGAAGTCGCTCCGATGGTGGATTCTGCAATAACCTATATGCAGAATATCATGGCGCAGGGTGACTATATTCTGAACATCAGGGATGGCGAGTATATACGTGAACTCGATAACAGCGAATTCGGTGTTGCTCTGGGTGGCCTGTTTGCGACGAAGGCCGCGATTATCATGGCGACCAGCATGAACCTCGAGATTGATGTCAAGGGTAGCTATGATTGGATTAATGGCATTAACGGCATGACTATCGGGGACGAAGAGCCTACTCAGGCACAGAAGGATTTCATTGTGCAGTTCGTGAAGCTCGTTGGCTTGGATGGTACCTTTACGACCATCTACACTGATAGGCAGAAGGCATGGAAGACCGTTCCGAGTCTTATCGATAGCGCCATTACGGAAGCGCGTGTCGCATTCCAGTACAGCCTTGACGAGAGCAAGATGAAGAATTCCCAGGACAACGACCTGTACGTGGTCGGCAACGGAGCCGATGCGGATGTCAGCATAGACGATATCCAGGAAATTCTCGACGGGCTGGATACGGCCTTGAAGGTTACCCGTGGTACGTACGAGGTGAAATACCGCGGTCAGACTATCAAGATTGATGCCCGCAAGTATTTCGAGAATGTCGCCGGTATCGAGGCTTACCTCCCGTACTACACGTTTGATGGCTCTGACCTTGCGACCTTCTACTTCACCGACAAGAGCGGCAAGAAGACGGCTTCGCTGCTGGACTTCATGGATGGAACGCTTTCGTTCCTTGACGATGGCGAAGAATACATTGTATTCAGGGATCCGTCCTTTGGTGGTATCTTCCCTGAATTCAAGACGCAGGCGGATATCTGGAGCGCTGTGAGGGGTGCCGACGACGAAGAAGAGGATTGGTAAAACTCTTGGATCGTAATTGATTGTAGGTTTTGAGTAAACTAACGACATTTTTCTGGGCATGCCTGCTCGCTACATGTGTGGGCTATGCCTGGAACAATACCGGGCTCGTCAAGTATGACGGGCTTTTTCTGTTGGATATGGAAGGCAAGCGGGCCTCGGTGTGGGGAACGCACGTCGGGGATTCGGTACAGGTAAGGAATTGGACCTTTACGGCGGGCCTGGATTATATCCATTATGATTTCTTCCTGTTCAATGAAGGTAAAAGCGTTGAGGAAACATGGACCCTTGATAGCAAGGGTTCTCTGAGCATAGGGAATGTGTCCATCTCAAAGGATTTTGAGTTTTTCGGCTTGGATGTCAAGGTCAGTTCCCTGCCCTCGGTAAAGGTCTCTTCGCGTTTTTACCTGCCGGATTCGCTCTTCTTTGCGAGGGCGTCTATGGGTAAGGGGTTACTTGATCTTTCTGGCTTGCACTGGAAATCGGAATGGGAAGAGGACTATGTTCCTGAAATTGACGGTACGTTCCGGTCAATATACCTGATGAAGGATTTTAATGCGGGAATCCGGCTGAAGGAACACATCTTGCAGGGTGGTTTTGCCTATGGGGCGGATACGCCTTCTCTCGATGACCGGTGGGGGTACGTGTTCAGCGATTCCTCGCATTTTTGGGGTACGAGGGCGAACTACCTTTACCAAGGGCGGAAGAATGAATTTGAAGCCCTATATGCGTACCTGTATGCGGATGTCCGTCTGTTCGCCTTGACGCGGGAATATGGTACCGATATAAACGAGAAACGTTTTGCGTATTTCCCGTTGGGGATAGATTTTAATTTGTTCAAGCTTTCCTATAGGTACAAGTTTGATCGGGGGGATGTCCTAAGGGCTTGTTTGCTGTATGCTACGTTGGAGATGAATATCCCGTGGGAAAATCGACGTTTTTACGAGACGCTTGCCCCGAACAAGGCTCTGAAAAATTCTGTGCTGAGGACTCTTTCGTTCAGTGTTTTCCAGCGGACCTTCCGGATTTATGGGGATATTGACGGAAAATTGTTCTATGGTGGGCTTGGCTACGAATGGAACTTGCCGCTTTCCCGCTGGCACATGGTGCTCAATACGGATGCAGACTACTTTTATGGAAGTTACGAGGGAAAACTGAACCTGCGCAAGGAAAAGGCGGGCATGTTCTATATGACGCATCAGACAGATTTCTGGGAAAAAGAGGGGTACCTGTTTGGTATTGTCGCTGGGCTTGAACTGCAGGTGCAGACGCCATCAAGAAAAATCTTTGCCGGACTTCGCCTGAACCAGATTGTTCCGCTGGGGATGAAATTCGAGAGCAAGATGATAGAAAAGGAGCCTGTTATCATAGACGATGTCCCCCCAGAGCCACCTCCGGTAAATCCTGACGAGAATCCCTTTGTCGAGGAGGAGTCTACCGAAGATATGGAGCCGCTCTCGTCCCTCATATTCCGGAACGGTTTTTTCCTGGGATTCGAGGTCGGGTTCTGGATATAGCGTCGATGAGTATATGCAACAATGTGTTGCATATGTGTATAAAAAGTGGTAGAAATTTACAAAATATCGTAAATTCTATCAAATTTCTTTAAATTTGTTGCATAAAAGTCTTGACTTCCGTGGGAAATGATTGTATATTACATACCGTAAACGAAAAAGGAGTACGGTATGCGCTGGAATTTACTGTTCAAAAATTTGGGTATCGCGGTGGCGGTTGCCGCGTTCGCGTTCGTTGCCTGCGATGACAGTTCCAGCGGTCCGGCAGCGTCGGGTCAGGAAACAGGTTCCGATGCAGTGCTTTCTAGTTCGGATGCGTTAGAATTATCTAGTTCCGAAGTCGGCATTTCTTCTGCTGAAATTGAAAAATATTCTTCTTCCGAGATTGAAACCGCAAGTTCTTCTTCCTCCTTGCCGAAAAGTTCGGCGAACTGCCTCGCGATGGATACCTCATGCGGCTGGACTGCGGAACAACTTTGCGACATGGGGCAGGAACGGTACTGCATTTTGAGTTCTTCTTCTCTGACAGTGAGTTCGTCGGCCACAGTTGAGTCGAGTTCCGCGGTATTCAAGGAAGAATGCATTGACTTCGCGCGCATGTGCCGGAACTGCGACGGTCCCGATTGCCCCATTCCCTATAGGCCCTGCAGCGAATGCCGTGATGAAGGGATGATGGCGGAAGACTGCGTAACCGGAGGTGTATACCAGTGCAAGAACGGACTCTGGAACCTAGCAGATAGAAGCCAGTGCCTGAACGTGGCGCTGATTCCTTGCACGGGAGATTCCGCAAAATGTGGTCGCGTGCCCTGCAACTCAAACGCCCCGAAGACGGTTATCGACTGCGGAAGCGGTGAAGAGTATGTTTGTGCTGATGCCTACTGGACTCCCATGAAGGAGACTGGATCCTGCACCCGTATAATCGGGGCTGAAAATGGATCTGATGGCAGGAAGTGCTCAAACAAGGGGGCAAGGACTGTTGATTGCGCAAGGAATATTGAATATGAATGCTTGAGCGCGGGCTTCTGGGAGCAAATCAACCCCACCATAGGGGATACCTGCCTGGTGGATGGCAGCATCCTGGAAGGTTACATAGAGACTTCCGCCGGAGCGAGAGAACATACAATATTCATGTGCTACGAAGGCAAGTGGGAAAAGTACAGGGGCACCTACGAATCTTTGCGTTGTGTCGACGCAGCCGTCGTCCGTACGCCGTGCGACGTGACCGATGCGGAGAAAGAATGGATCCATCAGGGTGACTGCGACTACCAGTGCCGTAATGGAGAGTACGTGTTTGTGCCGAAACTGGCAGAAGAATAAGTTTAGGAAAGGAGAAAAACTATGAATCAGAAAAAGATTATCAAGGTGCTTGGCACCGCAACGGTATTTGCCGCGTTCGGGCTTGTTGCCTGCGGTGACGACAGCTCCAGCAGCCCAGTGGCCCCTAATGAAATCACGAGTTCGGAGACGAATGGCTTGCCCGATTCGAGCAATAGTAATCCGGTGTCGAGTAGCGACGTTGCCGGGAGTTCCAGCTCTGTTATGGTGCAGTGTAATGCGTTCATGCCGGAATGTGGATACTCACTCGAGGAACTGTGTGCGATGGGCATGACCCAGTACTGCACGGGGAGTTCCTCTTCGATGGTGAATCCGGAATCTTCTTCTGCGGTGAATTTGAGTTCGTCGCAATCCAAGGAAAACTGCTTGCACATGCCTCACTTCGCTGATAGTTTGCATATCACGTACCAGATTCCGATGTGCACGGACGAAGAAGAGGGGACAAGACTTCCCGACTGCGAAACAAGCGACGTGTACGTTTGCGAAAACGGTAGCTGGAATACCGTCGCGGATGAAACCTGCCGCCACATTACCGACACCGGCGATCCGATGAAACCGCACCCCTGCGATGTTGAATTCGATGTCGCCATGGACTGCGCCAAGAATTTCTACATGATGTGCGCCAACGGAATCTGGCTCAACGCGACGGGTTGCGACACCACCAAGGAAAAGTGCGGATTCGATGACTACAAGCTGTGCAGCGACTACCAGCTCAGGGCCTATTGCAGCGACGACTGGCTGAACGAGCCCTGTGAAGAAGGCCGTAGCCGCGACCTCAGGATATACGACACTACCGATTCAACGAGCTTCAGCTATGTCAACTACATCTGTGTCGAAGGCAAGTGGGTAAAGCGTTCGAGCTTCTACAGCAACTGCGATAATGACAAAGACTGCTTGGGCAGTTTCCAGGATTGCTGGCAGAGCGACATCATTGGCACGACCTGCAACGAAAGGGATCCTGAAACTTCATGGATTAGCAAGGACGGCTGTGACTTCCAATGCAGGGACGGCAAGTACGAATTTATGCCACCTCCGACAAGGTAACGCAAACGGAGAATAAAGCATGAAGTGTGATGTTTTGACGATCAGTTCCGTGGTAATGATTGCCGCATTCGGGCTCGTCGCCTGCGGAGATGACTCGAGTTCAGTTCCTGACCAATGCACAGCGCTTGCTCCTGAATGCGGGTACACCGTCGAAGAACTCTGTAGAATGGGCGAGAAGCAATACTGCCCGGAGCAAAGTTCCTCGTCTGTCGTTAAGATGTCCAGTTCAAGCGTTGAAAATGGACAAAGTTCATCTTCGCAGATTTCTTCATCGAGCGTGGGTCCGGAATCATCTTCAATGGCTAATTCCAGTTCGTCAAATTCCGGCGAAACGTGCATTCACATGAGTGACATGCCTCCCGATAGCGATTCTGACCCCTGGTGCTTCGGTGACGAAGGCAAGCATGCCGAGGACTGCTTCACGCACGAAGCCTACACGTGTACGGATGGCTTCTGGGTAAAGGATGCGGATATGTGCATCCACATTTCCGATAGCGAAAGCGCGAACAGGTGGGACTGCAACGCTCCCGATTACACGCTCAAGGCGGACTGCGCCAATAGCGACTCTCTATACATGTGCGCTGCCGGGATGTGGATTGCGGCCAAGGACTGTGATACCACCCAGGAACGGTGCGGGTACAGCGATGCGGACCTCTGCATGTATTTCGGCATAATGAAATATTGTAGCGGCAGCCCAAGAGTCCTGCCTGATGCGGTTCCCTGCAATCAGGATGGCAAATCGGTAGTGATTGAGGGCCAGTGGATGTACCGTTGCGACAATGGCAGATGGCACATCGTCGTACCGATGGGCGGCTAAATTACTACAGGAAGATCAGCCCGAGGATACCTACGGCCCATACGTACCAGGCGAAGTGCTGGAACTTGCCCTTCTGCACGAAGTTCATGAGCCACTTGAGGGCGATAATCCCGAAGATAAACGACACGACCATGCCCACGAGAAGTTCGGGGGTAAAGTTGCCTGCATCCTTGCAGGCAAGCGCCTTTTCGGGGTTCTCGAGGGCCATCTGCGCGACCTTTTCTGCACTCTGGCATTTTGCCCACTTGATGCAGTCGAGCAGTGCGGCACCACCCACGGCGGGGATACTCATGAGGAAACTGAATTCGCCAGCGTACTTGCGGTTCACGCCCATGAACATCATGGCGCTGATGGTAGAGCCGCTGCGGCTGATGCCCGGGATGCAGGCGATGCCCTGAACGGTACCGGTCACGAGGGCGCGCCACCAGTTCATCTTGACACCTTCGTTTTCCGGGTGCTTGGCGCCCGTCGGACCCCACTGCGAGGTGAACAGCAGGATGCCGGTAAAGAGTTCCGCAACGCATACGGCGCGCGGGTTTTCAAACAGGCCCTCGAGTACGTCCTTGAAGCCGAGGCCGATAAGCGCCGTCGGGATGGAGGCGAGGATGATATAGCCCGCTTCGCGGAGCTGGTCGCGGTCGCGGTGGAGGCAACCCACGATAATGTCGGTAATCTTCTTGTGGAACACCACGAAGATGGAAAGCAGCGTACCTGCGTGGAGCATGATGTCGAAGAACATGCCCGCTTCGTTCATGCCGAGGAGTTCGTGCCCGAGCACGAGGTGGCCCGAACTGGAAATGGGGAGGAATTCAGCGAGGCCCTGCAACAGGCCGAGGATAATAGATTCAAACATGGCGGGAAAGATAGAATAATTAACTATATTCAGGGCATGGCTCGCAAATTTCTCCTCTGCTTTCACGATATCAGCGTCTGGAATTACCGGAAGGTTGTTCCCGAAATCCGCTCGCTGAAGGACCTCTGCGGTCGCGGTTTCAGCCTGCTCGTTATTCCCTGTACCGACGGTGCTACGCCGGAATCGGTAAGCGAGTTCCGCGATACGCTCCTGCGGCTGGAATCGGAAGGCTTTGAGCTTGCCCTGCACGGCTACAAGCATAAGGCTGAATTCAGCCAGGGCCGTAGCTACAGGGGCCTTGTGGGCATGAGCCTCACGGGCGGCGAGGCGGAATTTGCGGGGCTCTGCGAGTACGAGTCCTCGCGCCTGTTGCAGTGCGGCCTCAGGGCATGGAACGATCTTTTTTCTGCGGATAGTTCCACGGATGTTGTTGCCCACGCTCAGCCTGCGGCCTTTGTCCCGCCGACGTGGTATTCGAACCGGTTCCTTCCGGGCCAGGTGCGTGCAGCGAAGATGCTCTACGAGGACCGTTTCTCGGTTACGACCGCGAAGGGTTTCCGCTATGCCTCGCCGGTTGCAAGCTTCGCGGGGTTGCCCGCATGCCTGGAAAAGATTTCTGTTGCATTCGGTTCGCTGATCATGAACCTGCCTGTGGGTATTCCGCGTTTGGCGATTCACCCGGTGGATTTCCCGCTCATGCAGGGTGCCATCCGCGATATTATCCGTGCGGCGTTAAACAACAGGCGCACGCTGGTACATTACGGCGAACTCTAGTTCGCCGTGCCGTTTATTTCTAAGCGAGCGCTTATTCCCTAAACGCCGTTTATCCGCTAAATTGAGAAAGACCGCTACATCTCCGGAATGGTGATGTCGTAGCTGACCTTGTGCTTTGCTTCGTCCTGGATCTGGATGTTGATCTTTTCGCCCGCCTCGGGGAGTTTTTCTGCAAGGATGACGATTTCGCGCGGCTCGGAATCGTATTCCGCCGCAATCCAGTTCTTGCCCGACTTCACGGTGATGGCGTCCCCGTTTTCGATGCCGTTGTACTTGTAGATCAGCGGGATCTTGAGCACGGGCTGGTTTATCCCGAACGCCATCGCGTCGGCCCAGTAGGGGAACCCGAGCGTGGGAACCTCTTCGTTCTGGATGCTTGCGATGTCGCGCAGTTCGTTCGCGGATGCGCAGCGCTTCTTGCCGGCGGTCTGCTTGCTGAAGATGAACCAGTTGCGGGTCGTTTCGCCCAGCCAGTAGAGCGGCGCGGGATTATCCGGGTTCTCGATGCACACGTCCCATTTACCGCGGAACTGTAGTCCCTTGGGGTGGAATTCCAGGTAGTCCACGCTGTCGGTGCGGGTGCGGGTCACGGCGAGCACGCGGACTGCGGAATCGGGCCCGACCGGGATGCCGCTAATCTTCTGCCCGACGGTGATGTCGCCAATCTTTGTATTCCAGTTGATGCTGGTCTGGTGCTTGCCGAAGGGGAACACGGCGATAGTCTCGTCGACCTCGTGCCCGTTGCCGGTAGACTTCGCGTCGGCACTGTACTGGATTGCCTTCAGGTCGGGGTAGGTCTCCACGATTTTTGCGAGCAGCGTGGGCCTATGCTTGAATACCTTGCAGAGGTCTTCGGAAAGTGTCGCGTCCTTTGAGCCCAGCGCCTTGAAGGTGTAACCCGATTCGCAGCGGAACAGGTCGATCATGGGCTTTGAGAGGAACGTGTAGAGCGGGGAAGTCTGGAACTTGGTGGTCACGAACTGCGAGTTGCCCTTGCACTTTGGGTGCAGCGTGAACTTGTGCGTGGTGACGTGGCCCGCGAAGTCTTCAACTTCCAGGCGGTATGCAGAAAGCGGAGCGATTCTCGAACCAATGTAGTGCCAGTCGCCAGCGGTGTCGGCTTCTTCTGCCCACAGGAGTTCGTCGCGGATGTTGAGCATCTTCTTGTAGCTGAGCGTATCGTATGTTCTGCTGTAGACCTTATCGTCGTAGCGCCACACTTCTATGCGGCGGATGGACATCGGATTGTCCTTGGGCTCGCGGCTGTAGTCGGCAATCTTGATTGCCATGTGGAGCGGGAATTCGTTCTTGATCGGATTGACTGCGCAGCCCTTGCCGAACGCTTCGGCGCTGGTGGTCGCGAATTCGTTGCCCTGCCATACGGCAGCCCCAAAGATCTGCGGAGCGATGGTGTCGCTAATGACGGTGCCGACGCGGGCGGGGTTAATGATGCGGTCGTTGTCGAGGCGCACTTCCAGGTGGAGGTGCGGGTTGCCGATGCCGCTGCTGCCGGCGAACGTCAGCGTATCGCCCTTCTTGTAGCGCACATTCGGCTTGATCGAAACGTCGTTCTTCTTGGTGGCGTATTGCTTTGCCATCACCATTTCGTCGAGCTTGCCAAAGCTGCTCTGGTGCGCGAATGCCCACGTTCTTCCGCTTTCGCCCTTGAACAGCATCAGCTTGCCGTACATGAACGGCGAAACCTTGAGTTCGGTCACGGTTCCGTTCTCGGGTGCATACACAACCCAGCCTTCTTCCATTTGCGTGGAGAAGTCAAAACCTGCATGGTAGCGTGTGCCGCGGTTCTCGCCAAAACTCGAGGTGAGGTAGGCGTCCTTGTTGAACGGGCTGTACGGGGGCTGCTTTGCTCCGAGCACCGTCAGGCGCGGGCCGTCGACCTTCTTCTCTTCTGCACCCGGGAGGGGCAGGTTGTGTTCGGCGAGGCAGTCCTCGTAGGCGAACGCATCCATGGTCGCTTCGTTGCAGGGGGATTCTTGTGCGAAGGTTACGCCGCAGGCGCAACCGAGGGCTAGGAATGCAAGTTTGTTCAAAACCGTTTTCATGTGTAGAAAGATACATAAATATTACGGTTGCCTTGCTGTGCCCCGCGTGGAATGGGCATAAAAAAAGACCCGCTTTTTAAGCGAGTCTTTTTTCGTGGAGCTAAGGAGAGTCGAACTCCTGACCTCCTGCATGCCATGCAGGCGCTCTACCAACTGAGCTATAACCCCGAAAGGTGAGCCAAATAGAGAAATTTATTTGATTCCTGTCAAGGGGGAACGGCGAATTTTTTTCCAAAAACAAGAAAAATCCCCCGTGAGGGGGACTTTTTGAATGCTTAATCGTTATCTGTCAAGCAGTTAAGCTTTCTCGATGGTCACGGATTCGATAATCACGTCTTCGAGAGGACGGTCATTACGGCCTGTCTCGACGTTCGCGATTTCGTCGAGCACGTCGAAACCTTCGTAGAGCTGGCCGAACACGGAGTAACCGTCAGCCGGGCCGGGTCCACATTTTGCGTGGTCGAGGAAGTGTACATCGTCGCCATGGACAATGAAGAACTGGCTGCCGATGGAGTTCGGCAAGGCGGTCTTTGCCCAGCTGAGCGCGCCGCGCATGTGGGTGAGGCACGGGTCGTACACGTCGCCGATCGTGGTGCCCGGGCCCTTGGCGGAGTGGCCGCCGGTGCCGTTCCTGTTGGTGAAGTCACCACCCTGGATCATGAACCCGCTGATGATGCGGTGGAAGGGGGCGCCGTCGTACTTGCCCTGCTTGGCGAGCTCGATGAAGTTCGTGGCGCATTCGCCTACGCGTTCTTCGAAGAGGCGGAGTTTCATCGTGCCGTGGTTGGTTTTCATGATGGCGATGGTTTCGCCTGCCTGGGGCTTGTCGAGCTGGTTAAACATATAAGTCTCCTTGGAGCGTTTGTTGAATTAACGGCAATAATATAGGTAATTGTTTTTGACGGGGTTCTACCGAGGGGGCGAAAGGGCTATATTTGTGAAAAAAGAGGAGATTCTGTGTTAAAAAGTAAGCTTTCCCGCTGTCTGTTCGCGCTGTTTGCCGTTGCCGCTATGAACCTAGCCGCCTGTGGCGATGACGATGACTTTGTTGCAAGGCCGGGAGACGATGAGCCATCCAGTTCGTCGGTTAAGGGCAAGTCCTCTTCGAGTGGCGCGAAGTCTAGTTCGTCGGTCGCGGAAGCGCAGTCTTCTTCGAGCCTGAATAAGGTCGTGCCTGCCTGCAAATCGGTAAAGGATGGTTCGATGGTAGATGAGCGCGATGGTCAGGAGTATAGGACTGTAGATATTTGTGGTCAGGTCTGGATGGCGGAAAACCTGAACTACAAAACCGAATATGGCTCGTACTGCTACGAAAAGAAACAGGATAACTGTGACATGTATGGGCGTCTTTACCAATGGAGCGTCATCATGGATAGTGCGGGGGTGTTTTCCGACGATGCCCTGGGTTGCGGTACGGAAGCGGAGGAATGTTCGCCGAGCTATCCTGTGCGCGGGATTTGCCCCGAAGGCTGGCACGTGCCTACCATCCATGAACTCGAAAGCTTACTTAAGGCCGTGGGTTCCATTCGGGATGAGTCAAGGACTTGGGAATGGCTAAATGCTGGCAAGATATTGAAATCGGCCACGGAAGACTGGGTAGACGATGGCATGGGCGAGGATTCCTATGGCTTTACCGCCTTACCGGCTGGTTCCGGAGCCCGTGGATCATACTTTACGAGTCTTGGTAAATTGGCTGATATCGCGACTTCTTCGATAGATATGGACCTGGATTACCATACCTATTGCCTGAATCTTCGTGAAGATGAAGACGATGCTGTCATTATGAGTGATCTTATGAGAGAGACGCGCTCCGTTCGTTGCGTTAAGAATTGAACCTAGCCCCGCCAAATAAGTGCGGGTTTACTAAATTCATGGGTATGAACGACAACTGCAAACGTATTCAGGAACTGCTTTCGGCGCAGGCGATGGAATTCGCCCTCGACGAGATGGCTGCAAAGATTGCCAAGATGCACCCGTCCGCCGAAAACTTGATTGTACTTGGCATGGCTAGCCGCGGGATTCCGCTGGCAAAGAAGTTGAGCGAAAGGCTCTCCCAGAAATTTGGGCAGCAGATCGAGATGGGCTGCCTCGATGCGACATTCTACCGCGACGATTTCCACTATCGCAAGCCGAGCGCTTCCACCGAGATGCGCTTCACCGAGATGCCCGCCTCCGTAGAAGGCAAGACGGTCATCCTCGTGGACGACGTGCTCTACACGGGCCGCTCGGTACGTGCCGCCATGCAGGCAATCCTTGACCTTGGCCGCCCTGCCGCCATCCGCCTCTGCGTGCTGGTGGACCGCGGACACCGCGAACTCCCGATTGCGCCGGATTGCGTTGGCCTTACGGTCGAGACGGCACAGAATCAGGAAGTGCGCGTGATGATAGAACCTATCGACAATGAAAATTCAGTTTATCTCGTAGAAGTGGAGGCATAGCGTGAGCGCCCTTGAGATTAAACACCTGTTTGGACTTCGCGGGGTATCGAAGCACGATATCCGCATGATTCTTGATAATGCAAAGCAGTTCCGCGAAATCTTGGAACGTCCGGTAAAGAAGGTCCCGAGCCTGCGCGGCATGACGGTGGTGAACCTGTTCTTCGAGAACAGCACCCGCACCCGCACGAGCTTTGAGCTTGCAGAAAAGCGACTCTCTGCCGATACGGTGAACTTCACGAGTTCGAACTCCAGCGTAAAGAAGGGCGAGACGCTCGTCGATACGCTCCGTAACATCGAGGCGATGAAGATCGATATCGTGGTCGTCCGCCACAAGGGGACGGGTGTCCCGAAGTTCCTCGCCGACAACAGCAACGCGATTATCGTGAACGCGGGCGATGGTGCGCACGAGCACCCCACGCAGGCATTGCTCGACATGCTTACCGTGGAAGAAAAACTTGGAACCCTCGAGGGCAAGAACGTGACGATTGTGGGCGATATCCGCCACAGCCGCGTGGCCCGCAGTAACCTGTGGGGCATGACGACGATGGGTGCGCACGTGACGCTCTGCGGACCGAGCACCCTGGTCCCCCGCAATACCGAACTGATGAACATGGTGACCTGGGAACCAGATGTGAAGAAGGCGGTGAAGAACGCCGATGCCATCATCGCGCTGCGCCTGCAGAAGGAACGCATGGACGACGCCCTGTTGCCCAGCATGCGCGAGTACCGCAACACCTTCGGCATCACCCATGACTTGCTTGAAAACGTGAAGGACCAGGTGCTGGTTATGCATCCGGGCCCCATCAACCGCGGGGTGGAACTCGACAGCGAGATTGCCGATGGGGAGAACTCGGTTATCCTGAACCAGGTGACCAACGGCGTGGCCGTACGAATGGCCGTGCTTTACCTTTTGGCTGGAGGTCGTGCAAATGCGTAATATCGTCTTGAACAACGTCCGCCCCTTTGTCGACGGAAAGATTGCTGAACCTACGAAGATTTGTCTTGTGGATGGGGCCTGGGCCTCGTCCGCACCCGAAGGAACGCCTGAATTTGACGCGAAGGGCGCCATCGCTCTCCCGGCGCTCTTCGGCCTCGGGCTCGATTTCAAGGAACCCCTGCGCGACGACATCTACACTTTCAAGGACGGTGTGGAGGCCATGCGCCGCGGCGGTTTCTATGGCGGCCTTTACGAAAGCTGCGCGAATGCCATCGATGATTCCCTGAAGCTTGCCGCCATCCAGCAGATTAGCGCGAAGTGCGGACTCTCGTTCGCCTTCCTGGGCGCATTCAGCATGGGTTACCAGTGCAAGGACCTCGCCGAAATGGTGGAACTTTCCGAAGGTGGCGTGGTCGGCTTCGGTGACGGCAACCAGAACTGCGCACGCACGCGTTTCCTGCGCCTCGCGATGGAATACGGTTCCATGACGGGCAAGCGCTTCTTCTTTATGCCTCTCGACGATTCGCTCCGCCACCACGGGCTCGTGCACGAGGGCTGCTACGCCGATACGCTCGGCATGAAGGGAATCCCGCGCATCGCCGAGACGATGGAAGTGTTCCGCATCCTCGAGATGGCGCGCTTCCTGAAGGTGCCGGTACATTTCAAGCAGGTGAGCTGCGGCGAGACGCTCAAACTTATCGAACGTGCGCGCACGCAGGGCGTGGACGTGACCTGCGACGTGGATATCTACCACCTGCTCCTGGACGACAGCTGCCTGTTCGACCTCGACTCGCACTGCAACGTGCCCATGCCGTTCCGTTCTGCAGAAGACCGCGAGGCCCTGTGGCTGGGGCTCGAGTCGGGAACCGTGAATGCGATTAGCGTGAACCACGACCCGGTGCTCAGGCAGGACAAGGAAGTGAATTTCGAGGATGCGGTGCCGGGAGCGGTTTCGCTGGAAGTCGCGCTCC
>JAEEGJ010018499.1_pt1 | contig 15539 bp, 15 predicted proteins | sample 8958761 | NCBI WGS metagenome assembly JAEEGJ01 (sample SAMN16246546, study PRJNA631951) | gut metagenome | biome: gut microbiome; feature: rumen; material: RS-attached | host: Bos | place: Iran: Karaj | collected 2018-10
ATTCATGATTTTTTTCTTCCCAGATGTATTTACCCAAGGCCTGATAAGCAAAGGGATAGCCCTTTGTAATAAGCGCCATATCCATTGCTTTTTCTCTATCGATTCCGAATACCTTTGAATACTTCGCAGCAATTAAAGTAAGGTTGAGCGGCTCCATCTCATATTGCGGTGTTCTGTATAAAAAAGTGAGATTCTTTGCGTTTTTCAAATTGCTGATGTTCTCATAGAGACCTGCCATCAGTAGGAATATAGGTAATTCTTCCCTTATAAGAATCTGGAAACTGCTCACAAATTCTTTCATAAAAGCGGTATTGGATACTTCATCAACAGTTACAAGAACTTTTTTCTTCTTCTTTCGAACTTCTTTAAGCATTATTTCAAGCGCAGATTCAATATCAGCGACAGGAGACTTGGTCTTGATATTAAGGCCAATTCCGAACTTCGAAAGATTAAGATTTGTATCAACAAATTTTGTCACGAATTCTCTGCTGTCATATAGCTTGCCTACTAAGCTTTCGAGCATATTTCTCTCAGCGTTCAGCCTTATTACAATCCAGTCCTCTGACGCAGAAATCTTTTTCTCAATGGCAGTCATGGTTACAGTCTTACCGCTTCCTCTGGTTCCTGTGAGCATGAAGCAAGTATTCTGCGAATCTTCGTCAGTCATCTCCTGAACAATCTCATCGATTATCAGCTCTCTGCTTATATACTGACTGGGAACTTTTCCAAAATTTATGACAAAAGGATTTCGTTCCATATGTGGCTCCTTTCTATATACATTTATATACTTTGTGAATGTTTATATACTTCTATATACTTTTGGTATCATTATATACTTTTATATACTTTGCATCAAATACTCATAGCAGTGAATGATTCATACCACACCCCCGCGATAATGAATCCTTATTGCCAGACATAAAATCAATTGAATTTTCAACAGGCGCCTCCGATGATACTATGATTCCATCCCAAGGGGACAGAGAATTACAGAAGTATAGGAGAAAAGATATTATGAAAAAGTTAGCAGCAGCACTATTAACAGTCGGTGTTTTTGGAACAATACTTACAGGATGCGGAAGTGAGGAAGCATCGTCAACAGAAGCAAATATAGCAGGAGAAGCATCAGCGGAGGCAGGAAGCGAAGCAGGACAGGCCAAAGAGGAATCCGGAGCAAAGACAACCTACGAGACAGCAAAAGAAAACGGATATATCACTTTTGCAACAGAAGGAACTTATGCACCGTATTCATTCCATGATGACAGCGACAAGCTCACAGGTTTTGATGTTGAAGTTGCACAGGCAATTGCAGACAAGCTCGGACTTGAAGCTAAGTTCACAGAGACACAGTGGGACGGAATCATAGCAGGTCTTGATGCAGGAAAGTATGATGCCATCGCAAACCAGGTTTCCATCACAGATGAGAGAAAAGAGAAATATCTTTTCTCAGATCCATATACATACGTGTACGGCGTAGTCATAGTAAACGGTGACAACACAGATATAAACAGCTTTGAAGAACTCAAGGGAAAAGACGTTGCGCTCACAGTTACAAGTAACTGGGCAGAACTTGCAGAGAGCTACGGCGGCAAGATCGTTTCAACAAACGGATTTTCAGAGTCAATCCAGCTTGTTATTCAGGGACGTGCGGATGCGACAGTAAATGACAACGTTACTTTCCTTGATTACAAGGCAAACCAGCCTGACGCAAATGCAAAGGTTGTAGCTACTTCCGATGAAGCAACAGAGTCTGCAATCCTTATAAGAAAAGATGACAGCGATCTTCAGGAAGCAGTTAACTCAGCACTTAAGGAGCTTCGCGATGACGGAACACTTAAGAGCATTTCAGAGAAGTACTTCGGAGAGGATATAACAGTTGCACACTGACAGTGCAAAAAGACGGTGAATACTATGAGCGCAAGATTACTAAAAATAATAGCGGACGCACTTCCAAAAATTTTGCTAAGCGGGATTACAGTTACAGTTCCACTGACACTTATTTCTTTTGCAATCGGAATGATACTGGCAATTGTGGTAGCGGTGGTCAGAGTGCTGAAAATAAAAGTACTCTCTGAATTCTTTAGATTTTATGTGTGGGTATTCAGAGGAACGCCGCTTCTTGTACAGCTGTTTATCATCTTCTACGGCTTACCGGGCGTGGGGCTCAATATCCCCGCATTCCCGTCAGCGATCATAGCTTTTTCACTTAATGTAGGAGCGTATGCGTCGGAGACCATAAGAGGTGCGATAGTTTCGGTTCCCAAGAGCCAAACAGAAGGCGCGATTGCATGCGGACTCACCTCATGGCAGGCGATATATTTCATAGTCCTTCCGCAAGCGATAAAGGCTTGCATACCGGCGCTTTTTAACACGTTTATTTCTCTGATAAAAGACACATCACTTGCAGCGAACATTACGATAACCGAGATGTTCATGAAGACACAGAGAATAGTTGCCACAACCTATGAGCCGCTTGCACTCTACATAGAGGTTGCGCTCATATACCTTCTGTTTAGTACAGGTCTGACTTATCTTCAAAAATACGCAGAGAAAAAACTTAGCTATAACTCGCGCAAAGTGCAGACCGCATAAGGAGAAACCAAGATGATAAAACTACAGGGCTTGCACAAGTCATACGGAGCAAAAAAAATACTAAGCGGAATAGACATTGAAGTTAATAAGGGAGAGACCGTAGCAATAATCGGACCTTCCGGCGCAGGCAAATCCACAGCCTTAAGGTGCATCAACCTCCTTGAAACTCCCGATAAAGGGACACTTACAATCGCGGGAAAGAGCTATGACCTTGCCAAACTTACAAGCAAAGAGATTCTTGAGATCAGACAGTCTACAGCAATGGTCTTTCAGAACTTCAGTCTCTTCGAGAATAAGACTGCGCTTCAGAATATAACGCTTCCGCTTATCAAGGCAAAAAAGATAAATAAGGAAGAAGCAGAGAAAATCGCTATTGAGAATCTTACTCAGGTTGGCCTCCTTGACTGGAAAGACCACACCCCGTCTCAGCTTTCCGGCGGACAACAGCAAAGAGTCGGAATCGCACGCGCTCTTGCACTTAAGCCCGATGTCATTCTTTTTGACGAACCGACAAGTGCGCTTGATCCCGAGAAAGTACAGGACGTTCTCGAGATAATAAAAAGAATTTCAAAAGAACAGCATATAACTTCCGTGATCGTTACACACGAACTTGAATTTGCTCTTGATGTTGCGGACAAGATTGTATTCCTTGCAGACGGAAAAGTAGTTGAGGAGGGAACAGCGAAAGAAGTTCTTAAGAATCCAAAGGACGAGAGAACAATCAAATTCCTAGGACATTTTGCGGATAAACTTGAATATGTGATATAAGAATAATATAGATGCCCCAAAAGACTGGAAAATAGTTTTTTGGCCGGCATCTTATTTTTTTCACAATTATCTCCCATATATCCACATATTAACAAAATATGGTATACTAAAAAAGAGTAGGGGGTTATTATGCGATTCCGTACGAAACTCATTATTACTTCATTGGTAATTGTCATATTTCCGTTAGCCCTTGCATTTGGTACATTCCTTTTGTTTGGAAGGTATATTGCGCATGAGCAAAAAATGCAGGAACACTCAGGCTCTGTAGACTACAATATGGTTTCCGATCCGTATGAAACATTTGCGAAGGTAACAGACGAACTAATATTGGAATTTGATACGGAGCGATTCATTAATCCGGTTGTTCTTGAGGATTTTGAAGTTCTCCACGAATTAGATGAGAAACTTGCAACTATATATTCATATGTAGTTGTAATACAAGGCGATAAAATTTATTACGTTGATGCCGCAAATTTAGAAAGAGCTCAAAACGTAAGAGGCGATCTTTATAGGTACGGAACCGGTATTAACAGTGTTTATTTCACTAAGACAAGACATTTTTTTGTAAGACAGTACGACTTCATTTTTTCAACGGGTGAGCCCGGAAGTCTTTATATTATATCTGAAGGCAGCGCAACTTTTACCAAATCACTTATAATATTTATGACCGTTGCAATAGTATTTATTCTTTTGGTAACAAGTATTTTGCTGACTACATGGATGGGAAGAAGTTTCTTCAAACCTATTGATGAACTTAATGTTGCCATGCAGCACATTAAGGACGGTAACTTTGATTATATGCTCCCGACGGACATCAAGGAAAAAGGCGAGATTGGCGCTATTTACAGAAATTACGAAGACATGCGCCTAAGGCTCAAAGAATCCGCGGAAGAGAAGATAGAACGAGAACGGCAGAACAGAGAGCTTATCAGTAATATTTCTCACGATCTTAAGACTCCCATAACTGCCATAAGAGGATACTCACAGGGACTTATGGAAGGCGTAGCCGCCAATCCCGAGATGCAGCGCAAGTATGTTAAGATTATTTACAACAAGGCAAACGACATGAATAATCTTATCAACGAGCTAACGCTATATTCGAGTATCGACAACAACAGAATTCCGTATAACTTTGTAAAACTTAACGTTGCGGAATATTTCGGTGATTGTATCGAGGAAATCGGTGCAGATCTTGAAAGTAAGTCAATAAAACTTAATTACTCGAATCTGACGGGGCCTGATACACAGATAGTTGCAGATCCCGAGCAGCTTAAGCGAGTGGTGAACAATATAGTCAGTAACAGTGTCAAATATCTCGACAGAGAAGACGGCACGGGGCAGATAGACATAAGGATATTGGATGAGGTCGATTCTATCCGCGTAGAACTTGAAGATAACGGAAAAGGTATCGCACAAAAAGACATTCCGAATATTTTCGACAGATTCTACAGAACGGATGCTTCCAGAAATTCCAAACAGGGCGGAAGCGGAATTGGTTTATCCATCGTAAAGAAGATCATAGAGGATCATGGCGGATATATATGGGCAACAAGCCATGAGGGAGAGGGAACGTGTATGCATTTTGTGCTCAGGAAATTCGTTGAGTATGCAAACAGTTCTGAAACAGTTACAGTTGATCATAATACTTAAAGAAAGGCAGAAGAGTGTATGAGCAGAATTCTTATTGTTGAGGATGAAGAGGCAATTGCTGACCTTGAGAAGGACTATTTAGAGCTTAGTGACTTCGAGGTAGCTATCGAGAACACGGGAGACGCAGGGCTGCGCACCGCACTTGCCGAAGAATTTGATCTTATCATCCTGGATCTTATGCTTCCGGGAATGGATGGATTTGAAGTATGTAAGCACATCAGAGAAAAAAAAGATGTGCCGATTCTCATGGTTTCCGCCAAGAAGGATGATATCGACAAAATACGAGGACTGGGACTTGGAGCAGATGATTACATCACTAAGCCTTTCAGCCCGTCAGAGCTTGTGGCCAGGGTTAAAGCGCACATGGCAAGATATTCAAGACTTGTGGGCTCAGGACACGAGACAAATGATTTTGTTGAGATAAGAGGTCTTAAGATAGACAAGACTGCAAGAAGAGTATATGTGGATGATGAGGAAAAGAGCTTTACAACAAAAGAGTTTGACCTGCTCACATTCCTTGCTGAGAACCCCAACCACGTATTTACCAAGGAAGAATTGTTCAGAAAGATCTGGAACATGGATTCCATCGGTGACATCGCAACGGTAACGGTTCATATTAAAAAAATTCGTGAGAAAATTGAATACGATACATCAAACCCTCAGTACATCGAGACAATCTGGGGCGTAGGATATCGATTCAAAGTTTGATTTTGTAATATGCAGTACAGAAGAATTCTTTTGACATTTTATATGATATTGCTCTCCGCTTTCCTTCCCGTATATATGAGGGACGGATACTATATGCTCGGGGAAGAAAAGGGAGTCATGTATATGATAATAAGCGCTGTTACGGCAGCTCTTATTATTTTGGCATACCTTCCCGACATTTTCGGAGAAAGAGAGAAAAAATCTGATACTGCAAGTATCGTTAAGGCATTTGTCTGCATTAACCTGATAAATCTTGTTTTTTCCCTGGACAAAAAAGTTAGTTTTTTCGGGCTTGAAGGATGGAGAACAGGTTTTGCGACAATGTTTCTTATGCTGTTTTTTTGCGCTGCTTTTTCAGAGGGCGCGATTTTAAACAGATATACTTTAGCCGCTGTCTTCGCGGTGCCTTTTATCATAGCAATTCTTGTAATAACGGAGAGATTTGGAATTAATCTTCTCAGAGTTTCAGGTACGGAACCCTCTTTTGTGGCATGTGTCGGTAATATTAACTGGTATGCGGGGTATCTGTCTGTTTTTGTCCCAATCGGAGTAGGATTTGCCGCAACGCGCGAGGTCTATGGAAAGCAGTTCTATCTGTGGAGTGTCTACAGCGTTGTAATGATAATGTCTCTTTTTGTACAGGGGAGCGAGAGCGCGATTTTGATCCTTGCCGGAACATACGGACTTCTTATATGGTATGCCCTTTATGAAAAAGAGAGATTACTGGCGCTGATCATTCAGTTCTTTTTACTCGGAATGGCAATGTTCGAGGTTAAGATTCTATTGGGGATATTTCCGGGAAAATATACATACACGGACAATATTCTTATCCATATCTGCGACATGAATGTTGGGATAGTTCTCATGGCAGCATCACTTTTTGTATACAGAATAGTAGCGCTATTTAAAGAGAGCCCTGAGAAAAGCTGGAATGGTGAGAAATATAGGAAAAGATATATTGTTATTTCCGCTATCCTTGCGATTTCTGCGATTGCTTTCGTGGCTTACAGATTTGATGAGCTTGCGCAAAATGGCAGAGGAATAATCTGGCGCATGACTATAGATATGTATAACGGTCTTTCTCCTTTCCGAAAAGTTGTCGGGATTGGAAGAGACTGCTTTGGTTCTTATGTCTATTCGGATCCGAATAGGGCAGAGCTTTTGAAGGAAACGTTTGGAGCAGGGAACAGACTTACCAATGCTCACAGCATTATTCTTACGGAACTTATAGAAGGCGGTCTGTCCGGCGTTATGTGCATGATCTTTATTGCTTTTTATGTGCTTAACAGCCTTAGAAAATGTGATACAGAAAAGGAGCCCACAGCAATTATCTGCGCGCTCCCTATAGTTTCTTATTATCTTAACGGAATGATTTCTTTTTCCCAGATTCTTTCAACGCCGTATATGTTTATCTGCCTGGGACTAGGATTATATGTGGCAAACGGCGAACAATCATAGATCCGGAACAGGAATCGTTTCATCAAGTTCATGGAAAAATGTTCTTGTCTTTATTATTCCGCGAACTGCGTCATTATATTCATAAAGGAAATGTTCGTTGATATTTTCTTTTCCATACATCATTACACGGCCGGAATAAGCTTGAAGAATCGAGATATACCGCTTATCCTGATCGAACATGTTCAGAATTTCATCTTTTCTGCGGCGGGGATGTTTTGCTGCAAATTTTCTGATATCTATCTGCAGATCAACAGGAAGATCTTTTTCATTTTCATGAACTGCGTGGAGAATCTGGTCGTACTTCTTTTCATCGATCTTTTCAAATCTGTCGACAAATTCCATACAACAACCGTTGTCAGGTAAAAGTAGCCGTACTCTGTCATCTGCTATGACATCTTCTACGACTGCGACAACATTGGGAACAACGGGCTTTCCGCTGTAATCGAGAATAATGACTTTATCACCCTTTTTATACATAGCCACCTCATTTTTTCTGTGAAAATTGACAGCCGATGTTACACATCCATTATAACATAATAATTAACATGATTGCGAACTATTTTTGTCATTTTTAAGTTATTTTTAGGTTGAGCTAATAAAATTTTTAAGGAGGTGAAAAATCAGTCGGAAAGGAGAAGGAATGGCAGGGTTCAAAGATGTTTTTCAAAGAATTGAAGTTAAATATCTGCTTGATGATGAGCAATATACACAGCTCATGAAAAAGCTTGAAAATATGGCCAAAGTAGACAGCTACGGAAAAACTTCCATCCAAAACATTTATTTTGATACACCTGACTTTAAACTGGTCGAAAGATCTCTGGAGAAACCCGTTTATAAGGAAAAGCTTCGACTAAGAAGTTATGGAACGGCAAAAGATGACACAACATCTTTTATTGAGATCAAGAAAAAGTTTGAGGGAGTCGTCTACAAAAGAAGAATTTCCATGCCATATTCAGAAGCTGTTGACTACCTTATGAATCATAAGGAGCCAAAGGAAAAGTCGCAGATCTCAAATGAGATAGACTATTTCCTCAAGTATTACAAGGGGCTTGCCCCGGCAATGGTTATTTCGTATGACCGAATTGCAATGGTAGGAATAAACGATCCGGAACTTAGGATCACATTTGATACAAATATCAGATGGAGAACAGATAAACTTAGTCTCAAGGAAGGAAATGCGGGAAAGGAAATTTTGCTTCCGGGACAACACCTCATGGAACTCAAGATCGCGGGCGCTATGTCTCCTGAACTGGCGACCATCCTTGATGAATTGAATATCAGAAAGACATCTTTTTCCAAGTACGGAAGAGGATATCTTGAGTATATGTATGGCCAGACGCTTGAAATGGCAAATAAAGGTATCATACCTAAGAAAGAAGACAAATCTAAGATTGTTGCACTGCGTAGAGCGGTATGACAAAGACATAATGACAAGTTGAAGGGAGTATTGACAGCATGACAACGACAGACATAGTTTTCGGCACAATAATGCCTAACGGCACGATTACAGGTTTGACATTCATTATCTCTATTCTTTGTTCTTTGGCAATTGGCGTATATATAGCTTTTATGTACACCATAAAAAATGATTACACCGGTAGCTTTGTAATGGCACTTGCACTGATACCGGCAATCGTACAAGTCATCATCATGTTGGTAAACGGAAACATCGGAGCCGGAGTCGCGGTGGCCGGAGCATTCTCATTGGTTCGATTCAGATCGGCACCGGGATCGGGAAAAGAGATAACAAGTATATTCCTTTCAATGGCGGCAGGTTTGGCAACCGGAATGGGATACGTTGGTATAGCAGTTATCTTTGTAGTAGTTATTACACTCGCAAATCTGCTCTTATCGAACATTAGCATGTTTAGCGGTGCTAACGGAGAAAAATTTCTTAAGATCACAGTCCCTGAAGGACTTGATTTTGAAGGAATATTTGATGACATATTTGAAAGATATACAACAAAGGCTGAGTTGATGGACGTAAGGACCACAGCAATGGGAAGCCTTTACAGATTGAATTATAAAGTTGTGATAAGATCCAAGGTTTCAACAAAGAGTATGCTCGACGAGATGCGAGAAAGAAACGGAAACCTTGAAATTATCTGCTCGAGATCTATATCTTCAAAGACTGAGGAATTGTAATCTCGAAAAACACTTTTTTCTTGCTCGACGGATGAACGAAACCGAAATGGTAGCAGGCAAGACATACATTGTTCTTGTGAGTCTTTTCGGAATATTCAAGAGATTCTTTGGTTCCGTACTTACGGTCGCCGAGGATCGGATATCCCATGTGAGCAAGTTGCACCCTGATCTGGTGGAAACGCCCGGTCTGAAGCTTTATTTTCAAAAGCGATGAGTTTTCATCTCTTTGCATAACCTCATAGTCAAGGACAGCTTTCTTTATCTCTCCGGAAAAAATACGCTGTTCTTGGCCCTTACCCAGGATGATGGTCTGGTTCTTTAGTGAGTTTGCCTCCTTTCTACTTACTACAAGCGCCAGGCCATCATTCTGTTTTCTTACAAGAAGATCTTCAAGATGTCCTGTGTCATCTGCTACATTTCCGTAGCAAAGTGCGTAGTAATACTTATCTGTGGTGTGCTCTTTTATCTGTTTTGCTATAAAGGAAGCTGCCGATTTATTTTTGGCGATGACAACAACACCCTCTACCGGCTGATCAAGTCTGTAGAGAGTTCCGACGTACGGCGGTTTGCCGGTTTTACCTTGTGCTCTGTTCTTGCGAGCAAGGTAATTTCTTACGTTGCTAACAAGGTCCATCTTTCCGACTGTTGCGCCTTCTGTCGCCATGCCGGCGGGCTTGTGGCAAACGATTATATCATCATCTTCATATATTATCTTAAGTGTTGTATCCATAGTACCTACTTGTTTTTCTGATTATTCCTGGCCTGTTGTTTTGGAAGAGTAACGACAAATCTGATAATTTTGTCGCCGTCGCGAAGTGCTTCAATGGTTCCCCCGTGCGAAGTGACTATAGCCCTTGCCACGGAAAGACCAATCCCGTATCCGCCTGTTTCTCTGCTTCGTGAGTAATCCGCTCTGTAAAACCTGTCAAAAAGCCTGTCCAGATTACCGTAAGGAATTGTATCACAGGTGTTTGAAACTTCAAATACAATATGCTTGTCTACAGATAAAAGAACGTGGATACTTCCGTTTTTGGAAGAATACTTGAATGCGTTGTCCAGCAGAAGGCAGGCAAGTTGATTGATGGAAGTTTTATTGCCTAAGATACGAATTCCGTCGGGAATATCAATTTTGTACAGTTTATCTTGTGATTCTGCGATGGGTTCAAAAGAAATTGCAGCATCTTTGAGTGTTTCGCTAAGATCAAACTCTGTGAAGACAACATGCATACGCTCTTCATCCATTCTCGAAAGAGTCAGCATATTTTTAACCAGGCTGTTCATCCTTTTGAGCTGATTCCTTATACTTGCGGTCCACTCGTTCTTTCCCTGTTCAAGTTCCAAAACATCGATATCTGCTGAAATCACGGCAAGAGGAGTTTTTAGTTCGTGACCTGCATCAGTGATAAATCTTTTTTGCTTCTCCAGGGATTCAACAGCGGGAGCAACAGCTTGTCCCGAAAAAAGAAATACAAGGATGAACATTGCAATAAGAGCAAGCAGGCCGATTGCAACAGATTGTATCAGGAGCTGTTTGGAATTTATGATCGCAGTGCTGAGATCCAGAAATATTATCAGCTTGGAGCCTTCCGGTTCGTCTGCTATCAGATATCTGTAGGAATGATAAAAACCCATTTTTTTGGAAGCTTTGGAATACAGATCTTTAGCATATTCCTCGGCAGTTGTATATGAAACGGAAGCGATGTGAATAGTATTTATCTTGATTATATTTGCGGAAGAATCAATTCTTACCCAGAAATATCGCGATTGAAAAGGAGTCTCCGTTGAATGATTAAAATTTATATCATCCCAGTCAAATGCATTGGAATTATTTAAAGAAGGTCTTTTCTTAGGGGCAGCACTCTTTGTCGGAAAATATCCGTCGTTTGATGCAAGAGTTTCGAGAAGCGTATCTGCATCAGAAACAACCTGATGCATGTTAATGGCATTTATGATGCCTATCATCGTAACAAGAATCAGGAGCAGCGATAAAATTGCGGTTATAACAAATTTTTTTCTTAGTTTATCTATCATCTTATTACAGCTCCGGTTTATCCAGTTCGTTTATAGAATATCCGACTCCTCTGGAAGCCTTGATCTCACAGGTTGCGCCAAGTGACAGAATCTTTTTGCGCAGATTCGAGATATATACCCATACTACGTTTACGTCAGCCTCACCGTCTGCCCATATATGTGACATAAAAGTGTCAACAGATATAATCCTTCCCGGAGAATCCATGAGCATTTCCATCATCTGGAATTCACGTCCGGCAAGGCGGATCTTATCGTGGTTTGGGGTAAAAAGTTCATATACATTTCTGTCTAAAGTCAGATTTCCGCAAGTGAGATTAACAGGCGAAAAATCTGATTTTCTACGCAACATTGCACGAACTCTGGCAAGAAGCTCTCCCATGTCAAAGGGCTTGGTGAGATAGTCGTCTGCTCCAAGATCGAGTCCTCTGATACGATCGTCAATTTCAGATTTTGCGGTCAAAAAAAGAACGGGAGTTGATATTCCTTTGCTTCGCAGCCGTTTAAGGACTTCCGTTCCGTTAAGTCCGGGCATCATTATGTCTAAAATTATACCGTCGTAATTTCCCGTTATTGCATAGTCTAAAGCATCCGTCCCGTTGTATACGGCATCTACGGTGTAGCTGCTGTGTTTCAATATAGCTACGAGAGCGTTGGATAATTCTTTTTCGTCATCAGCAAGAAGCAGTCGCATGTTTGAACCTCCGCAAAAGAGCTTTCCTATTTAAGATAATTTTACCATAATGAGGCTATGTTTAAATACAAATATATGTATAAAATATGAACGATTTATCAATAGTTTAGTCATTTTCAGTCCATATTTTTAATGTAGAATATTTTTAAATGATTTTATGGGAACAGGGAGTCAGAAAATGCATAGAAAAAGAATATTCTCCTTAACAATAATCTTAATAATGGCATTTTGTATTATCTTTAATATGGCCGCATGGAAAAGTGCGGCCTTTTCTGACTTCTACGTCGCGAATATATACCCTAAGCTGACATCGGCATACGGATCGCTCACAAGTCGCGTAGGTTTTTCCGTTGGAGAATGCATGCTGGTGTTTCTGGTTATATTTATTGTTTTTGCGCTGGCATTTTTGATCGTACACACGGTCTTTTTGATATATTCAAAGAAGGTTACGGAGAAAGGGAAGGGCTTTCTTTCTGCAGAAAAAGTTTTCAGGAAGATCTCGGGAATTCTCTATAGAGTATCACCGGTACTTATGGCTGTTGTATGTACAATAATGTCGCTTAACTGCTTTGTTCTGTATCATACATCAAAGCTTCAAGTGTCAGATGTGGGATTTACCAAGGAATATGATCTTGCGCAGCTTGTGGAGCTTAGAGATTCTGTGGTTAAAAAATGCAACGAATTGGCTGAAAAGGTTCCGCATGACGAATACGGAAATGTTATTTATGAAGGAAACATGCAGGATACAGCTATTTTGGCAATGAAGAATCTGGAGGGTGAGTTTCCGAGACTTGGTGGATATTATGTAACACCCAAGCCGCTTCATTTCTCAGGATTTATGAGCCAGCAGTATATGCAGGGATACTATTTCCCGTTTTCAATGGAAGCAAACTATAATGATGCGATGTCTATAATGAATAAGCCTTTTACAATGTGCCATGAGCTTGCTCATACTCACGGATACATATATGAAGATGAGGCGAATTTCCTTGGATTCCTGGCTTGCATAAGATCCGATGATATTGTCTTTGAGTACAGCGGATATCTGGGAGTTCTTAATTATATAAACAACGATTTTTACAAAGCCGTGAGCAAGGAAGAATACAATAAACATGTGAAGATCTCTGACAGAGTAAAGTACGACAATCAGTTTTTGACAAAAGAGGCGTGGGTAAAAGTTGAGAAAAAAGCTGTAGTAAAGACGGAGACAGTAAAAAAGGCAGCGGAGAAATTTATAGATACAAATCTTAAGGTGAACGGAGTACTTTCAGGAAAGGTAAGTTATTGTCATGTGGTTGCACTAATCATGGATTACTATTACAATGAGCCCGAGTATGCAGAAAACGAATCGGGGGACAAGGTATGAAAAATAGTAAGATATTTTTTATGGCAGGAACGCTGATGACAGCGCTCCTGCTTGTTGCGTGTAAGCCTTCTGAGGAAAAGCTTAATGAGGCAGAAGCGACCAGGGGAGCATTAATAGAAGCCAAAAATAATGCCGAAAATACATATCTGGATATAACGGATTCGAGTCTTAGAGGATTGCTTGATCAGCTTGCTGAGAAGGAAGCTGATATTGAGAAGGCGAATTTCAATAAGATGAGTGACAGTATGATAGACATTTATCTCTTGAAAGTAAATGAACTTTCGGAAGAGTATGCTACCGTGCAGCAAGCTCTTGACGCCATACTCAGTGAAGAAAATGCCAAGAGAGAAGAAATGGCAAAGAACGCAATGATAAGTGCCTATATCTTAAATGATACAGAATATAATCTTACGGAGGTAGTACTTCACGATATTACAAGTGATGTATGTTCTGCAAATCTACTTGGAGAGGGAGTTGTGCTTAATTCCGGATATTCGCTCATGGGTGTCGACTTAGAGATAAACAATGAAAGTACAGAATGGGAAATGCTTCTAAAAGATGAGGATGGAAATGCCTATGCGATTCCTTGCGGTGATTTTAAGCAAGTTTCACCGGAAGGTATTTGCATTACTTTAAAATATGATTCGGGAGCCGGAACCGGCTCTGCCGACCTCAAAAATTACTAGAATTTGTAAGAATTGCACAAAATATTAAGGAAATCTTAAGATATTATGCAACGTTTTGTCGGTGACATTCTTCTATTCACAATATATAATCTATAACTGTACTGAAGCAATTGTTTGCAATAATTCGTAATTGCAAAGTATGCAGAAAAGAGGAGAATATATTATGAAGAAGAATATCGTTACATTACTTTCAGTTTTAACACTTTCAGCAGCAGTTCTTGCTGGTTGCGGTGAGGCAGCTGACGCAGCTACAGAGGAGACATCAGTAGAGGCATCAGTAGAAGCTTTCTCAGTTGAAGAGGCAGCTACAGAAGAGACAACAGAAGAAGCTACAGACGCATCTTCAGACGCTTCATCAGACGCTTCATCTGAGGCATCTTCAGACGCTTCATCAGAGGCATCTTCAGACGCAGCAGCAGACGCTTCATCAGCAAAATAATAACTAATTCAATTAGATTTTTTAAACAACAGGTAACACTAGTTTAATCAATTGCTTTAGTCAGTACATAAAAAAGCCCCGGTGCAAATGCATCGGGGTATTTTTTATTGAATAGGAAATTGCTTTCCTAATAAGAAATGCCTATGGCGTCTATAAGGGCACCGATAACAGTTCCTATCAGAAACAGAAGAATAGCAATTCTTACATTTTCTTTTTTATTGTCATTAACTCTGAACAGTATCAAAAGTCCGATTCCGGCTCCAACCAAAAGACCGGACATCATGGTTCCAAATGTGATCATCTTATCAAGATACAAAGTTGTGATGATAACAGATGCTGCACAGTTGGGGATAAGTCCTATAAGACCTGCAAGAATGTGACTGATCACAGGACTTGTCTTAAGAAGTGCTGATAATTTGTCTTCACCTATAAGCTCAATCGCAAATCCCAATATCAAAGTAAGAACAAGAACAAAAGCAAAAATGTGGAACGTATGAACAAATGCAGATTTCACGATCCCGATAAAACCACTGTGATCATCTTCCTCGCAGTGACAATGCTCTTTTTCGCACAGGGCATTTATCTGGACGGGATCGTCAAGCCTCTTATTATGAGTAAGATGATGCCAGTGAACAACGGCATCTATAACAAATCCGGCAATGATTCCGATGACTGCCTTGATTATCAGTATCTTTATCATAATTCCTAAAGGAATCTGTTCAGATATGAAAAGCGGTATCATTTCGTCCGAAGTCGAAAGATAGATAGCGATAAGTGTTCCTAGCGTTATTACTCTGCCCGCATACAGGTTGGATGCCGCGGCAGAAAATCCGCACTGCGGAAATACACCGATAAGTCCGCCCCATAAAGGTCCGAAGTATTCTGTTTTTTGGACAATCGCAGACGTATATTCCTGAGTCTTGTGCTCCAGATATTCCATTAAAAGATAAGTTATAAAAAGAAAGGGGAGTATCTTAAGAGAATCGATAAGCGCGTCCATGACAA
>JAEEGJ010018501.1_pt1 | contig 15538 bp, 10 predicted proteins | sample 8958761 | NCBI WGS metagenome assembly JAEEGJ01 (sample SAMN16246546, study PRJNA631951) | gut metagenome | biome: gut microbiome; feature: rumen; material: RS-attached | host: Bos | place: Iran: Karaj | collected 2018-10
TATCCAGCGGTATTTCTCCTGCAACTCTGCATTATACTGGTCGACATTCTTCGCATAGGTTTCTGCCGTGGCCAGGTTAGCATAGTCCTTGTCATTGAAGAGTGACCAGGGTGGCGTCAGGGTTACTGAAAGCATGAATTCTGAACCGCGGCGTGGGAATAGCTGGTTGTCCGTTGAGGTACGTGACAACGTAATACCCAGGTTGATGTTGTTACAGTTACCATTAGAAATCAGGAAGTAGCTCCAGTCACGCAGCATATAGCGGGTGTATGACAACTGTGTTGACAACTGGAAGTAGTCGTCAGGCCAGCGCAGACGCTTACCCCAGCCGAGACTTACACCAAACAGTTTGATGTACTTGTCCTCATCCATATAGGATGTGTAGTCGTAGTAGCCGCTATTGTACGAACCATAACCTCCATAATAGTTGTAGTAGTTGTTCATCCATGCCGAGTTGCGGTAGGTGCTGGAGATATCACTCTGCTTCGAGTAGAAGGCGCTGATGCTTAGTGAATTAGGACGCTTTCCGCCAAACCATCCCGTAGAGTAGCCTGCTGATACGGAGCTGTAGTAGCTACCATTCGACTGGAACGACAATGACACCTGTTCGCCATCACCGATAGGCATGATGCCACGGTGCATCTTGTTCTTACCGAAGAGGTTACGCATGGAGAAGTTGTTCAGCTTCACACCGATACGTCCGATGATACCCGTCTGTCCCCAACCCAGCGAGAACTCCAGCTGGTCGTTAGATTTCTGTTCCAATTCCCAGTTGATATCCACGGTACCGTCGTCGTAGTTAGGCTTGATATCGGGGTTTACCTTCTCAGGGTCGAAATGTCCTATAGAGGCCAGTTCGCGTGCTGAACGCTGGATGGCATCCTTGGAGAACAAGTCGCCAGGCTTGGTGCGCAACTCACGGCGTACCACCTCTTCGTATAGGCGGTCATTACCAAAGATGCGGACGTGACTGATATGGGCCTGTGTACCCTCCTGGATACGCATTTCCAGGTCGATGCTGTCGCCTACGATGTTCACCTCGGTAGGCTCTAGCTGGTAGAACAGATAACCGTTGTTCCAATAGTAGTTACCTACGGCATCGTCGTCCTCCTTTAGTCGTTTGTTCATCAACTTCTGGTTATAGACATCACCCTTCTGCATACCCAACGCCCTGTTCAGGTAGTCGGTGGTGACCACGGTGTTGCCCACCCATGTGATATTACGGATGTAGTATTGCTCACCCTCGTCAATCTTTACATAGACTTTAACATGCTTTTCGTCAACGGTCCATACGGAGTCTTCCAGGATGGTGGCGTCGCGATAGCCCAGCTCGTTATACTTGTCGATAAGCATTGACTTGGCTTCCTCGTAACGCTCCGGTGTGAATTTCTTGGGCCAGAACATGTTCTTGAACTTGTTGACCTCGTGGATCTTGCCGAAAGATCCCTTCTTGAACAACGAACCCGTAATCTTCTTCTTCGACAGCTTGTTGTTACCGTCGAAAATAATCTCCTTGACCTTCATCTTCGACTTCTTGTCGACAGAGACGTCGAGGATGACCTCGTTCTTGCCCGTCACGTCGTCGCGCTGGGAAATCTCTATCTCGGCATTGTTATAGCCCTTCTCGTCGAAGTATTTCTTAGCCAGAATCTTCGCACGGTCAATCATATTGGGTGTAATCTGACTACCCCTCATGATGCCTAGCTTAGCCTCCATGTCTTCCTTCTCGCTCTTCTTCAGACCATAGTAATTGATGGTGCTGACACGTGGACGAGTGGACAGATGGATGCAGAGGTACACCTTGTTGTCTACGATGGAATCGGCAGAAATGGCCACCTTCGAGAACAAACCATGCTTCCAATAACGCTTGATAGCTTCTGTAATCTCTTGGCCAGGCACTTCGATGACCTGTCCGATAGCCAGTCCTGACAGTCCTGTCAGCACGTAGTCCTCATAGCCTTCCACACCTTTGACGGCCAGTCCGCCAATCTCCAGTTGGCGTGGCGTACCGGCATACGAGATGTCGGGATTGATGATGACGTCTTGCGCCACTGCGTGGCTAGTGAATAGAGTACAGTGAATAGTGAATAGTGCTATCAGCACCATCACTCTATGTAAATAAGCTGTTCTATTCACTTTATTATTCATATATTTCATTAGAGGTAGCAAAAATATTCACTATTCGTTATTCACTATTCACTAGAGACCTTCGGTCTCGTTTTCTACTTGTTCTTCTGTCTTGCCATAGCGACGCTGGCGCTTCTGGTAGCTCTCGATGGCTTTGTGCAGCTCTGCCTCGTCGAAGTCGGGCCAGTAGGTGTCGCAGAAGTACAGCTCCGAATAGGCTATCTGCCATAGCAGGTAGTTCGATATGCGCAACTCGCCGCCAGTACGAATCAGTAGGTCGGGGTCTGGCATGAAGTTAGTGGTCAGATGCTGGCTGATGGTCTCTTCTGTAATGTTCTGTGCTCCTTCCTCGACCAGCTGGCGTACCGCCTCGGTAATCTCCCAGCGGCTGCTGTAGCTCAGCGCTACAACCATCGTCATGGCGTCGTTCTTGGCGGTGTGCTCCTCGGTTTCGCGCAGTTTCTGCTGTACGGCATCGGGCAAGCGCTTGACGTCGCCAATGACGCGGAAGCGCACATTGTTCTTCATAAATATCTCGTCTTCCAGCGAACTGAGCACCAAGCCCATCAGGGCTGCTACTTCGTCGGCAGGACGTCCCCAGTTCTCTGTTGAGAACGTATACAGCGTCAGGTATTTGACACCCAGACGGGTACACTCAGACGTAATACGACGTACCGCCTCTACGCCAGCCTGGTGGCCGTAGCTGCGTTCCTTGCCTCGTTCGTTGGCCCAGCGTCCGTTGCCGTCCATGATGATGGCAATATGCTGGGGAATGTTGTTAATCTCTATCATTGTGACAAACTTTACATTTAGCCCATAAGTCGTAAGTGACCGACAGCCGCAATTGACTGTAACAGTCTGTATTCTTGAAGAGCCCGGAGCTCTTGATGCCGTAGGGGTCAGACACACCGTCCAGACGGTCGCTATTGGAGAAGTGCATTGCCCATTCCAACGCCATATTCACACGGTCGGCAGCTTTGTACTTCACGCCAATGCCTATCGGCATGTTCATGGTCAGTTGTGCCTTGTCAGTCTCGTAGACGGTTGTTCCTAATCCTAAGAATATATATGGTGTGAGCCGTTGGGCTCCACGATATTCCATTCCTGTTCCGAAGGGCCAGAAATTCCATTCCAGCCGGAGTCCTACATCGCCTATCTTCCCAGTGAAGTCGTAGTTGGCCCATTTATCTGGCACATATGACGAAACGTCCTTTGCCGACCCCTTCAGCTTTCCGTAGCTGATGTTCATGGCCAATGCCATGCGTGGGTTGAACCTATATTTGGCCAAGAGCGAGAACATAGGCTGTGGATTCTTGAAGATGTTACTGTTGAAGTCACCCTCATAGGACACCATACCGATGCCTCCACCGATTTCCAGTCGGTATTCCGGCTCTGTTTGCGCCACTGCGTGGCTAACGAATAGTGAACAGTGAATAGTGAATAGTATCGCTACTACGTATAACCGTTTCTTCATGACATTCTTCATCTTTCACTCTTCGTTATTCACTCTTCACTATTCACTCTTCACTATTCACTAGCGAAGCGCTACTCCTCCCACGCCACTCTGTTCAGTCTGCCGCGCCATACTTCGCCAGTGCCTGCGCTGACAATCCATATGTTTCCTTCGTTGTCGGCAGCTGCCGAGAAACTGGTCGCCGAGTTGTCGAACTGGGTCGTTCCGTCTATCGGCGGCATGGTGTAGTTGACGTCTTGCTTCCAAGTGATACCGTTGTCGCGACTGCGCCAGAAGGCTATCAGCGGTGTTATCTCGTTATCATACGACTGTCCGCCAAAGGCCAGCAGTTCCTCACCATAGTAAACCAGCTGCAGGTTCTTCAGTGCCGGCAGTTCGTAGCGTTTATTTCCTGTGCGTTCCATGTAGGTCCACTGGCGTATCCAGGTGGAGCTGATGGTCTCGCTGCCTGATGCAGCCTCTTCAATGAGCTTCTTCAGTTCGCTGAGGATACCCACTCCGCTATAGTCCACGATACGGCGCCAAACACGTCCTTGCCATTTGTCGCCGATCTTCTTAGTGCCACCCATCACGACGTAGTCGGTGCTGTCGGCATATGCCATCGGATAGCAGGTGAAGGCATAGTCGTCGGTGGGCAGGTCTTCAGCATTGACATCGCTCTCGAAGTCTGCCGGTATCCACATACCCAAGTTGAGGTTGCCGCTGTATTTCGACATCAGCATACCGCTGGTAGACAGTGCATATACTTCCTGACTGCTGGCGCCAATCAGTTGCTTGATGCTGGCCTCATCCAATACTTCGCTGTTATCCTCGTCCCAGGTGGTAAAGTCCTGGGTGCGATATACCTTTGTGCCGCACATGATATAGAGTGAGTCGATGGTGGCTACGGCGTTCTGCCAGGTGTTGGCATCTGCCGTGGCAGGCAGTGTGACGGGGGTCCATGCACTACCATCATCTGTGGTGTAGGCCGTTGTCGTACCACCCTCGTTGCCAAAGACGTAGAGTTGGTCGTTGAACATGATGGTGCGAAGATCGTTCATCACGGGGATGTCGGCCATCTTCTTCCAAACGAAAGAATCGGGGTTCTCCTTGTGTACGTTGACCTTCACGGTATAGTCGGTATAGCCAGCGCCGCTGCTGGCAATGACACGGAAGGTGCGGGGCGTGCTGAAGTCGATACTGTCACTGCTTGAGTGATAGGTCATGTACGTACCGTCGGTACTGATGATGTAGGGCTGACTATTGTTGTAGGTAGTCAGTCCGCAGACGATATGGGCAGCGTCAGTGCCCATGGGTAGTGAGTCGCTGTTATAGATCGTACGGGTGACCTGATCGATGTGGAAGAGGTAATTGCTACCGCTAAAGGTTCTCTTCTCACCGTTGACATAACTGTGTACCGTACCCAGCGTAAAGGAGGTGATGGCGGCATCGTCATAGAGTGTCACCTGTGTATCGTCCATCTTGCTACATGCTGCCAGACTCCCTAAGAGTATGGCTATGAGCAGGTATGTTGTCTTTATCTGTTTCATCTAAATGAGTCTTTTTTGCAAAATTCCGTGCAAAGTTACGCACAATTCCCGAATTTTGAGCAATTTTCTACCTTTTATTAAGTAAAATATATTATAAAAGGATATTTTTTATGTTTTGTAAACAAAAAGCACGGTATGAATTACTCACTCCGTGCTTTGTTGTTCCGATGCTCTACCCAGATGTCGGGACGGTTGGTGATAATACCGTCAACAGAGAGGGCAGGGGCGTTGAGGTCTTCCAGCGTCCATAGTTTCACTTCCTTGCCGTGTCTATGGAGATCGTCTAGCAGGGAGTGCCAGATGCCATGATACTGGAAGTTGAAGGAGCGGACATAACTGTATTTCTCATAAGAGAAACGGCTGATGTGATAACCGTCAATGATCAATGGCAGCAGGGGCAGCTTGCAGAAGAGCAGTTTCTCCAGACGTATGGAAGAGTCGAGCTCGTGGATGTGCTCCAGGGCAAAGTCGTTGAACGACTGCACGGTAACCCAATTGCTGGCTTTGTTCTGGTATATTTGCTCCAACAGTTTCTCCTCCAGCCCTTGATAGATATTGCGTGTGCGCTTAATCTCGATGAGCAACTGACAGGGATTGCCATTGCTGCGCACCTCTTGGAACAGTTGAAAAACCTCCTCCAAGGTGGGTATGCGCTCATTGGTCTGGTTGCCGTTGCGGTCGACAATGTGTAACTGGCGTATCTCGTTGAGTGTCAGTTCCCGGATGAGTCCTTTGCCATTTGTCGTACGGTCTACGCTTTGGTCGTGACACACCACGACGTGTCCGTCGCGAGTCAGATGGATGTCAATCTCTATCATGTCTGCTCCAGCCTCGATGCCTTTACGATAGCAGGCGAGCGTGTTTTCGGGTGCTAGTGCAGCACCTCCGCGATGTCCAATGATAATCATGTGGTCTGTATTTGTTGTTGCATATTGTTCAGAATAGAAAAACGCAGGGATGAAGGGACTCAGCAGATAGAGTATGACGGTCACCAGTGCGCAAACAGTGTATATGAGTATTTTTTTCTTCATAGCTTTTTGTTAAAGAGATGTTTGACAAGTACCCTGACGCACTGCTCATACCATGCAAACGAGTTGTTAGCGCTAGTTGATGCCTCGATTGCCTCGACGGCGAAGTCGTCAATGGCTTCCACGTTGAGTAGTGTGTATATCAGAAAGTTGCCGAACTTATGGGTGAGCACATCTTGCAGCGATTCGCCGCTGGGGTGGTAGTTCAGCACATCCTCACGATAGGTCTTGGCACCAGGGAAACTGAGTCCGACGACCTCCTTCTGGATGAAGGTGTCTATCTCTGTGGGGAAATAGTGCTTGGCAGTACTCAGCACATTACCTATCAGTTTGACGATGTCGTACTGATAGACACCGCCACGTTCCAGACTGATGGCGTCGATGGCATCGATGGTTTCCTGCGTATCCAGCCGTTCAAGGATATATTTCAGCAGGGGCAGAGCGGTCTGTATGTAGCCCATGTCGGCTATCAGTTCCTGGATATTCTCAATGAGGTGGATGAGCAGTTCCTTGTCTCGGTCGGCAAACGCTTTCTCAATGAGTTGGTAGAACACGGGAACGGCGCGCTCGTCGCCTTCCAATGCCTGTCCATCGCCGGCATAGGCAACATAGACGGCAGCATACCAACTCATGATGTTACGCTTGTACTTGCCAGTGGCATTGGCTTCCTTGCTGCGACGCCCTACGAAGAGTCCGCGACATGTCTGTGTCCACTCTTCGGCCTCACGGGCATAGATGTCGAGGAGTTGCCTGTTGACAACTCGTTTCTGCGAGGCCAGCTGGTAGAGCACGTAGAGCATCGACATGCGACAGTAGTCGAACCATGGTGTCTGGCGGAACTCGTCCGAGAAGAACGTGGTGACGATGGGTTCTATGTTCTTCCAGTCGGACACCCCCATGATAATCATCATGCGCTCAAGGACGAAGAGACTGAACGAGTCGCCGGTCTTGTAGGCTGACAGCACGTAGGGCTGCAGCTGCCGCCAGCGCTCTTCCTCTGCCTTGCATGCTGCTGACGAGTTGTCGCTGCCGTAGCGTGCATGGTGGTGGCAGAAACTCATGGCCTCTTTGACCATTGCTGGCTGCCACTTGCAACCTTGATATTCGTGGTTGCTGAAAGTGTCTGCTTGCCAGAATGTCTGGTATTCCATAGCGTTGTTGACATAGTCCGACTGGAAAGTGACCTGTCGGCGCATGGCTATCTGGAACAGCGGCATGAACAGACGTATCAGCAGGAGGTTGGCTGTCAGGTAGTTGAAGATGGAACGTATTTCTGCCATCATGTCGCTGACGATGCCGTCGTCACCTTCTTTCTTGCGGCGTAGTGTGCTGTCGATAATCATCAGTACGGCCAGACGCGATGCCGTCTCCACATTGAATAGCGCCAGTGTGCGAGCTTTCTTCGACACCATGTTGTAGATGAGGTTGTGGCGCTTGATATTGGCATACATCTCCTTGACGATACGAACGGTAAGGTTCTCGCGAAGAGGGGTATAGTCCAGTGTGTGGTGGTTGTTCGATAGGTAGTACGAATACATGCAGGCATCGTTGCGTACGTCGTAGATGGGGTCTGCCATAATCTTCCACAGCAGTGCCAGCGCATCGTGGTGGTAGAGTTGCTCGTTGAAGTAGTCGGTCAGCAGTATGCCGTTCACAATGCTTACCGCTGCCAGTTTGCGCAAGCGTAGGGTGCTGGCTTCGTTGTCGTCCTGAATCTCCATGATTTGGTTCATGAATGCAAACAACTCGTCTTCATAGTTCTCGGTGATGAGGGTGTTGATGCTTTCATTGACCAGCGACATCACGGCATAGTCCTCGCCCCATTGTGCTTCCAAATCTATGATGATGTCAAACGATCCTGTTTTCAGACAGTGTTGGAGTAGGGCATTGCGCATGGTACCGATAAACACCACGTTGCTCCTTCCCTGGTGTAGGGCGTCGACAAATGTCTGGGCATTGATGGTGCTGTCCTGCTGACGGCGCAGGAAGGCGCAGCTGAGCACATATTCCAGGTAGCGCTCGTAGATGAACTGTATGTAACGCTCCTCGCCACGGATAGTCCGGCGTGTGACCTCCTTCAGAATGGGTCGCTCGGCTTTGTTGAGCAATTCGGCATAGGCAATGCTGATACCGTCTTTCTTATAGATGAGTGAGGCTAGCGGATACAGTGCCGATGAGGGGTCATCGAGAGCACCTTTCAGCTCTGCTACGGCTATGCCGTCGATGGCCTCGCCTCGCAGGTAGCTGTCCAGCAGGTAGTCGCCCACCATCCCGATGATGTCGTTCTGGCGATTTCCTGCGTAGGAGTTGCTGATGCCTTCGGCAATCTGTTGGTAAAGGGCCAGCGATGTATAGCTGTTGGGACTGCTGTCCAGGTCGCGTCCGAGGAAAATACCTGCGGTGAACTTGAGGGTCAGTGGGTCTTTCAGACGCAATGTTACGCGACGGTCCAGTTCGCTGAACGGCGTATGCATCTGATAGAGCTGTTGGTAGATTTCATAGGCGCGTTGGGTCTCTTCCTGGTTGAAACCTCGCACCTTGGCGTCTTCTGAATCGGTATTGAAAGACAATATGCGCTCTTCGCCAACCATGGGCAGCACGACATTCTTCCAGGTGAAGACGCGACAAGTAAACAGTACCTTGAAACGTGGGTAGCGCTCGTTGATAAATAGGCGGCAGATGGCTTGGTAGAGGGCCAATGGACCCTCTGCCGAAGCTTCTTCATCGGCATATTTCAGACACTCGTTCAGCGCGTCGAAGAAGATATAGACATCGTGTCCAGCCTCTTCGGCCTTGGCGTGGATGTTGTCTGTCAGCCTGCTGATGTCCTTGCGTAGGTTAAAGCCGAAAAGCTGTTTCAGGGTATTGTCAAGGGTGGCTGCTACGAAGTCAGACGCATTGAAGATAAGTACTGGCTCGTCAGCGGCGATGAGTTGCTCGGTCCAATAGGAGAGCTGATTGGTCTTGCCCTGACCTGCCTCACCGACAAGGGGGAATAGGGTAGTCTCGCTGTCCCAGAAGCGATGGAGCACGTCGGTTAACTGCTGACGCTCGACAAACAGCTCTTGGTTATATTTCTTTTCAGCGTAGACGCGTTGCAGGTAGACGGCCGACTGGCGTTGCATATATTGGCGTATCTCGTTCCAGTTCAAGTCTTTAGCGATGTCGAACGAGGGTACGATGTGCTGCAGGTCGTGGTCGATGGCGCTGTTCATGTCGTACGAGATGTAGGTCAGCGCATTCTCGTTAGACGAGAGGTAGCAGGCCTGCTCATCCTTGAGGGTATGGAAGACGTAGCGATAATCCTTGTCGTTGACGAAGACCAGCGGATAGAGGTCGATGTCGATATGGTCGCCTAGAATGCCGTAGCGCCCCTTGCGAATGTCATACTGGCAATGGAACAACGGCTCCAGCGCTTGCAGCATGTGGAGCATACGAGGCTCTAGCGAGCGTACCACTTCGGCATAGATTTCCTCCGACAGTGTGGTGCTGTGTCCTCTATATTCGTTGCGTATCTGTACGATGCTGGGTTCCGACTTGCTACCCAGCAGTATGTTCTTGCGTTTGACGTAGATATGTGCTGAGAAACTCTGGGTCAGCGGATGCTCTTCTAACGACTTCTGTGCAGCAGCCAGCAAGGGTGTCAGCAGGTCGTTCTGCCAGTCGCCAAACGACAAGGGACGCTTCTGGTCAATACGGTTGACGAAGGTCTCCAGCACGGGTCGTACGGCGGGCTTCTCGTCCATCTCTCCCTGCAGCAGTCGCAGGAAGAGGAAGGAACAGAACGGTGTCGATATCTCGAAGAAATCGAGCAGGTGGTTCATGGCCTGCCCATAGCGCTGGTTCTTTACTGCTTGCTGTTGCTGACGGATGGGGTACGACAGGGTGAAAGGCAGATGCTCGATGGCATTGGCAATGACCGCTTCGTAACACTCGGCGTCTTGGACGTTATAGTCGTTGAGTAGCATGGCTTACTTTTTCTTGCGGTGAAACAGCAGGTATAATACACCACCCAGCAGGAGCAGTACCAGTAAGGTTACTGTGCGGTAGCCGAGAATGGTGCTTCCCAGATAGTCGGAGTAGGGATACATCTGGTCTAACAGACAGGTGAGATCCCAGATGGCAGAAGCCAGTGTGAGTATGGACAGACAGAATAGTAACGTATTGACCATCTTGTCGTTAGCAGCATCACGACGGTTCTTCTCCTTTTCGAGAACACCAGCCAACTGCTCTTGTTCCTCGCCAATCTCCAGTCCCTTGTCTATTGCCTCGTTGAGTTCCAACGGCAGGAAGTTATAGGAGATTTTATGGAAGCAGCACCAGCGCTCAAACTGCTCATACTCTTCTGTCAACTCGCCAATCTCAGAATTGCTGACGTTGAGGAGTCCGCGCAGACGGGCAAAGGGAGACAATGACTTGCGAAGTGACTGACGGAAACGGGCGTTGAGGTTGAAGAGGTAACACTTCTGGAACAGGGCATGCAGGTAGATCATGCGAAAATAGGTGCCCTGCCAGTTGTCGATAATGCCTGGGGAGAGGCCATAGGCGTGCATCGTGAAGGTGTCCATCAGGGCCAGCGCATCCCAGTTGCGGAAGACAGTAATCCGGTTTTCGTCCATGATACGTTTCAGATAGTCTTCTGCTACGCTGTACTCGTCGGTCTCACCATCCTTGGTGACCTTCGAAAGTGTTCCCAATTGATAGAGCAGCATCGAACGTGCTTCATCGTCTTCTGGACGAAGGGTGGCGTCGGTAGTGTTGATGACTTGGTAGACACGCAACTTGTTGCCGTTCTCTACGAGGGCAGACAGACTGTCTGGCATGCTACCCGTCAGCTGTTGGTAGGCCGTTTTCAGGGGATTGATGGCAGTATCGATGAATGACTGATGTACATCTGGTGTGTAGTAGTCAATGGCTCGCAATGAGAACAGGGTTGCCGTAAAAGCATTCAGGTCGTCAGCCTCTTGACTGATCTTCACAGAGAAGAGTACCATCTGTTGGGGCATGAGGTAGAGTGCCACTTCCAGCAGTTGATAATCATAGTGCTGACCACGGAATTCAAGGGCTGACTGCTTGTTGAGGGGTAGGGTATAGGCAGTACATCCAACCTCGCCACCATAGCAGAAGTCCACGAATTCAGGATAGAACACGCGCTTGCTGCCTTCAATCTTGTCCGTGTCCAGCTGCTCTCGTTGCCAACCTTGTCTCGACAGTTGTTCATCACATATATCATTGCATCGGGTAAAATATCCGCAAAGATAGGCTATTTGTTGGTGATTCATAGGTTATATAGGGTTTTCTGGGAGCAAAACTACAAAATATTCTCGACATACACAAGGATTCTTGTGTGAAATGAGAAGATATTATATAATATTTTTGTGTTGTTATAAACAAAAAGCACGGTATGAATCACTCACCCCGTGCTTTTTTCTTAACGTATGTTGGTATTGACCAGCGTGATAACGCTCAATGCAGTAGCAATAGCCACCAAGGCCAATAACATCGTCGTTTGAAAATCTAATAACATAATCTTTACCTTAAAACCAATTAACTACTAACCTAATGAAAACAACTACAATCATCACGATTGCGAGTGCAAAGGTACGGAATAATTCAGCATTCAGCATTCATCATGCATAATAATCTGCAAATTATGCGCTTTTTATTGACCTGCATCAAAAAAGCAGGTCACTTTAGGGGTGTCCCGACGTCATCTCTAATCCATTCACCTAAGAATTTGTCGTATACTTCATAAACTCCTTGTTGCTGGGTGATGAGTTGTTTGTCTGTCAGTATCTGAGCCGCTTTTTGTACACTGCTTGCAGATGAGAGATGATAGCGCTTAACAAACGCCATTCCCGTTATTTGAGTAGCCTTTCCCTCACGGCCAATGGCAACTAACAAGTCGCGCTGTCTGAGTGTTAATTGGAAAAGAGTGTCCTTATATGCTTCCTCGTTTTGCAAGATAATTTGCCTTACAGCGCTGTCAACATCATCCTCGGAAACGCTGTCATAGGTCGCAAAGAGTTGGTTAAGTACCTTCTGGATATACCATGTCGTACCCTCAAAGAGGTCGTAGATCTCTTTTACCACACCTGCAGCAATCTGCTTATGAGCTTTCTCGAAATGATATTTGGCAAAAATCTCGTATTCAGACAGCACCACTGGTTTCAAAAACATCATGGAGGTGCTTTGGTAGAATGGACGAGCTGGTGAAGAAAACATTTCACTCATCATGTGCTTTTGAGAACCTGAAAAAATGAAGACGGCATTGCGACAATCCTGTATGTAGGTACGCAACATCTCTTCTATGTTCTGTTCAGGGTAGTCCGTAATAGCCTGAAACTCGTCAATGGCTACTATACATTTTCTGTCAGCAGCCTTTAGATAGCTGAAAATTTCTTCAAGGGTAAAGGTTGGAGACTTGATATCGCCTACTCCAAGATTCCAACTGGCATTACCTTGTCCGTCGAACGATATGCCAGTACGTAGAGATGTGACAAACATAAGGAAGCGGTCAAGGGCTTCACGCCCTTTTGACTTCAGACGGTTGACAATGCTTCTACCCATCTGGAATACAAGGTCCTGAAGATTTTTTGTGGCATAGATATCTACTAGAAACGTGTAGTATTGATTCTGTATCAGTTCTTGAGAGAATGTATGACGGATTAGTCCGGTCTTTCCCATACGGCGTGGGGATATAAGCGCTACATGATTGCCATTGGTCAACAATGATGTCAACATCTCCGTTTCTTCCTTACGGTCGCAGAAGTATTCTGCAGACTCATATCCGTAGGTTATAAAGGGGTTTTCTATCATAATTTATAGTTCTTATCAGGTTGTAAATGACCTTTACCGGCCGCAAAGATAATAACTTTTTAGGAAACAAACAAATAATTATCCAAAAAAGATAATCCTTTTTGGATAATTGTATGTTCAGAGGGTTATTCTCTGAAATACAGACTGAGTACACAAGTTTGTGGACCACAAACTTGTGTACCAAGTGGAATTTTAACTTTTCAGTACCGTCACTGCCTTTTTTTCTTGAACAGCTGGAGACCATAGTATCTGACATCTGTAATGACGGTGCCTTTAATGCAGAGCCCTTCAAGTACTATCATTAGTGAATCGTTGCGATAGGTGAGCAGTTGTTCTGGATGACGTAGGAGCGATGTGTCCTGACTGACAATCTTTTGGATGGGATATTCGAGAACAGTATCCTTACCCTGTGTGATAGTGACAGTCGTGTCATTGTAGTTGTATTCGTATGCTTTTGAGGGGAGTATAATAGTGTATTCACCTAACTCTACAGGCTTTCTCCTGATATATGTGTTGTCACTAATATAGACAGTGTCAGTATTATTGGCATAGTTGAAGCTATATTCCGAATGCGACCATTTGCCGTATTTTGCCTCAAATTCCTTGTCGCCCATTTCATCGCGTACATACTTGATGACGCTGGTGACATCCTTGTATCGCTCGCATAGCATACTGTCCTGCTTGATACTCCAAGTGTCAAGATCATCGTTCAACTTACCTGTTTTGGCATCCGTCAGCTTCAGTTCGCTTATGAGTTGCACGAGTCGTTGCTTCTGACAACGGAAGCCGATGCTTTTGGCGGATATGCCTGGAATGTAGGTGAAGAGGATGATAGCCGCACCAAAGATGAGTGCCATAAGCTGATAGCGACGGGTACGCTCGCGGAACAGCATCAACACGAAGAGCGTCATCAGCACACCTGCCACCATCAGATAGAAACGGCTCTCAGTGAAGCTGTAGAGGCGGATGCGATAGATGGAGCCAATCCAGTACATGATGAGAGGAGGAATGGCAATCAGCGTGAATCGGCTGTAGAACCAGTCGTAGTATCGCTGGCTGAGTATCGACTGAGCCACACGACCTATCAATGCTGCCGTGATGAATCCCATCACCATCCAAGCCACACCGCCTTTGGGCAAATCCCACTCGAAGACGATCTTAATAAAATAGGTATAGAGGATGACGGTATAGATGATGACAGCAGGCGAGAGAATGAAATTAAGGATAAGCCGGAGTATCTTGAAAGGTTCCTCGACTTCGTCCTCGTTCTGACGGACCAGCGTACAGCATATCTGCGGAGCCAGCACAAAAAAGATAAACTGGGCGATATACTCGTAGAAATGTCTTGGCTCGTCGATGCCAAAGATATAGAAGAACGAGGCCGTGATGGCCAAGACAGCCATATAGAGGAGGCATGATATGAGCAGTCCGAAGGACATCTGCGTAGCCACATGAAGGGCATGAGCCGCAAACGATCGGTTGTCCAATCGTCTGTTGCCGACGATAAGCAATATAGCTGCAAGGACGTAAGTAAACGTGAAGCCGTATGTCCATAGGAAGGGCTTCAGGTTGAGCATTATCAGGGGCAGGAAAAGGAAGAACGAGGCAAAATACACCAAGCGATTGACCCGATGGACCCAGAAGGTCAGCGCCATCAGTGGTACGAAGAACCATAGTATGTCACCATTCACTGCACTTTCATACTGTAGTGCCTTCTCATTCCATTCACGAGTCTCGCTATCCCATACGGCAACGATAAAGAATACCACTCCCAGTGCCAGTTCAACAGGGAAGCGCCTTGGACTCTGCAGCAACTGCTGTAGTATTGTTTTCAGTTTTGTATTCATTTTCAATACTAGGTTCTTATTAATTTTCGTTTTCGACTTACAAAGGTAGTCATTCTTTTTGAATTGTACAAATATATTAAGCAATCTTTGTACACAGAATCAGAAGTGCGTCAACCGAATTTAGCAAAGGCATGGGTCCTTACTATCGTTTTCATCATGGTGAAAACATGCTCACGCCTAAGCAGCAGGATGACATCATGCGAATCCTATCCCAATTCGGCAGTACCGAGGACATCAAGTTCGACCACTACGAAACGGCCTGGGATTTCAGATGACCGATAATGGTCCATATGGTGAATCATCAAAAAAAGCTGCGCCAAATGACGCAGCTTTAATTATGGATTATAATTGTGAATTACAATTTTGGACCAGCAGCTACAAGAGCCTTACCAGCCTCGTTACCCTCATACTTCTTGAAGTTCTTGATGAAGCGGCCAGCCAGATCCTCAGCCTTCTTGTTCCACTCAGCTGCATCAGCGTAAGTGTCACGAGGATCGAGGATGTTGGTGTCTACGCCCTCAAGCTCTGTGGGAACCTCGAAGTCGAAGTAAGGAATCTTCTTCGTAGGAGCCTTCAGGATGGCACCGCCCAGGATAGCGTCGATGATACCACGAGTATCGCGGATAGAGATACGCTTACCAGTACCGTTCCAACCAGTGTTTACGAGGTATGCCTTAGCACCGCTCTTCTCCATCTTCTTAACCAGCTCCTCAG
>JAEEGJ010018502.1_pt1 | contig 15538 bp, 9 predicted proteins | sample 8958761 | NCBI WGS metagenome assembly JAEEGJ01 (sample SAMN16246546, study PRJNA631951) | gut metagenome | biome: gut microbiome; feature: rumen; material: RS-attached | host: Bos | place: Iran: Karaj | collected 2018-10
ACAAGGTGAGCTACGTCTCCACCGGCGGCGGTGCGATGCTCGAATACCTCGAGGGAATCGAACTCCCCGGCATCAAGGCTATCCGCGAATAAAGGCGAACGCTATTGGAGGCCGGCGGCCTGGAGATCGTCCAGGTAGCGGGCCCAGTAGGATTGGAGAGCGGCGCGATGTTCCTCATAGAACTTCGCGTCGCCTGCCTTTTTGTTGGCGGCTCTCCAGGCCTCGAAGCGCGGGAGGAACTCCGCGCGGATGGCCTCTTCCGTGCCGCGCACGCAGCTAATCACCTTGTTCAGCGCCTTTACGTTAAAGTAATTCAGGCGGCCGTTCCAGGTCTTGTCATAGACATACTTGTTGCGCACCTCGAACGACTTGTCGCAGAGGCGGGAGTGCTTGCTGCCCTCCTTCCAGATATAGTCCGGAACCAGGTTGCCTTCGCCCACCAGGAGCGGAATGGCGGGGCAGCTGCCCGGGAAACCGAGCTGGGTCCACATCACCGTGTACTTCGGGTTCTCGCCGGGGCGGACGCCCTGGAAGGTGAGGATGCCGCAGGTCTTGTTGCGGGTAATCATGCCCGTGTCGCAGAAGTAGGGGTATCCGGCGAGATCCTCCAGGCTCCGGATGCCCATCACCTCGTGGCGGTACCCGCGGCCGAAGGCCTCGTAGAGGTCCTGTGCCGTCAGTTCGTACTTGCCCTCGGCATTCTTCGGAAAGGCCTTCATCAGGGCCTCTGCGCTGTAGTAGCGGTCCCAGCCGCCCGAGCCCTCCGCATCACCGGCCCAGCTGAAGTTGGTCAGCACCCGCCATCCGTCCGGAGCTATCTTGGGGTCGTTGAGGTCGTATTTGGTGTACCATTCGCCGTCGAACTCATAGTAGGCGGCGTTGCCCTCGGCATCAATCACGCCCAGGTTGGAGACATTGCCCAGGGGGCGGCCCCATTCGGAAAGCATCGCCTCGAATTCGGGGATGTTGCGGCACCGGCCGAGAGCGGCCAGCTGCAAGCTGCCGTGTCCGGTTTTGGGCAGGTTGTCCTTGGGCCAGCTGTTGGAGGTGAGGCTCATCGTGCACAGGCCGGCTTCGTTCATGCCGCCCACGATGCTGCGGACCTTGGCGTGGGCCCTGGATGCATCCCCGACAAAGCCGAGGAAGTTGTAGTTCTGTCCGGTAAAATACTGAATGTTATTGTTTTGCCCGGATTCGTCGCGCACCTTGAGCATCAGGGGGCGTCCGTCGGCCGTCACGCGGCCGGAAATGATGACGGAAGAGCAGGCAAAAGCGGTCAGCGCGCTCCCGAAGAGCAGGGTGGCCACCAGGGTGAAGAGTTTATTCATGAATCAGATGGCAAATTTGACGATATAGAACATCATGATAAAGCAGACCACGATCTTGAGGAACGTGCTGAAAATGAAGCCCAGGAAGGCGCCGAATGCGGGCCCGAGCGCCTGCGGGAAGTCCTTGCCGTTGGCGATGATTTCGCCCACCAGCGCCCCGGCGAAGGCCCCGATCAGGATGCCCATTGGCGGAAAGAAGAACAGCCCCACGAAGGTGCCGATCAGCGACCCCCGCTCCGCCGCCTTGGTCCCTCCGGTGGCCCGGGTGAATTTGGCGGGGATGATGTAATCGAGAATGGTGACCACGATGGTGATGCCGCACCAGACCCACAGGAAGGTGGGGGTCATGGCGGGTGCCTCGTGGCCCCAGATATAGATCAACAGCAGACCGGCCCAGGTGAAGGGCGGCCCCGGCAGGATGGGAACGATGCATCCCACGAGTCCCACCAGACCGACGACGATGGCAAGCAGATCAGCCCAGTTCATACGGCAAGGAAGCGGTTTAGTTCATGTAATCCCAGGCGGGCAACTTCACCGGAGCGGTCTTGAGCGCCTGCAGCGCCTTGTCGCTCAGGTATTTCTTGTTGAGGGCCATCCGAAAAATATAGCCGTCGAACCATTCGTCGGTAAAGGTCAGCGTGGCCTTTTCGCCCGTGTCGAACCAGCTGTTGAAGAACTTCCACTGGGTGGGGCGGTCGTTCTCGTCCGTGTCGCAGGCGATGATGAGCATCGCATGGGCGGAAGCACTGTAGCGGGTGGCGATGCGCGCCTCCTTGTCCATGCCGAATTCCACCCCGAAGAGGGAGTCGTAGTCATAGGCGTCGCAGGTCATCGAATTGGCCGGTTTGACCATGCCCTTGCGCCAGTCGCAGGAGACATAGACGGCCTGTCCGTCCTTGAGGGTGGCCAGCGCACCGGCCTTCATCTCCTCGTTGGGGAGGTTCAGATAGACCCAGTTGCGGCCTTCGAAGGTATTGCGGTAGCGGTCGATCTCGTAAACCTTGTAGTAGGGGCGGGTTGGATCGTTCATGATCATCACCTCCGAGTCGAAGCCGTATCCGGCCGGCACGATGCTTTTGTAGAAGGCCTGCGGGGTGGTGGTCAACTTGTGTACCTTGCCGCTGCGGTCCTTGTAGCTCCAGGTGAATTCGGTCGGGGGTTCGCCCAGGCAGAGCGCCAGGATGCGGTAGATGTCCTTGAGTATCTCGACCTTCTCGGCGCGGACGGCATCGATCTTCCTGCCGGCGGCGCACATCTCGCGGAGGGCATATCCGCCTGCGCGCAGGCGCTCGTTGAGGATGCTGACCATCTGGCTGGTGTTGTTGGAGTGTTCGGTCTCAGGCATTATCTCGGCAGGCACTACGCCGTATTTCTCACCGATGTTCCAGAAGAGGTTCCACACGCCTCCGTCGCTGACAGGGCTCTTGAAATATGTCACGACTTCGCGGTCGTCGAACGAACGGTCGGCAGTGGCGATGATGTCCTCCAAAAAGAGGTTGGCCTTCTCGAACATATCCCAGAAATAGCTGAAGTTGTGCGAGAAGTCGAAGCTGGAGACATTGTATCGCTTCATTGCGATGGGGCGCAGCTGGTTCATCGAAGTGAACATCCAGCAGCGGCCGGAGCTCATCTGGTCGGTGATGCCCTTGACGGAGGTGGTGTATTTGAAGAAATGGTCCACCGGTTCCGCCGAATGGTTCAGGGCGAGGGCCTTGATGCTCTTGTTGTTGACAAGTATGTTCTGGATAGCGGCAGTGGAGCCGTCCTTGACGAAGCTCGACTGGATCTTGCTCAGCTCTGACGGAGAGATGGTCTGGGCGAAGACCGTTGCGCAGATAAGCAGCGCAGGCAATGACAATATCTTTTTCATAATGGTACAAAGTTAATTAACTTTACACGTTACATAAAAACTTAAATCTATGTTCAGCAGAAATATTTACGTCTCACGCAGACAGAAACTCATAAAGAGCGTCAAGGAAGGCCTGCTCCTTTTCCTTGGCAACAGCGAAGCTCCCCTAAACTACAGCGACAATCAGTACACCTTCCGTCAGGACAGCACCTGGCTGTACTACTTCGGCATAGACAAGCCCGATATGGCAGCCATCATCGACGTAGAGAGCGGTGAGGAGAAAATCTTCGGTGACGACGTCGACATCGACGACATCATCTGGATGGGTCCCCAGCCCTCTGTGGCAAGCCAGGCAGAAGAAGTGGGTGTGTCGAGGACCGCACCTCTGGCAGACCTTGACAGGGTGGTGAAGGCGGCATTGGCCAGGGGCCGCAAGGTTCATTTCCTGCCTCCCTACCGTTTCCGCAATATGATATGGCTGAACTCCCTGCTGGGCGTGGGCTTCGACAGGATGAAAGAAGAGGCGAGCGTGGAGTTCATCAAGGCAGTAGTGGAGATGCGCCTTGTGAAGGAGCCCTGCGAGATACAGCAGATCGACCTGGCCTGCAACCTCGGATATGCGATGCATATGGCCGCAACCAAGCTGATGAAGCCCGGGATGCTTGAGCAGGACCTCGTGGGCGTGATGGAAGGAGTTGTGATAAGCGGGGGTTATATGCCTTCGTTCCCCACTATCCTGTCGCAGAACGGAGAGACGCTGCACAACCACTCTCATCACCAGGTGCTGACTGAAGGCCGTCTGACCGTGATCGACGCCGGAGCGGAGATAGCCAGCCACTATTGCTCGGACTTCACCCGCACGCTGCCCTGCAGCGGTCGTTTCTCCGAACAGCAGAAGGACATCTACACCATAGTTTCGGAAGGCAACAACCTGGCGCTGGGTCTTGCCCGTCCTGGCATCAGCTACCGCGAGGTACATCTGTCAGTGTGCCGCCTTATGCTCCAGGGCCTGAAGAACCTCGGTCTGGTGAAGGGTGACGTGGACGAAGCCCTCGCCGCAGGCGCCGCCGGACTGTTCATGCCTCACGGCCTGGGCCACAATATGGGCCTCGACGTGCACGATATGGAGAACCTCGGAGAGAACTATGTGGGTTACGACGAGACAGTCACCCGCTCCACCCAGCTCGGCCTCGGCTCGCTGCGTATGGCCAGGGTGCTGAAGCCCGGTAACGTGGTGACCGACGAGCCCGGCATATATTTCATCCCCGCCCTCATCGACAAATGGAAAGCAGAAGGCACCTGCCGTGACTTCATCGCTTTCGACAAGCTGGACGCATACCGCACATTTGGCGGCATACGCATCGAGGACGACCTGCTCATCACCGAGAGCGGCGCACGCCTGCTCGGCTCGAAACGCCTCCCGAGGACGGTAGAAGAAGTTGAAAACGCAATGGCACAGGAATAATTATGAAAAAAGCACTCATCATAGCCTCGATTATGGCAATCTTATCTATGACGGCCTGCAAGACGCAGCAGGCAGACAGCGGCGAGATCGCAAAACCCGAAAACCTTGCTGCAGGAGGCCACTTCACAGCCGAGATTATGCATCAGCTGGGCAAGGTGTCCGACCCTCAGGTGAGTCCCGACGGCAGCCGCATTCTCTTCGGAGTCACATATACCAGCATAGAACAGAACAAGGGCGTCCGCCAGTTGTTCGTGATGGACATCGACGGCGGCGGCCGCACCCAGATCACTCATTCTGGCAAGAGCTGCTCGAATGCACGCTGGCTTGATGACAAGACAATCGTATACCTTTGCGGAGGACAGATGTACAAGATGCCCGTAGCCGGAGGCGCTGCAGTGCAGGTAAGCAATGTTGAAGGAGGTATGTCCGAGTTCAAGCTTTCCGACGACCTCAGCAAGGTGATGTATGCAGGCACGGTGAAGAACTACACCGCCCCGACCGACGTATATCCCGACCTGGACAAGGCTTCGGTCCGCACCATCGACGGCCTTATGTACCGTCACTGGGACCACTTCGTGGAGGATATTCCCCACACTTTCACTGCCTCTTTCGACGGCAGCAAGGTCGGCGAGGGCAAGGACATCCTCGAAGGCCAGCCTTTCGAACTCCCCACCGAGCCCTTCGGAGGCCTGGAGCAGCTGAGTTGGAGCCCCGACGGCAGCAAGATCGCCTACTCCTGCCGCAAGCTGACAGGAATCGACTATGCTTTCTCCACAAATACCGACATCTATCTCTATGACGTAGCCACCGGAGCCTGCGAGAACCTCACCGAAGGTATGCCGGGCTACGATACCGAGCCCGTGTTCAGCCCCAAGGGCGATATGATAGCCTGGTGCAGTATGGAGAGAGCCCGCTACGAGGCCGACAAGGTGCGCATCTTCGTTATGGACCTTGCCACCCGAAGCAAGAGAGAACTGACTGCCGATTTCAAATACAACGGCTCGATACCGGTGTGGAGCGCCGACCAGCGCTACATCTATTTCGCATCGCTCGTGGAAGGCGTCCAGGAAATCTGGCGCTGCGACCTTGCATCTTCAAAGATGGAGCGTGTCACCCCTCAGCACGAATGGTATGATTTCGATACTCCGGCAGTGCTTGCAGACCGTATCATCACCACCAACCAGTCGATGATGCGTCCTTCGGAGATCGTTTCCGTGTCGCTTGCCGACGGCAGCTGGAAGCAGCTTACCCACGAGAACGACGACATCCTGGCCAAGTTGGAACAGCCGAAAGTCGAGGAGCGCTGGATCACCACTACCGACGGCAAGAAGATGCTCACCTGGGTTCTATATCCCGACGGCTTTGACGCTTCGAAGACCTATCCGGCCATCCTTGTATGTCTCGGAGGCCCCCAGGGCACGCTGAGCCAGGGCTGGTCGACCCGCTGGAACTATCGTCTTATGTGCTCGCAGGGCTATATAATGGTGCTGCCCAACCGTCGCGGAACGACCGCCTTCGGACAGGAATGGACAGAGCAGATATCCGGTGACTACATCGGTCAGAACATGCAGGACTACCTGCGCGCCGCAGACGTTATGCTTGCGGAGCCTTATGTTGGCAAGATGGCCGCAGTTGGAGCAAGCTACGGAGGATATTCGGTATACTATCTGGCCGGCATCCACCAGGGCCGTTTCAGCGCCTTCATAGCGCACGCAGGCATTTTCAATGAAGAGCATATGTATGAGATGACCGAGGAGATGTGGTTCCCCGACTGGGACAACGGCGGAATAGCCCGTCCCGACGAGGTGATGGGAGGAGCTCCGTGGAGCGACAATCCCGTTGCCCGCCGCCACTACGCCAACTCTCCGCACACTCTCATCAAGAACTGGGACACTCCCATAATGGTCATCCACGGAGAGCTTGACTACCGTGTTCCGGTCGACCAGGGAATGGCAGCCTTCAACTCAGCCCAGATGATGGGCGTGCCTTCGAAGATGCTGCTCTTCCCCGACGAGAACCACTGGGTGCTCAAGCCGCAGAACTCTGTGTACTGGCACCGGCAGTTCTTCGACTGGCTCGACCGCTGGTGCAAGTAGGACTTACTGAGTAATGCCACCTGTCCGGGTGGCATGCTTTTAGCTAATATGACTGTCAAATCAATATTGACTAGTTATGGTAACTCTTTATTTACTCCTCGGACTAGTGTACAATACCCAAAACCCCCAATGGAACACAGCGCAGTATGCGCAATTGTGGAATCAGGTAGAGAAGGCTCTCAATGACGGGAAGCCGCAGACTGCCGCAAAATATCTCGGAGAACTCGAAGAGATGACCCGCACCACCGGGGACGAGCTCGAGCGCCTCGAGGTGATGCGCCAGAGATACGACTGTATGTCGCGCTACAACTGGAAGGAAGCGCGGGAATACTATGACGGCTACACCTCCTTCAGGGATTCCGTGTTCAGGGACCTCGATACCAACATAGAAAAATACAACAGGCACCCGAGGGTCATAATGCTCATCACAGAGAAGATCTCGCGTCTCTACAATGCCGAGAATTCCAAGGATGAGAAGGACCAGAGCGAGGATGTATTCAAGAATATCCGCAAGATGTGCCAGGAAGCCATCAAGGCTTTCCCGAAATCGGACCATACGAACAGGCTGAAGAGCATCATCTCCAATATGGATTCGGCCTGGCTGAACTTCAGCGGTCCCGACAGGGGCTATCCGGGCTCCGAGTTCACCTATGAGGTGAACGCCAAGAACATCGCTTCCGCAGACTTCAAGGTCTACAGGCTCACCGGCCGCTACAGCATCGGCGACGGGGAGAAGTTCGCAAAATATGACAGCGGCTCTTCACGCTGCGTGCTGGTCGGCTCCAGGAAACTCGACTCTTTCAAGAACAAGTACAATATCCGCGAAGAACTGAAGACCAGCTGGAAGTTCGAGCAGGAAGGCCTTTACATAGTCAAGATCGTCTCAGGAGAACAGTACTCATACGAGGAGGTCTACATCAGCCGCGTGGCAGTCGCCACCAGGGATGTGGGCAGCAAGCACGAAGTCTATGCAACCGACGCGATGAGCGGCAAGCCCTATGACAGGCTTTCGGTCACAACCTACCGCGAAGGCCGAGGCAGCGGCACTTTCCTGTCGCCGGTGATCTTCGCGACAAAGGAATATGCCCAGGACGGCTTCGTTACCCTTAGCCAAAAACTCTATGAGTCTCCCCAGAATTACGCAATGCTGGCGGTGGAGGCCGAAGGCGACTCTTTTTCAGGCCCGATGGGCATCAGCAAGCCATACGTCAGGAACTACCGTGAAGAAATGATCGATGAAGGCGTCTATGTCTACACCGACCGCAGGCTCTACAAACCCACGGACGAGATCCATTTCAAGGTGATAGCCTACCGTTCAGACGGCAAGGAAGGCAAGGTGATTGAGGGCAAGACCCTGGAGGTCGAACTCTATGCTCCTGCCGAGAGCAAACCCGTGGCCAGGGTGAATGTAGTGACCAATGCCTACGGCTCTGCCAGCGGCACGTTCAAGATTCCCGAGGGAAGCCGCAACGGCAGCTACTCCATCCGCACCGACTGGGGCGGCACGAGCGTGCACGTCGAGGAATATGTCACTCCCGATTTCTATCTTGAGATGCCGACCCTAGAAGGCCTCTACACCTTCGACGACATCATCACCCAGACAGGTGAGGTCAAGGGCTATGCAGGCGTCGCTATGGCAGGTGCGAAAGTGGAATATACAGTGCACCGCCAGCCCCGCTGGAGGATCTGGCGTCCCGGCCAGAGCTATGAATGGAAACTTATCGACGAGGGCAGCGTGACCGCCGATGCCGAAGGCCGCTTCTCCATCTCATTCAAGGCCGAAAGGCCCGAAACCGAGGAGGATGACGATGATTTAAGCGCATCTTTCATCGTTGAGGTGAAAGTCACCGACCGTCAGGGCGAGACCCACGAAGCGTCTCAGAGCGTGATGGTGGCTGACATTCCGCTTGAACTCAGCACGGCTTTCGCCAGCGAAGTGACCGTCAATGACACAGTCATCGCAGTCAACCGCGATGCTGAGAAATATATCCTTATCAAGGGCAACAACCGCAACGGCATACCGCAGACTATTGACGGAACCTTCAGGCTGCTGCGCGACGGCAAGCTTGTGACCGAAGGCGACTTCACCACCGGCAAGGCCCGCGACCTCGATTTCAGCACCCTGCCTTCAGGCAGCTACAAGCTCGAGTACCAGGTAATCTGGCGCGGCCGCACCATTTCCGGCAGCAGGGAAGTGGCCATGTTCTCTCCTTCCGACACCAAGGTGCCCGTTGAGAGCAAGCTGTTCTTCTATCCGCTCGAGACCGAAGGCGGCATCGAGTTCTTCGTCGGAACCACTGAGGAAGACCTCTATGTCGAGGTTGAGCTTTTCGATCGCGAGAAAAAGCTCTACCGTATGCCGCTGCACTTGACGAACAATGCACGCAGGATCAGCCTGCCCTATCTCGACAAGTACAACGACTGCGTCGAGCTGTCGCTGTTCACAATAAAAGGATGCAAGAGCTACAGCGAAACCCATACTTTCAACCGTCCCGTCAGCCCCACAAGGTTCGACCTGACCATAGAGTCGTTCCGCGACCGCACCGCTCCGGAGACAGAAGAGAGCTTCATCGTGAAGGGACCGGCCAGCGAGCTCACCGTGTCAATCTTCGACGTCACTACCGACCGCTACGGTGCCAATAATTTCTGGTTCTCTCCTTTTCGTGCATATTATACCTACAGTCCTTCGATTTCTACCAACCTCCCCGATGGAAGGGGCAGGCTGTACCACGAGGTGATGGGTTATGGTGCCACCGGTGGAAGGATGCTGAGCCGCAGCGTTTCGATGAACACTATGGCCAAGAACGGAATGGAAGAAGAGATGGAGATGATGGACGATATGATGGTGGTAGAGGAGGCCGCGATGGCTCCCGCTTCAGCCGATATGCAGAGTATGGATGAAGGTGAGCAGCAGGCGGATGTCCGCAGCGACTTCGGCGAGACCATAGCCTTCTATCCACATCTTACCATAGGCGAGGACGGCAGGGCCGAAGTGAAATATACCACCCGACAGGCCTTCGGAACCTTCAGGGTTCTGATACTTGCGCACGACAAGAACCTGCACAACGGCAGTGCAGAGCAGAAGTTCATTGTGCAGAAAGAACTTATGGTGATGCCTTCGCTCCCTCTGTTCGCCACCGAAGGTGACAAGATCACCCTCAAGACCGTGGTTGCCAACGTGGGAGGCCGCGAGATCAAAGGCACCGCACATATCGCCTTCGAGGATGCCGTCACAGGCAAAAAGATAGACCTCGGCACCAAGGACAAGAAGGTTACGCTTGCCGCCGGAGCACAGAGCGAACTCGAGTGGACGGTGACCGTGCCTACGGCCCAAAGGATGAACGTGACCATCGACGTCACTGCCGACGGCGTTTCTGACGGCGAGAAGAATGTCATAGAGATAGTTCCCGGCATCAGGGAGATCACCGAGACCGCTTCGTTCGTGATCGGTGGCCCTCACGGCCGCAGCTATTACGAGCGCCAGCTTCAGGACCGCATAGGCGCGAAGGATGCGAAGATCAGATACGAAGAGTACAGCACCCTTGATGCAGTGCGTGCCGCCCTCGTCGCCCCGAAACGTCCGACCAACGACAATATGATCAGTTGGCTCAACGTGCTCTATGTGTCAAAGGTAAGGCAGAAACTTGGCGAAACTGTGGACAAGGACCTCACCGATGCCGCAGTGGCCAAACTGCTCTCTTTGCAGCGCACTGACGGCAGCTTCAGCTGGTTCCCCTGCATGTACGGCTCCGACGTGCTCACGCTGCTCTTCCTCGAGAAGATGAGCCAGCTCGACCGGATGGGAGTCCGTCCCGCAGGTGTCGATGCAAGCATACGCAAGGCCCTTCGTTTCATCGACGGCCGCATCGCTTCGATAGCCTCCGTGAAGAACTGGAACTACACATCTCTGATTGATTTCTTCGAAGTCAGGAGCCACTATCTGGACATTCCGATGTCAGACAAGGTGAAGGACATTTTCAACCAGTTCCTGGCAGCATCAGAGAAGGACTGGCAGACTCTGTCGATACAGTCAAAGGCCCAGCTCAGCAACACTCTGCTGCGGACCAAGGGCACCGGATTCTGGCGCAGCGCATTCTCCGGCAGGGTGGACAAGCTCATCGCGTCGCTCGTCGACCACGCAGTGAAGAACAGAACAGTCGGCTGCTATTTCCCCAATGCCGTGATGCCTTACCGAGGCCTGATGAGCAATGAAATCTACGCACACGCGGAGCTTCAGGAACTGTTCTGGCTCGTCGGTGAGAAAGAGACCGTCAAGGGTCTGCAGCAGTGGCTGCTCCTCCAGAAGCACAACCAGGCCTGGGAGAGCGATATGGCAACGGCCGACGCCGTGTTCGCACTGCTCACCCACGAAGCCGAGGACCTGCGTCTCGGTGCAGTCTACTATACCTACAAGGCTCCGATGAAGGAAGTCAAGGAGTTCGGCAACGATATGACGGTCAAGCGTACGTTCTGGCGCGACGGCAAGGAGCTTGCCGATGGAGAAGTGCTGCACGTGGGCGACCGCATCGAAGTGCGCTACGACCTGTGGAACGGCGAGAACCGCTCGTTCGTGCAGATCCACGCTATGCGTCCGGCCTGCTTCTATCCCGTGGACGAACGATCATACGGCTCTTCATATTTCTACAAGGAACAGACTGCTTCCGGCACGGAATACTACTACCAGCTGCTGCCGGAGGAAGACACACACCTCGTGGAGTCATTCTACGTGACTCAGGAGGGAGTGTTCGACAAGGGTCTTGTGGAAATGGAGTCGCTCTACGCCCCTGAATACAGGGCCCACACCGCAGGCGGAACGGTAATCAGTGAGTAGGGGCGTCGTTGATGCGGCGAATCTTCGCACCGAGGGCCGAAAGCCTTTCCTCGATGTTTTCATAACCGCGGTCGATCTGCTCGACGTTGTGGATGATGCTCCTGCCTTCTGCGCCCAGCGCTGCGATCAGCAGTGCGATGCCGGCGCGGATGTCGGGAGACGTCATCTCGCGTCCTTTCAGCTGGCGGGTGTGGTTGTGCCCGATGACGACGGCCCTGTGGGGGTCGCATAGGATTATCTGGGCTCCCATATCGATCAGCTTGTCGACGAAGAACAGGCGGCTCTCAAACATTTTCTGGTGGATCAGCACGCTGCCCTTCGACTGGGTGGCCACTACCAGCATCACGCTGAGCAGGTCAGGCGTAAGGCCGGGCCAGGGAGCGTCTGCAATCTTGAGTATCGAGCCGTCGATGTAGGTTTCCACGGCGTTCTGCTTCTGGGCGGGGATGTATATGTCGTCGTCCTTCTGGATGACCTTGATGCCGAGGCGGCGGAAGCTGTCGGGAATGATGCCGAGGTTCTTGTACGACACGTTCTTGATGGTGAGTTCGCTGCAGGTCATCGCAGCCATTCCGATGAAGCTGCCGACTTCGATCATATCGGGCAGTATGGTGTGCTGCGCTCCGTGGAGCGACTCTACGCCGTCGATGGTGAGCAGGTTGGAGCCGATGCCTTCGATGCGGGCGCCCATACCGACCAGCAGTCGGCACAGCTGCTGCACATAGGGCTCGCATGCAGCATTGTAGATGACGGTGCGGCCTTTGGCCATCACAGCGGCCATTATGACGTTGGCCGTTCCTGTGACGGATGCTTCCGACAGCAAGATGTCGGCACCTTTGAGTTTCTTTGCGGTGATGATGTAGGCAGCCTTGTCCGTGTCGTAGACAGCCTTGGCTCCCAGTTTGGCGAATCCGTCGAAATGAGTGTCAAGATGACGGCGGCCTATCTTGTCTCCTCCCGGCTTTGCGGCTATTGCATAGCCGATGCGCGAGAGCAGCGGGCCGATCAGCATCACTGAACCGCGGAGGGCGGCGTTGTCGTGACGGAACTTGTCGCTGCGCAGGAAATCGAGGTCGATTTCTTCAGCGCGGAAAGACCATTTCTTGTCGCCGACCTTCTCCACCTTGCTGCCCATCTCCTGCAGAAGACCGATGAGATTGCGCACGTCGGCAATGTCGGGAACGTTGTCGATGGTGACTTCCTCTCTGGTGAGCAGGGTGGCGCAGAGCACCTGCAGAGCTTCGTTTTTCGCACCCTGAGGAGTGATTGAGCCGTGCAGGGGATGACCGCCTTCTATTTCAAAAGATGCCATTGTTAATACTGTTGATAAAGATTACCCAAAGATAATTATTTTTGCTCTTATGAAAATCGGAGATGTCGATTTAGGGGAAAAACCCCTCTTGCTGGCCCCTATGGAGGACGTGACGGATGTGTCGTTCAGATATGTCTGCAAGAAATTCGGCGCCGATATGATGTACACCGAGTTCATCTCTTCCGACGGTCTGATCCGCGATGCGGCGGGCTGCCTCGACAAGATGGTGATCTACGATTACGAGCGCCCTATAGGGATGCAGGTATACGGCAACCTTCCCGATGCGATGGTCGAGTCCGCAAAGAAGATGGATGCGGCCGGAGCGGATGTCATCGACATCAATTTCGGCTGCCCGGTGAGCAAGATTGCCCGTCGCGGAGCCGGAAGCGGAATGATGAAGGAGCCGGACAAGATGGTCGACATCACCCGCAGGATAGTGGAGGCGGTGTCGAGGCCGGTGACCGTCAAGACACGCCTTGGATGGGACGAGAACTCGAAGATAATCGTGGAGCTGGCGGAGCGCTTGCAGGATGCGGGCATCGCCGCCCTAACCATCCACGGCCGCACGCGCTGCCAGATGTACAAGGGCGAGGCGGACTGGACGCTCATCGGTGAAGTGAAGAACAATCCGCGGATGCACATCCCCATCATAGGCAACGGGGACATAAAGACTCCGCAGGATGCCGCAAATGCATTTGACCGCTATGGAGTGGACGGTGTGATGATAGGCCGCGCGAGCTTCGGACATCCCTGGATTTTCAAAGAGATAAGGCACTACCTTGAAACCGGCGAGGAACTTCCGCCTATGTCGGTGGCCGACCGGGTGGCCCTGGCCAAGGACCATCTTGCCAAGTCCATCGAGGTGAAGGGTCCGCGCACCGGCATCCTTGAAATGCGCCGCCACCTGAGCTGCTATTTCAAGTCGCTGGTCAACTTCAAGGAAACGAGACTGAAACTGGTGACGTCGATGGACGTCGATGAGATAAATTCAATACTGGACTATATTCAAGAACACTGGGGGTAACTTTATTCCATGTCAAATTTTGTAAACAAGGTTCTTCTTTTCCCGTACTACGTGGCTCTGGCTGCCCGCAACCGGGCTTATGACAAAGGGCGCCGCAAGGTGATGGACTACCGCAGCTTCGGCGACCGCGTCGTTTCGATTGGCAACATTGCGATGGGAGGCACCGGCAAGACCCCTCACGTGGAGATGTTCATCAGGCATTACCTCGAAGAAGGGAAGACCGTCGCCGTGGTGTCCAGAGGCTATAAGAGGAAGACGAAGGAGTGCATCGAAGTGAGCGTGGATTCTTCGGCGCTGGAAGTCGGAGACGAACCTCTTCAGATCAAGCGCAAGTTCCCGCAGGTCCGCGTGTTCGTGGACAGGCGCAGGGAAGTCCCCACCGAGCAGGTCATCAACCCGCCCCTCGGAACCCCTGTGGATGTGGTGCTTCTCGACGACGCCCACCAGTACCGCAAGCTGGTGCCCGGCCGTTCCATAGTCCTCATCGACTATAACCATCCGGTTTTCAAGGACAACCTTTTCCCGTTCGGAAGGCTGCGTGACCTGCCGACTCAGATCAAGCGTGCCGACACCATCATCATCACCCGCAGTCCTGCCTGGCTCGACGAATGGCAGAAGGAGAAGATAATCGCTGCGAACCGCATCAACCAGAACCAGAAGGTGTTCTTCACCAAGGTGGATTACCTCAAGCCCGTGAAGGTGTTCGAAGATGCCGACGGAAGGTTCATCTACAGTCAGGAAGCCATCCTGTTCAGCGGAATAGCCGATCCGATAGAGCTGCGCAACTATCTCACCACTCGCTATGCCGAAATCTACGAGGTGAAATACCCCGACCACCATTTCTATACGAAGAAAGATATAAAGGATCTGGCCCGTCTGGCCAAAAAGTATCCAGCCGCCGTGCTCCTCACTACCGAGAAGGATGCACAACGGCTGAAACTTGTAGAGGAAGCCTGCCAGGCTATCAGCACACGTCTCTTCTATGTTCCGATAGAGACGAAGATGATAGAAGGCGAGAACGACCTACTTCTCTACAAAAGTCACAATTGAGTGGGCCGGAATCTTGAAGGTCAGAGATGAGCCGTCGACGCTGAATGCGCTGAAGGCTTTCGTCCCCACTTTGTCAGGCACGTCGAAAGAGTTGTAGTCCTTGATGTCGGGACTTGTCAGGATCTCTGCGGTGAAGGCCTTGCCGCTGCCGCCGAGGTCTACCGTCACGTCCACGTCGTTGTCGAGGTTGACGTTGGTCACGGAAATGCTGAGCTTGCCGGAATCGGAGATCGATGTGGTAGAGCTGATGGCGTGTACGTCGGCCAGCTTGCCGTCGGCGCTCTGGAGCAGGTCGGACTTGACGTCGGCCGGGACATATTTGTTCCTGCGGTGGGTGTTGTACATCTTATATACAAAGTATGTAGGAGTCTTGACCATCTTGTCGTCCTGGGTGAGGAGCATAGCCTGCAGCACGTTCACCATCTGGGCGATGTTGGTCATATTGATGCGCTCGGTGTACTTGTGGAAGATGTCGAAGGTGGTTGCGGCCACAACGGCGTCGCGCATCGTGTTCTGCTGGAAGAGGTGGCCGGGATTGGTGCCGGGCTCTACGTCCCACCAGGTGCCCCACTCGTCGATGAGC
>JAEEGJ010018505.1_pt1 | contig 15535 bp, 12 predicted proteins | sample 8958761 | NCBI WGS metagenome assembly JAEEGJ01 (sample SAMN16246546, study PRJNA631951) | gut metagenome | biome: gut microbiome; feature: rumen; material: RS-attached | host: Bos | place: Iran: Karaj | collected 2018-10
GAAGGATATCGGGCAATAGGCATCGCGGAAGCTGAAGTCCTTATCCTTGCCACTGAAATAGCCTTTCTCACGGGCAAAGGAAATCACGTCCTTGGAATACAGGCAGTTCTTGGGGTCTTTCAACGGGAACTGGAGTATGCGGGAGAGATTGGCATGGGCACAGATGCAGTCGTCAGGGATGCGAACGGCTACCCACACGGCACCTTTCACAGCCGGGCCCTTGCCTATGATTTCGAGAATCCAAGCCTCGTTCTTGTCACACACGGTGATTGTCTCTCCCGTGCTGTTGTAGCCATACTCCTGCACGAGGTCGGTCATGATGATGATGGCCTCACGTGCCGTAGCCGCACGTTCCAATCCCAAATGCATCATGGTGAAGTAGTCGAGCAGTCCTTCGGGGTTCTGCAGCTCCAGACGGCCGTCGAAGGTGGTTTCCACGATGCTCACCTGCTTCTCGTTAATGAAACCGATGACGTCATAGGTGTATTCCACTTGAGGCACATAGCCTCTCACGGCTCCCCTGCCCCACTCACGGATAGCAATCATCTCGTCCTTCTCATGCCTGCCGCCAGGAGTGCGCGACAGGGAGCCGGCGAAGCCATAGCCATCACAATTATAGGTACAGATCACAGAGCCATCTGCCGAGGCTGCCTTGCCAACGATCAGGTTGGTACATGCCCAAGACTGGGCGACTGCCAGCGCCAACGTCGCCACGAGGAAAGATAGTAATCGTTTCGTTTTCATATCATATCGTTTTTTCTATAGGGGCAAAGATAGCAATTTTTTCGTTAAACACTTCATTTTCTGCCAGATTTTGATGATTAAAGTAAATCGTTCCTGCTCGACAGTACCAATGCGGCATGGCGCTCTTCATTCGCTCAATGACGGCAGCCATTACTTGGGAACTCTGGCATCTCCTGGATGATTGTGAAGTTTTTCCAGGTATTGTCGCTCAGATAATCTGACTGCGAGCCCCATGGGACAATGAGGGTGGCACTGCGGATAACGGGCTTATCAAATGTTGAACTCGAAATCCTGGGAGGTATAACTGCCAGACAATGCACTGTCGATAAGTTGGTGCACGCGGTGAATGCCATGTTTCCGATACGACACATCGACTCGGGGAGGATCACTGATGTCAAACTGCTGCAGAAGTTAAAAGCCGAAGCACCTATTTCCACTACCGATGGCGGGATCGACACGCTTTCTAAGTCTTTGCAATAGGCGAAAGCCGAGTCACCAATTCTGGTTACCTCGTAAATCATATCGTTAAAGGTCACATAACAGGGAATGTATACACAGCCGCCATAACAGTCGGAATAAGGCATATCACAAGTCACCTCGACGGTGTTACGACCTGTAATGTTGTAGTAGATGCCATCTGAAACGAAGTCATAGGCGGTGGCCCCAGTCACACTCATGAGTGCTGACAGGACAACGAACAGTCTGATTATAGTGGTTTTCTTTTTCATAGCAGCAGATTATATCTAAATGCAGTAATCTGAAGGAAACTATCAGTCAGTGAAAAGACGTTGCTTTTACTTACAGATAAAATGGTTTTCAATCTTATGGCCACATGTGCAGTTAGGCATAGAGCACCTGCACTTCTGTGCCTTGTAATTCCGGCAAGAGCACCCAGGGACCTGGCAATAGGTTGGAGTGCCTTTCACCGTGGGGCTATATATGTAGACAGTCGATTCCATCTCGGAAGAAGAATTCTCAGAATAAGAATAACCGCCAACATAAGAATTCACATCAGTGTAAGAATCCTCCTCAGAGTAATGATGAATGGGTTGTCTTGAACGAGGGAGCGGGCTAGAACAAAGAAGTGTGCATGAAGACAGGAAAGCGCTTGCCACTATCAATAAGATGGATATGAATGGATGAGTTTTCATAATATTTGTATTTTGTGTCCGGTTCATTCAAAATGAAAAGGACTGGTGGTACATCTCTATTTATTAATTAGACACGAAACCACCCAAAAAGTATAAACCCATTTTGCTCACAATAGACCAACAGCAATATTTTATAGACATACAAGATAAAGCTCATGTTGCATATCGGTCATTTTAGTGACCGCCATGGGGCTGCGCAATAAAAAATGGCCAGAGGGGTTGCCTCTAGCCATGATATGATGAATATGTATCAGTTATTTTAGAACCTGAAGCGCACGCCGGCCAGGCCTACACCCTGTTCACCGACACCCAGTTCGGCAAAAGCGCGCACATTTTCGGAACCAGCCTCGATGCCAATACCCGAAAGCTGGAAGTTGAAGAATACAGTATTATTAGTCTTTTTTTCGGCATTGGCCGGATCTTTCTCTTGTATGGTGCTGTGGCGCAGCGTTGCACCGGCAGCAACCTTGGAATACAAGCCCCAGTTGGAGCGGCGCAGCCAGTTGAATTTCACCGACGGCATGAGGGTGATGTAGGAATTCTTACTGGTTCTGGTGATTCCGCTATTATGCTTTTCATCTTCGGAATGCTTTGCAAAAGTGGCTACGGCACCCACTGCAATCAGGGGACTGGTTCGATAGTAATACTCCAAACCGATGGGGCCAGTGGCAGCACTATGTTCATATTCATAACCAAACAAGGAACCAAAGACATCACTCGTGATATCTAACCAAATGCTGTTGGGAAGGAAACCATAGCTGACACTTAATTCATGACGGGGTTCGTCTTGAGCTTGAGCAGAAACGCATACTAAAGCACTGATAGCCAGTGCGGCAAATAAATATTTAATCTTCATGATTCAATATAATTCTTTTTACTTTTCAAAATTGCGGGTGCAAAATTACAACAATTATCATTCACAACAATGCATTTTTTAAGATTTTAAGACGTCGTTATTCCATAATTTGCTGGAATGTTGTATATTTGCCGAAGGATAACTAAAGATACCATAACATGAAAAAGAAAGCGATTGCAACGATGATGTGCCTGGCTTGTGTGTTAGCCAGCCTGGCGAGCGACGAGATTGTGTTCACGACGGTGCTGGAGAACCCCATCACTCCAGTGAAGAACCAGAGCCGCAGCGGCACGTGCTGGTCCTATGCCACCATAGGCTATATTGAGGCCGAATTGCTGCGCAAGTCGGGCAAGGTGTATGACCTGAGCGAGATGTTCGTGGCCAGCAAGGACTATGTGGACTGTGCCGAGTATCACGTGAGGATGCACGGCAACAGCCGTTTTTCGGAAGGCGGCTCGGCCGATGACGTGTTCGAGGTGATTGACCGTCACGGCATCTGCCCCGAGGATGCAATGGCACGTCCCGGCTCGATGATCGGCGACACACTGGCCAACTTCACCGAATTCTTCGCCACCCTGGAGCCCTATGTGGAATCCATAGCCAAGGGCAACAGCACCAAGCTGACCACACAGTGGAAAGTGGGCCTGCAGGGCATCCTCGATGCCTATCTGGGCCCGTGTCCCGAGAAGTTCACCTTCGAGGGCAAGCAATATACGCCCCAGTCGTTTGCCAAGATGCTGGGCATCAACAAGAAGGATTATGTGAGCATCACGAGTTTCACCCATCACCCCTTCTATGAGCAGTTTGTCATCGAGGCTCCTTACAAGTGGCGCCCGCGTCCCAGCTGGAACGTCACCCTCGACGAGATGATGGCCACCATCGACGAGGCCCTGAAGAACGGCTACACAGTGTGCTGGGGCGGTGACGTGAGCGAGGACGGCTTCACCCGTACGGGCCTGGGCATAGCCGCCGACATTGAGCACGCCGATGACCTGACGGGCAGCGATGCCGCCCGCTGGCTCAAGCTCACCAAGCAGGAGCAAGCCGAGTCACTCAAGAAACTCGGTGCCAAGACGCCCGAACTGGTGCCCTCGCAGGAGCTGCGCCAGGAACGCTTCGACAACTGGCAATCGACCTATGACCACGTGATGCTCATCTACGGCATCGCGCGCGACCAGAACGGCCGCGAGTACTACAAAGTCAAGAACTCGTGGGGCAAGACGGGCGAATATGCCGGCATCTGGTACATGTCCAAGGCCTACATCGCCCTGAACACGACCTATATCTTCCTCAACAAGGACGCAGTGAAGAAGGACGTGCGCAAGAAGCTGGGATTCTAACCTGCGAGCCACAGGCTCGCAATACACCGACAGGGAACCTGGCCTAAAGACAGGTAACAGGTGATGATTTTGATTCTCGCAGTTGAAGAGCTGGCCGTGGTTTTGTCAATTGGGGATTTTTCAGTAATTTTGTGACGCAATATGAGTGATTTCTACAAGACAGTGAAGGGCGTCTCGCAGGGTATTTACCGCGAGAAGATGTCTCGTTTCCTGGCGTTTGCCGAACCCGTGTCGAGCGCCGAGGAGGCCCGTGCCGTCATCAAGCGCTATGCCAACGAGTACCATGACGCGCGTCACTGCTGCTGGGCCTACATGATCGGGACCGAGCGCAACGAGTACCTGAGCAGCGACAACGGCGAGCCCAGCGGCACGGCAGGCAAGCCCATCCTGGGGCAGATCAACTCGTTTGAACTGACCAACATCGTCATCGTGGTCATCCGCTACTTTGGCGGCATTAAACTGGGCACATCAGGGCTGATTGTCGCCTATCGCGAGGCCGCCAAACTCGCCATCGAGGCGGGCGAAATCCTCGAGTGCCACGAACAGGCACGGTTGTCGTTCACTTTCCCATACCTGAGCATGAACGACGTGATGAAGGTGGTCAAGAAAAGCGACCTGAAGGTGATCGAACAGGCCTTTGACAACGTGTGCTCGATGACCATCGAAGCCGATGCCGACAAGGTGCCCGCCCTGCGCGAGCAATTCTCCAACATCGACGGCACCAGCATCATCGAGTAACCGACAGAATATGAGCAGGAGTGGTACAATCGGCCCAAGTCCATGCTCCTTGCTTTACCAACCAAGTAAAACGCCGAATTAGATGGACTCAGGAGGCACCCCACACAAACCGCTATTATGAAAAAATTACCATTCTTATCTTTAAAAACGGCACTATTATGTGCCATGTTCCTAGGAATCACTTTCATAGCAAGGGCTTATGACCTGGAGCGCGACGGTGTTTATTATGTGATAACCCATGAGGACGAAGATTTATATGATTACTTCAATTATGAGGGTCCTCATGAGAATTTCCCACGTGACGATGACGGGAACTGGATGTTTGGCGATCCCAACAATGGAACAGCCGGAGTTACCAGTGGAGATGCAAGTTACACCGGTTATGTGAGTATACCCAACTGTATCGAGATTCATCGGTTATATGGATTCACTGCCAATGTCACCTCTATTCAAAAATATGCATTTACAAATTGCACAGGTTTGACAGGTATCAGTATGGCCGCAATCGATTCAATTTACGCAGCTGCTTTTTACGGCTGCTCTGGTTTAACTCAAGTCAATTTTAGTGGCGATGAAAAATTTATTGGCGACCATGCTTTTGCGTACTGCAGTTCACTGACCAGTATCACTATTCCTGATGGCGTTGTGAGACTTGATACAGAATGCTTTTGGAAATGCTCCAATTTAAGCACAGTGGTCTTAGGCGCCGGCTTGACATCTATGGGTGTTCGGGTCTTTACTGATTGTTCCTCGCTCACCTCTATCACTTGTATGGCACTTACTCCGCCATCAATTACCAACTCTACATTCAGCAACTACAATGCCACTGTTTATGTGCCAGCATCAGCATTGGACGCATACAAGAATGCAAACTATTGGAAAAACTTCACCAATATCAGGGCTCTGGCCTATGATTTTTATGCCAATGGCTTCTATTACAAGAAGACGGGCGCCAATACAGTCGAGGTGGTGAATAAGGGAAGCGGCAATACCTACAGCGGCAACATTTATATTCCCAGCAGCGTGTACTATAATGGCATTACCTATTCTGTAACGGGTATTGGCAGCCAAGCTTTCCTGAGTTGCAGTAACCTGGGCACCGTTTCCTTGTCCAGCACTATCACCTATCTGGGCGACCGCTCATTCATGCGTTCCAATATTTCCCGAATCGTCATTCCGAACAGTGTCACAAAGATTAACTCCTATGCTTTCTATGAATGCACGTCTCTCGACTATGTTTCCATCGCTAATGGCCTGACGGAGATTGGTTCGTTTGCCTTCTCGCACTGCACCGCTTTGCAAAACATTACGATTCCCAGAACGGTCAATAACCTGAGTGGTACAGCATTCACTTACAACACCGCTATGACCAACATATATGTCAACAGCGCTAACAACCACTATACCAGTAATAATGGTGTAGTATTCACCATCGACGGCAAGAAGCTCATTGCATATCCATGCGGTAAGGGAACCAGCTATACCGTGCCATCGGGCACCGAGGTCATCGGCACCAATTCATTCCGCGGAAGTTCTGCCCTTCAGAGCATTATTTTCCCCTCGACGCTCAAGACTGTGGAAAACGCAGCCTTCCTCGACAACACGTCACTCACCAGCCTCACCTTCCCCTATGGTGTGACCCGCATCGAGAACAGCGCCATGCAAAACTGCGGATCATTGAATACTGTTCAGCTGCCCTCCACGCTGACGTATTTGGGATATAATGCATTCCTATACTGCTCCCGTTTGCAAAATCTCATTGTCAAAGCCAAGACGCCCCCCGTGTGCCAAGTAGAGTGGGATGAGTATGAAGATGAATATATGCTTCCTTTCCAGCAGACCCATTTCAACAACACCGAACTTGAGGTGCCGGCCAGCAGCTATAGCACTTACAAGAGCGCCAGCGTCTGGAAGGAGTTCACTAGTATTACTGGTGTCGACTTTGATGACGAGGTAGTGGACTTATCGTTGAACGAAGCACTCAATGTGGAAGGCGGCACAATCAACTTCACTACCGAATCAGCCTATCCTTGGGTAGTAATGGGTAACGGAGATCGGCTCTATGCCCGTTCGGGCAATGCCGGTGTCGCCAACAGCATTTCACAAGTAAAAGCAGTTATCACACTGACACAAACACGCATTCTGGACTTTGAATTCCAAGCCTATGGAGAAGGAACGACAACCTTCTGGGACAAGTGCTCGTTCCTCGTTGACGATTATGAGCAATTCAGTTACGGTGCTCATCCTGTGGGTTGGGATTTCTACTCAATCTACCTCACACCTGGTACTCACACGCTGATCTGGAGATACGAAAAAGATGGCAGTGTGAACCCCTCAGGAGATTACTTTGCTTTGGACAATGTAGGTTTCAGAACTGTGATATATGGCGATGTGGATAGTGACGGAGAAGTGAACATCAACGACCTCACTAAACTCATCGACTATTTGATTTCCTCGAATACCCAAGGCATCAACTTTGCAGCAGCCGACGTGAATGGTGATGGTGATATCAATATCAGCGATATCACTGCTCTCATCGATATGTTACTGAGAAGCTGATACTGGGACCTATAGGTCAATTGGCAGGACAGACAATGCCCGCAGAGCCGATGAGTACTGGCTTTGCGGGCATTTTATGATTTCAAGGGAGGTACTTGGTTACTCCCCGTTCAAGAGCATGTCGATAAGGGCTGTCAAGTCGCTGATGGAGATGCTGCCGTCATTATTCAAATCGGCATTGACTGTGATGCCTGTGGCGGTGCCCAACATCATATCGATGAGGGTTGTCACGTCGCTGATGCCGATGTTGCCGTCACCATCGACATCGCCGGGCATCCTCTCATAGGTGTAACCCAGCTCGGTGACAGGGAGCTCGACGTTGGTGCCGCAACCCAGCGAGGCTGTCGCATCGGGGAAATCAGTACCCATGGCATAGTCCACGAAGCTGGTCCAGTTGTTGGTATAGGTCATGGCCTTGCCACGGATTCCCGACGTGTAGAAGGGTGCGTAGTCGCTGCCCATGGTGCAGTTGTCGTCATCATCGGCATCTAAAACGATGGTCACAAGCAGGCTCTTGCCCAGGTTGAAGGGGAACGGTTCTTCCAACTCCAAAGCAAGCACCTGGTCCTCGCCATAATACTCTAGCAAGTCAATGTCATATCGGCCCTCGGCGACAAGTTCGCCAAGATCGAAGAATTGCTTCACACCCTCTACCACAGCAAACTCGGTGGCATCAATTTCCTGAAGATAAACCTTGGCGTTGCGGATGATTTCTTCATAGGACTCGCTGTAGAACTTGAAATTCAGGTACTTGATTTTCAAGCCCTCCTTGCCGGTCATGCCGGTGAGCAGGTCGGGCGTGTAAATCATCTGGGCTCCGGTATGGGCGATATAGAAGTTGGTAGGTGCCATATCGAAGTAAGAGCCGTTGTAAAACTCGGTGGGATTGTAATAGTCTCCCACCTCGATCCAGCCGAGGAACTGGGCCTGGGCCGACATCGTCATTGCAGCGATCGCTGCGAGAATCATGTAAAACTTTTTCATCGCCTAAAACAATTTGTTGGTTAATACTAATTATTTCATAACGAGCATCAAATGCCCTTAATCGATCTTGATGCAAAACCTGAAAGTGCTCTTGCGTCTTATTTATCGTGTGGCTCGCCACTGGCTCAGCGCTCTTGCCAGTGGAAGCGGGCACGCACGTGGTCGTTGCCATCGGCATCGGTGATGCTCATCGGGGTGCACATCGGGTCGGTGTCGTCGATGACCATCTGGCAGGTCTCGCCGTAATGGCTTTCCTTGATAAAGGAAATCTCCATGCGGTGGATGAAGAAGTGGTCGTAGCAGTCCATGTCGAACAGGTTCATCAGGTGCGACAGGATGCGCACGGTGTTGACGTGGCGGTTGAAATCGCAATCCATGTAGCCGAAGGTGTAGTCCACAGCATGACCCTCCTCGATAGGACGCAAGCGGCCCATCGGCTCGATGGGACACGGCAGGTCGGAGATGTTCTCGCGGATGTAGCTCAACTGCGAGATATCGACGCTGGCACGGGAATTCATGTCGATGACCATCCAGATGGTGCGCACATAGCCCAGCGTATTGCCGTCGCCATCGTCCAGACGCATATTGCGTTGCGAGAAGTGGCGGTTGTAGTCCTCGATCCATGTGGTGAGGCGGTAGTTCTCGTTCACCCTGGGGAATCGGGTCACCTCGATGGTCACGCGCGAGAGCACCCACACGTGGTTGTCCTGGATGAGGCGGGCATAGCCCACACCCCACGAGTTGGCATGAAAAGTGGCCACCTCGATGATGCGTGTCATCAACAAGGTCAACGGCATCTCGCCCTGGGGGTTACACTCGCCGGCGGCCAGGTAATAGTCCTTGTAGAACTGTTTTTTATCGTTAGAGTTCATTGGTTTTCCTAATTAAATAATTGTCTAATATCACGAGAGCCGCCATTGCCTCGACGATGGGCACGGCACGCGGCACCACACACACGTCGTGACGGCCACGGGGCTGCAGCATCACGGGGTTGCCGTCACGGTCAACAGTGGGCACCTCGCGCATGAGGGTGGGCACGGGCTTGAAGGCGATGCGCATCACGATGTCCTCGCCGTTGCTGATACCGCCCTGGATGCCGCCCGAATGGTTGGTCGCAGTGCCGATGGAGCCGTCCTCACGTTTCTCGAACCGGTCCATCACCTCGCAGCCGCGCTTGGCTGCCATCGCAAAGCCGTCGCCATATTCAAAGCCGTGCACCGAGGGAATACTCATCATCGCTGCTGCCAGCTGGGCTTGAAGTTTGCCGAAGACAGGCTCACCCAGCCCGACAGGCACACCCTTGACGGTGCACTCGATGATGCCGCCCAGGGTGTCGCCCTCGGCCATCGCACGCTTCAATTCATCCTCAATCCGGGAGACGCAAGATTTTGCGTCTCTACATTGAGAATTCCCGACTTGGACCGCAGTAGCCTGAATAGTAATGCCCAACTTGTTAAGGGCCTGAATGGCGATGCCGCCGGCCACCACACGCGCCACAGTCTCGCGGGCCGATGCCCGACCGCCGCCTCGCGGGTCACGCAGGCCGTATTTCTTCTCCCAAGTGAAGTCGGCATGATTGGGCCGGTAACACCGGGCGATGTCGTCATAGTCACCGCTGCGGGCGTCGGTATTGCGCAAGAGGAAGCCGATGGGTGTTCCCAGCGTCTTCCCCTGCCATATGCCCGAGAGCACCTCTACCCTATCCTTCTCGTCACGGCTGCTGCTGCCAACTGTCTGCCCCGTGCGGCGACGGTCCACAAAGCGCTGCAGCGCGTCCAGGTCGATGTCCACACCCGCGGGCATCCCGTCAAGAATGCCGCCCATGGCGGGCCCGTGCGACTCGCCAAAGGTGGTCAGTGTCAATATTTTGCCTATTGTATTCATACGGTCTTCTCGGCAATCAGGTCAACGGTCTCGGCGCCCACAAACCCGACCAGCGCTTGCGGGTCAATCTTGAACTGGAGGCCCCGCACTCCCGCACTCACATAGATGTAGTCATACAGGATGCAGGTCTCGTCGATATAGGTGGGGAACGGCTTTTTCATGCCCACAGGAGAACAGCCGCCACGAATGTAGCCCGTGGTGGGCAGCAATTCCTTCATGGGGATGAGGTCCACCTTTTTGTTACCGGATACCTTGGCGGCCTTTTTCAGGTCCACCTCTTCGGCACCCGGTATGACGCACACAAAGTGTCCCGTCTTGTCGCCCTGCAGGATGAGCGTCTTGAACACCTGCTCGATGTTCTCGCCCAGCTGGTCGGCGATGTGCTGTGCCCCCAGGTCGGTCTCATCGACCTCGTAGGGGATAAGTTCATATTCAATCGCAGCGGCGTCGAGCAGGCGCGCGGCGTTGGTTTTATTGATTTTTTTCATCGTTTCTTGCCTTTATTCGGCAAAGATAGCTATATTTGCCAAAAATTTGACGCATTAACACCAATAAATTTAAGAATAAAGACAAAATGAAGAAGCTTATTTTAGCTGCATTGGTAGCCGTCGCAGGATGGTTCACCAGCCAGGCACAATCAATGCCTGCGCCCGAGAGATACAACCAGTTACTCGAACAGATGGTCCTGCTGGAACAGCCCAAAGCCGAATTCCTCATGCAAGCCACGATGGAGACCCTCTCCAAGGATCCCAAGGGCTACCGCCAGATGCTGGACCTGGCCGAGAAGCGTTTCAGTGACGCTGCCGACCCCCTCCACAACGAGGGCCTGTACATGGTGGTGCTCAAGCATGCCATCGACAACTACATCCTGAGCAATAACGAGAAAGAGAGACAGCGCCTGCTGCTCGAGGGCGCCAAGAAGAACATGATTGGCACCGTCGCCGCCGACTTTGACTACATCACCCCCGACAGCAAGGACGTGAAGCACCTCAAGGACCTGAAGGCCGACTATATCCTCGTCTATTTCAACAACCCCGACTGCGAGTCGTGCGAGACCGTGAAGCAGCGTCTGGCCGAAAACCAGTTCATCAACAAGATGGTCGGCGACAAGAAACTCATCGTGCTGGCCATCTACCCCTATGACGACCAGAAGCTGTGGAAGAAGGCCAAGTATCCCAAGATGATGATTAACGGCTGGAACCAGAGCCACCAGATTGAATATGCCGAGCTCTATGACCTGCCCACCCTGCCCGTCTTCTACCTGCTGAACAAGGACTACAAGGTGCTCGTCAAGAACGAGGGCAGCCTCAACAAGGTCGAGGCCAAGCTCAAGCAGCTGACCGCCGATCAGGTATCGGGTCCTAGCCCCATGCCCTGATCCATTCCTCAAGTAATTTATAGAGATTTTACATCTGCAGCGTCCTCTAGCGTGTCATGCGCTTGAGGACGTTGTAGCTTGGTAACACGCCCAGTTCGCCGGCCTGGCTCAGGTCGGCAACGCCCAGCGTCTTGTTACCCATGCGCAGGTACATCAAGCCACGGTTATAGTAGGCCTCGGCCAGGTCGGGCTTGAGCTGGATGGCAGTGGTGTAGCAGCTGATGGCGCTGGTGTAGTCGCCCTGCAACATATAGATGTTGCCCTTGTTGTAGTGGGCATAGACGTTCTTGGGCGACAGTTTGAGCGCCTTGTCCAGATCGGCCATCACCAGGTCGAGCGTGGTCACGTCCTGACGCTGGCGCAGCATGGCATGGGACTTGGCATCGGGGGCTTCGTCGATCAGTTCGCTGTTGTTGTCACGCGCCTGGGCCATGCGGTACTGCATGTAGTGGGCGTCGGCCCGCAACAGGTAGGCCAGCATGAATTGGGGGCTCAATGCCAGGGCCGCGTCGGCATCGCTGATGGCCGCATCGGGGTTCTTGACCAGCAGGTAATCCAGGCCGCGTGCAAAGTAGTCGATGCTGGTGGGCTTGGCACCAGCGAGCAACGAGTTGTAATACTCGATGTTGCCAAAGTGGTGCTGAATGTCCTCGGCGTCGAGCTGCGACTCCCCGGCCACAAGGGTGAGTGTGCCGGGCAACTGCTTCAGGTCGTTGATTTCGCTGATTTCGCGCAAGAAACGGGTGCTGTTGCTGAGTTTATTGTCCTGGGCATAATAGGACAACGAGAACATGGGCATGGGTTCCACCTCGATGTTGTCGTTCTGCACATGGCCGCGCTGGCGGTTGGCGTACTCGGGCTTGACAGGGTCGCTCTCGTTGACCGTGAGCAGGGTGTTGAAGCGGTTGATGATATCCTCGGCGGTCTCGGGCTCGTCCTCGATGGGATTGAGAGCGCGCTGCTCGGCCTTCTTGACTGCGGCTGTGGCTTCAATCTCGGCGGGATTGAAGTTGGACACGTGCGTCTTGTTGCGGCGGAAGATGGCCATCGCCTTCTCCATGTCGGCCTCGCTGCCCTTGTTGTCGCCCATGCGGCGCTTGGCCTCGCCACGGGCCATGTAGCCAGCCTCAAAGTCGGGATACTTCTTCAGGATGGCCGAGAAATCGTTTACTGCCTCGCGGAACTGGCGTGTGCGCATGTGCAGCAGGGCCCGGTTATACAGGGCCATGAAGTTGGAGGGGTTGCTCTTGAGCACGAAGTCAAAGTCGCTGATGGCCTTGTTGTTGTCGCCCACCTCGGCGCGCAGCAGTCCGCGGTTGAAGTGAGCCTCCTGGCTGGAGGGGTCCAGGCCGATGGCATAGTCATAGTCGGCCATCGCGCCGAAGTAGTCGTCCAGGTTGTACTTCATGAAGGCGCGGTTGATGAAGTAGCCCGCATAGCGCGGTTCCAGCAGGATGGCGCTGTCCATATCGGCCAGGGCGCGCTCAAAGTCGCGATGCGAGCGCGTGTAGATCTCAGAGCGCATGACATAGGCGCTGGCGTTGTTCTTGCTCAGGGCGATGCCGCGGTTCAGGTTGTCGAGGGCTGCGGTCGTGTCCTTGCGGGCCAGGTTCATCTGCGCCAGGCCGATGTAGGCACGGTCATTGCGGCGGTCAAGCGACAGCAGGCGGTCAAAGGTCTGCTGCGCCTCGTCATAGTTCTTCAAGGCGCTCTCGCACACGGCACGGTTGATGAGCAGGTTCTTGTCCTCGGGCATGAGATTGAGTCCCGCGTCATAGTCCTCGATAGCCCCCTTGAAGTCGCCCAGGTTCTGACGCGACACGCCCCTCACCTGATAGGCATCGACGATGAACGGGTTGCGCTCAATCGCCATGCCGGCATCCTGCTCGGCGCCACGGTAGTCTTCCAGACTAATCTTGGCCACCGAACGGTAAAAATAGGGCTCGGCAAGAAACGGCTTGGCCTTGATGGCCTGGTTAAAGTACTGGATGGCAAGGATATAATCCTCGAAATAGAGGGCATTGCGCCCGATGTTCACCACCTGGTCGGTGTTGATTTGGGCCTGTGCGCCCAGCATTGTCGCCAGCAAGGCCAGCAACAGGGTCCATCGTGTATATATCGTCCTGAATCTCTTCATGAATGCGCTATTATAACGGCAAAAGTAGGGCAAAATTTCACAACCGCCAAAAATCGGTACACGGCACCCCGTTTTTTCACATTTTATGGCATAAAATCTTAAAAACGGCTAAAGGATTTTGTCATGTCGGCCAGTTACAGTAACTTTGAAGATTGTAATCAAAACAAGACTTCAACAAAATGAGAAAATATATCGTTTTTGCCCTCTTGATGGCCATGCTCATGGCACCCGCCACGATGGATGCCCGCAAGAAGAAAGACAAGAAACTGGAGAAACGCGGCGTGAACATCGAGAATGTCAATGCCGTCGAGCAACCCATGCAAGAGGTGACCATCACCAATCCCGCCCAGCAGCTCTATGGCGAGTGGGACATCGTGACCATGCGCAAGAAGAAGGTCTATAGCCTGGAGCGCGCCTACCTTTATCTGGACTTCAAGGGCGGTAACAAGGTGTACGGCAACAACGGCTGCAACACCATCAACGGCACCTTCCAGCTGAGCGGCAACAACATCAAGTTCGGTGAATTCATCTCCACCGGCGAGTCGTGCCGCAACGTGACCAACGAGAAGACCATCATGCACACCCTGGCCGACGTGCGGCGCTACACGCTGCAAACGCAGTATAACGCCCAATACATGAACCTGATGAATTCCAAGGGGGCCGTTATCATGGTGCTGAAGCGCCACAACCTGGACGCCATGAACGGACCCTGGCTCGTCAAGGAAATCAACAGCGAGAACGTGTCCGAAAAGAACATGCGCCTGGTCATCGACGCGCTGTTGCAGACCATCCATGGCGACACCGGCTGCAACATCATCAACGGCATCATCACCCTAGACCCCACCAAGGACATGGCCATCCAGTTCGAGGACCTGCATTCCACCGAGAATGACTGCGAGGACATCGATTACGAGACAGCCCTGCTGCTGGCCCTCGAGACCACGGTATCCTGCAAGCGCATCAACCCCTACGAGATGGCTCTGCTCGACAGCAAGGGCGCCATCGTCCTAATGCTGCAACGCATCAACCTGCGCTAGAATTCCCGCCGTCGCCACCCCCTACTAATGCTGGCCATAGGCCTGCAGTTTAGAGCTTATAATGCAGGCCTGGCCTGCAGTTTAGAGCTTAGGGCTTAGAGCTTAGAGATGTGGCCTGCGGCGCTAATGCTAATTTCGCGAATCATACTAATGGTTTCCGCGTTCTTTTTGCCCCACGCTAAGACGCTAAGTTTTTCAAACAACTTAAACAAATAACGGGTTAAACAAGCCCTATGTTTGCACCGTCAAAGTCAAACATAGGGCTTGCCTTCCCTTTCTTTTTAATGCGAATTTCGCGAACCTTTAGCTCGGCGAAGCCAATAAAACTGATTTAGCGAATATAATAAATTAGAAAAATTCGCATTAGCCCCGCAGGGAAAAGTTGTTTGAGTTGTATGAGTTGTCTTTAATTATAAGTGCGCGGATGCCATAGTATTTGTTGTATTTATAGTCTTCTTTTTTTGTGCGGGTCTAGATTTTTTTATCTTGTTTTCTTGCATTTTTGTGAGATTTTTGTTAGATTTGCGGCAATTATTAACTTTAAACTAAATCGTTATGAAAAATCAATCCTTTCTCTTTCGGCTGGTCGTCTTGATGGCGGCCATGATGTGTGCCCTCGGCGCCAGCGCTGCCGAGGCCTATGTCAACTACATACCGTTGGACGGGACGTTAACGTTCTACTACGACAACCAGCGCAGTAGTCGCCCTAACGCCACCTACGATCTGA
>JAEEGJ010018506.1_pt1 | contig 15535 bp, 10 predicted proteins | sample 8958761 | NCBI WGS metagenome assembly JAEEGJ01 (sample SAMN16246546, study PRJNA631951) | gut metagenome | biome: gut microbiome; feature: rumen; material: RS-attached | host: Bos | place: Iran: Karaj | collected 2018-10
TTAATTCAGTGCCTAATTATACACCGGCCAATGTTAATGCCTGCGACTTAAGAGCGGGAGCTGCTCTTGTCATCGCCGCATTATCAGCCAAGTCTCCGAGAGAACTTGAGGACAGTCCAATCTTTGATGTGCCTATGTGCAGTATCATTGAGCAGGCTGAGCTTGTTGAAAGAGGATATGAATATTTCGATGAGAAACTTCGGGCTCTTGGCGGATATATCTACAGGTTCGAGAACCGGGAAGATATAGCGAAATTTAATATTAAGCAGTTTGCGTAAGAGTTAAGAGCTGCACCTAGGGTGCAGGTCTTTTTATGCTTGAAGGCTCCCACCGGCGCCTTCGGCGCCGGCAGGAGCGAAGAAAGAATTTTGCTACGCTGCCAAAGCCTTCGGCGCCGGCTGGAGTGTGCTTCCTTGCGTGTTGGTGGCAGGTGTTTTTTTGCTCGTCGCAGAGTAAAAATATTATGGCACACCCACCCCTATTATGATATAATTATTTAGGTATATTATATCAACGAGGGTAGGCTATGAGAGAGGTATTAACTAGTGAGCTGGTGCCGGGAATGGTGCTGGGAGATGATATACTTAATTTCACAGGGCAGCTGGTCTTTTCCAAGGATTTTGTACTGACGGATAAGGCTATAACCCGTCTTGCCTATTATTCAATACCTTCAGTTATTATCCAGGATGATGACACAGAAATAAAATATGAAGAGATAAAGCCGATAGAGATTGCGCCTCCTCCGGCATTTGAGGAAAGTGTGCATTCACAGAAGGTTAAGGCAAGTCCTAATTTCCAGAAGTTCAAGAAGGAATTCGAGGAGAATCTGGAGAGTTTCAAGGGTTCGATTAATGATATCGTAACCCTGAATAAGCCAATCGATCCGGACGCTCTTTTTGCCCAGACTGTCAACATGACAACCTTCAGCGACAGCAGCATATCCACAATGGATATGATTCAGAATATGAGGGAATATGATGACCTTACTTTTGCACATAGCATGAACGTGGCACTTATCTGTAATGTATTTGCAGGTTGGCTACACTGGGATGCTGAGGAGACCAAGCTGGTTACTCTTTGCGGACTTCTTCATGACATTGGTAAATTAAAGATTCCTGATTCCATCATCAAGAGCCCTAACAAGCTTACGGATAATCAGTATAAGATAGTTAAGACTCATACCATCAAGGGTTATGAGATTTTAAAAGAGCACTCATATCTTGATCCGCATATTGCTTATTCAGCGCTCATGCATCATGAAAGATATGACGGCACAGGTTATCCTCTGGGAATCGCAGGAGAGAAGATAGATAAGTATGCAAGGGCTGTTGGTATTGCGGATGTTTATGATGCAATGACTTCTGCCAGAGTATACAGAGGACCATGGTGTCCGTACAGAGTTGTGGAATTATATGAAAATGAAGGCTTCCAGAAATACGATCCGGAGTTTATCATTACTTTCTTAGAGAACGTTGTTAATACATATCTTCATAATGACGTACTCTTAAGTAACGGAGAGAAGGGAACCATAGTATTTAATAATAAGGCTTTCCTTTCAAAACCAATCGTTCAGACTGACTTCCAGGTTTATGACTTAAGTAAGGAGACAGGTCTGCATATTGAGAAAATTTTATAATTTCACTTTACATAAGAGAATAAAAATCGGCAAAATGCCAGTCCCGAAATATCTTGTATTTGCGGGGCTGGTATTTTATAATTAGAGCATAAATTGAAATACTTACTGCTGACGGTATTATGTGATAACACAGTGTAGTAAGTAGCTGGATTTCCAGTATAAGCCGACCGTCTGGGCAATGTCTTGTGGCATTGTCCTTTTATTATACCCATTTGCCGGGGAGCATCCCGCCGCGCGCGCCGCGCACGCCGCGCAGGCGAAAGAGATGCACATTACCCCGTCCCTAGTGGCACAGTATAAGAAAGGACAATACCGGGTTTTTGAAGATGGAGGTTTATATGAGTTTTCTTAACAACAAATGGATGAGAGCTGCCGTACCTGCACTTTTAATCCACTGCTCAATAGGTACAGTTTACTGTTGGTCTACTTTCAAAGAGAGAATCTCCGAAGCCATCGGAATGGACACATTCGGTGTAGGCTGGGCTTTCTCCCTGGCTATATTCTTCCTTGGCATGTCGGCTGCTTTTGCAGGTAAGATGGTAGAGAAGAATATTCATAAATCATCCCTTATTTCATGCATATGCTTTACCGTCGGAATGATTGGTACAGGCGCATCAATTCAGTTTTTAAAAGGACCTGTGGCCCTTATTTCAATATATATTTTCTACGGCTGCATCATGGGTATCGGCCTTGGTGTCGGTTATCTTACACCGGTTAAAACACTTATGCTCTGGTTCGATAAGCAGAAAGGTCTTGCAACAGGTATCTCCATCATGGGCTTTGGTCTTGCCAAAGCAATCGCCACACCTATCATGGAAGCAATCCTTTCAAGATTCGGTATCTCTGCGATGTTTTATATTTTGGGAGGCGTGTATTTTGTCATGATGTTACTCGGTCACTTCCTTCTTAAGAAGCCGGAAGGCTGGGTTGAACCTCAGGACAACAAGGACGGCTTCAAGGTTATGTCCATGTTCAAGAACAAAGTATTCTTAGGGATCTGGCTTATGTTCTTTATCAATATTCACTGCGGCCTTGCCCTTATCACATACGAAAAACAGATCATCCAGACAACATTTGAAGGCATGGCAGTTCTTGCAGTAATGGTCAGCGTTGTGCCTATGGTAACTGCTGCATTTAACGCCCTCGGCCGTATCGGATACTCAACCATCTCAGATAAGATGAAGGACAGAAATACGGTTTACCAGATTATCTTCATCAGCTGCATCTTAATCACAGGCATTGCACTTGTTACACAGTCCATCACAAAGGGACCTCAGACCATCGTATTTGGTATGATTACAGTTTGCCTTCTTCTCCTTGTTAACCTTGGATACGGCGGCGGCTTCTCAACACTTCCTGCACTTCTTTCATCAAGATTTGGTATGGAAAAGATTAGCAAAATCCATGGCCTGTCACTTTCCGCCTGGGCAATCGCAGGTATTACAGGAAATAACATGACTGAAATCATCAAGCATTTTGTTGGAAACAGATACGAAGTTGTGCTTATCGCAACCCTTTGTTTCTACATTGCAGCCCTTCTTATCTGCTTAATTCTGGTTAAAGAGAAAAAAGAAAAATAGTTTACATAATGACAAAATTACCATTTAGTCATTTACACACCCCTTGAGGCTTATTTTGTAAATCTTAAGGGGTGTTTTTAAATATAATAACTTGTTTACATAAATTACGCTTTGTGGTATAATATTCAAGGAATTGTGCGTGCTTGCGTGGGGACGTAAGTAAAATCAGCATGGGCCATGATGGCCAGGGGTTACGATATGAGAATAAATAATTTTTTAAGAAAGCATGGCAGCAAACTGTTTATTATAATTGCAATTCTGGTACTTGCAATTGTAATTCTTAACGGGCAGCTGTTTTTCTATACTCTGAATGAGCAGGCTGCGGTACTTAGCCGTGAGCAGCTTGAAATCATTTCTTCAAGACTTCAGGAAACTTTAAATAATGCGGAAGTGTCACTTTTTAAGGTGTCATCCGACGTGGCGGTACTTACGAATACCGGCGCCGGCGATGAGGCAATTGTGGCGTCATTAAGACAGCATAAAAGTGAACTTGCAGATGAAAACTGCATCAATGTTTTTGCAGCAAGGGGCGACCTGTGCTTAGTGCCTGACAGAGTGGTGGGCGATGACCTGACCATTCGCGATCGCGTTTGGTACAAAGGCGCGGAGAAATCCGGCGTGGATGTGGTTTATGTTTCATCCCCTTACGTCGATTATTTTACGGGGGAGACCTGCTTCTCAGTATCCATGATGCTTAAAGATGGCAGAACCATCGTAGGTCTTGATTATGACTTATCCGACATGCAGGCCTGCGTGGAATTCATAGATGACAATATGAACGGCGATGCCTTAATCGTCAACTCCGAAGGCATGGTAGTTGCCTACAGAGACATATCTTACGTTGGCCAGAACCTGGCAGATGTGGACAAGGGTTATAATAATGTCTTTTCCAAAATCATCGCCTCCGGCGAAAGCACTGCCTCCTTCACCAGCCGTATTGACGGACAAAGAAGTACCGTATTTTATACAAAGACAGATAATGACTGGTATTTAATTTCTACTGTTTCAAATTCAGGTTTATATAAAAGTAATTACACAGCTCTTATAAGAAATCTGATTCTTAATATTCTTTTAATCGGCGTGCTTATCGCGCTTTATATTCTGACATACAGAAGACAGAATCAGGTTGAGAAGACTTTGATTGCTGAAGAGAAATTCCTTGATAAAAAGACAGAGGATGTAAGTCATAAACTTCATGCCATTTTGAAGCATTCAAGTGAAAGCAGACTGGATAACGTGGATATGGAAGAAGCCATGAAACTTATTCAGGAAAATGCTTACGGCATTGAGAATGTAATGAATGAAATCTCATTAAGTGCCAAGGTTATTGAGACGGTTCAGGAAGAGAATAATCTTGATAATCAGAAAGTTACGGCGGGAATGAGCGGAAGAAGAAGCAGAATGTTCCTGGTGGGCGTTCTTGTGGTACTTTTCTTTGCATTCATCGTTTCTATTATTGTTGCAACCAGTTCAACTGTAAGAAGCGGTAGTAACACTATGATGGGTCATATTGGTGCGAGAGTTGATGAACTTAAAGTGTGGACAACTCATCAGGAAACCATACTTGATATGCTCTCCAATTTCGTGCTGACCGGTGATAATTCGTCGGATGATAAGGCTAATGAAGAAATGATTAGTCAGATATCAGGGCAGTATGATCAGATTTATGCTGTATATCTTGCTAATGCGAATTCTTCCACACCACTTGTTATAAGTGATGGCAAGAAGAGTTCATCCGATGAAAATGTGGAAGAACTAAAGTGGTATACAGATGCCATGGATACCAAGGGGAATGAAGGTTTTACAGTATCATCGCCTTTCTACAGGGAAGATGAAAATGATTATTTCATAACTCTTTCAAAGAAAATAATGGATGATAAGGGAGAGTTCTATGGTGTTATTGCCATGGACGTTTATCTTTCAAGTCTTACGGACATCATTGATAATAATACGGATACGGCATATACCTTCTTTGTTGATAAAGACGGTAATATCATAAGCCATCCAAATAAGGATTATTCAATTAAAAAAGACAGCGCAACATCCATGGAACAGGCGGGTTACTTAGAGGCAGTTTATAATGACGACCCTGTAACTTTAAAGGATTATGATGGCAAGCGAAAAGTTGTTATGTCAGTGGTTGAAGAAAAGTCGGGATTCAGCGTTGTATATGTTAGAAAATGGTCAGACATATATGGCAGTGTTATTAAGTATGACATTTTATTTGTTGTGCTTTTTGGTCTTTGCATGGGGGTCATATCCTATATCATGCTTGCCATGATAAAGTGGCAGGAAAAAGCAACCCTTGTATTGCAGGAAGCAGTTGAGGCAGCAACCCAGGCAGATGAAGCCAAGTCGCAGTTTTTGGCTCAGATGTCTCACGAAATCAGAACTCCTATCAATGCAGTACTTGGTATGGATGAGATGATTCTTAGAGAGAGTAATAATGAGAATGTAAGAAGTTATGCAAGGGATATTCAGTCGGCAGGTAATTCACTTTTATCAATCATTAATGATATCCTTGATATTTCCAAAATCGAGTCCGGCAAATTAGAGATTGTACCTGCAGAATATGAACTTGATTCCATGCTTCGCGATCTTGTAAATATGGTATCATTCCGTGCCAATGCCAAGAATCTTAAACTGGAAGTTACTGTAGATCCGTCACTGCCATCTAAGTTATACGGCGATGATGTAAGAGTAAAACAGTGTATTACAAATATTCTTACTAATGCGACCAAATATACACAGACAGGTACTGTATGGTTCAGGGTTAGCGGCACTGTTAAGGATCAGACTTGCGAACTTTACGTAGAGGTAGAAGATACAGGTATCGGTATTAAGGAAGAAGATCTTTCCAAACTGTTCTCTGCTTTTGACAGAATTGAAGAGAAGAGAAACCGTAATATTGAAGGTACCGGTCTTGGTATGAATATCACTCAGAATCTTCTGCACCTCATGGGTACCAAACTTGAAGTTGAAAGTAAATACGGAGAAGGCAGTAAGTTCTATTTTACAATAGAGCAGGAGATAAGGGATAAGACTCCGATTGGTGAGTTCGATGCTAACGAAAAAGAAGGAGAGACTTACGATTATAATGAGTCCTTCTATGCGCCAAATGCCAGGGTTCTCGTGGTGGATGACAATGCTCTTAACCGAAAGGTATTTGTTGCGCTTCTTAAGGATACGGGCGTGCAGATTACTGAGGCTGAGTCGGGTAAGGAGTGTCTGGAACTTACGGAGAAGAATTATTACGATATTATTTTCCTTGATCATATGATGCCGGAACTTGACGGTATTGAGACGCTTCATTTGATGAAGAAGAATCTTCAGGGACCGAATAAAAATACGCCGGTATTCGTGCTTACGGCCAATGCGGTTACGGGTGCCAAGGAGATGTACCTAAGCGAAGGCTTTAATGGATTTTTGTCAAAGCCTGTTGTGGCGTCGAAGCTTGAAGAGGTTATTAAAGAGAATATCTCGCCGAGGCTTTTTGAGCATGCGCCGGATAAGGATGAAAGAGAGAAGAAAGAGAAGCTTGCGAAGGCAGCAGAGGAGGACCTTGGAGAACTTCCAATTATCGGAGGTATCGACTGGAATTATGCCATGGCTCACCTCTATCAGAAGGACCTGGTTATTGCTACGGTTAAGGACTTCGTTGAGATGATTCCTATGCATGCCAAGAAACTCGATGAGATGTATGGCCGAATCGACGAACCCGGTGAAATGGATAATTACAGAATCCAGGTTCATTCAATGAAGAGTGTGGCAGCAACCCTTGGTATTATTCCGCTTGCCGGTATGGCCAACGTGCTTGAACATGCATCAAGAGAAGGAAAGAAAGATACAATTGAGAGAATGCATTCGATACTTATTGATTACTGGTATAATTACGGTGAGAAATTAAGGGAAGCATTCAATATAGAAAAGACGGAGATTACCAGGGAAGAATATGATATTTTCTCAGTTACAGATCAGCTTGAGAAATTAAAAGAGTCCATGGAGGACCTGGATATCGATACTGCAGATCCGATTGCGGATTATTTATATAAATATAACTGGGGCGATGAAATGAATGAAAAAGTTAAGGATTTAAAGAATGCAGTTACAGCCCTGGATTCGGATACGGTTGCGGAACTGGTTGATGAGATTCTGGCAGCTAAGGATGAATAATCATAAAATTAGGAGCATATTACTATGGACAGAATGTTGATTGTTGGAAAATTGAATGTACACAATAAGGAACTCAATGAATATTTCGGGCAGTATTTTGAGTCTCATTTATGTTCTGAAGAGATTGTGGGATTTGATAAGGTTTTAGGCGTTACCGGACCTATGGTAGTGGTAATCAGTATGATCGGGAATGCGGGAGAGATGGACCCGGGGATTTTTCGGTCGGTTGCAAGAGTATGTCCGGGGGTTCCGACGATTACTATTGGTAATGATTTAGAGCGTAAGAATTATATGTACTTCTATGGAAATAAGCAGTTTTCGCATATCGACAAGGATGTGGATAAAGAGGAAATGGTGCGTATTATTAAGGAGAGAGTTGAGGAGTACAGGGCTGTTAAGAAGAGGGAAGAGATTAAGGAAGCGGATGCGGATGATATTGATATAGAGGCAGAGCTTGCGGGACTTTCGGATATGCTTGGGGGTGTTGAGCCGCTGGTTGAGCCGAAGGTTGAGGAAGATCCGCATGATGATATAAGAGTTCTGGTTATTGATGATGATCCGATGATGCTCAGGAGTCTTAAGGCGATTTTGGATGGGGAGTATGATGTGTCCCTTGCGACGTCCGGTATGAAGGGAATTACGGCGATTGCGAAGAAGAGGCCGGATGTAATTCTTCTTGATTATGAGATGCCGGTTTGTGATGGAAAGCAGACTCTGGAGATGATTCGTTCGGATGAGGATACGAAGGATATACCGGTTATTTTCCTGACCGGGCTTGGGGATATGGAGCATATTAAGTCGGTGCTTGCGCTTAAGCCTGCGGCGTATATACTTAAGCCGGCGAATAAGGATAGTTTGATGGAAAAGATTACGGCAGCGCTGAAGCGCTGACAAGGAGGCGCCACCTTTAGGGTGGCGCTTTTTATGTTAGGCCCGCCCACCCACCCCTATATGCCCCCACGTGCCTTCGGCACGCGGGGGCATGGGAGAGGGGGAACCAATCTGCGACTCGGGCCATCTCCTCCACACGCCTGAGGCGCATCGGACAGGTGGGAAGGGTGGGAGGGTTGGGAAAAAAGGCTTGGGTGCGGCGAAGGCGTGGGGCATGGGAAGAATCGGAGAAAGTGCGTGTGCATTGGGAAATGGTGAATGCGCGCGGTGTTGGGAAACGGAGAAGGCGCGTGAGGCAGAGAGAAATGGCGATAGGTGGGAGACAGTTGCAATATGTGATATAATATATCTCGTAAGAAAGATAAGAGGTATTATATGATACAAGATTATGTCCAGGCGAGGAAGCTTGGGATGGATGCAATTAAAAAGGCGCAGAAGGATGGAACGGATCCGTATCTGCAGGTGCTCGATAATATGGAGGATGCGAAAGAGGCTCATGGAAATATCAAATTAAGCCTGATCGAGATTCCGCTTAGCCGTGTGGTGGGTACCAAGACTGAGGGAAGGAATAACGCCTTCGCTTTTAATTTCATGCCACTTTTAGAGCAGAGTACGGAGTTCGCAACCAAGTGGAGCGCTTTATATGACTCATATGTGGAGGAAGGAATTCAAAATCCAATTGAGTGCTTTGAATATATGAATCATTACTATGTGCAGGAAGGAAATAAGAGGGTTTCTGTGTCCAAGTACGGGGGCAGTGTATTCATTCCTGCCAATGTTACGAGGCTTTTGCCACCTAAGAGCGATGACCCTAGGGTGGTGGCTTATTATGAATATCTTAAATTCTATGATGTGACTGGAAATCACCTTTTTGTATTTACAAATCCGGGTGAGTATGAGCAGCTGGCAGGCTACCTTGGACAGACTTTGGATAAGGCGTGGCCAGAGGAACTTAGGAATGATTTGAAGGCGGCGTATTTTGTCTTTGAGAAGAACTGCAGGGCGATTCTTGATAATCAGGACGATAAGGCGGTGAGCAGCGCATTCCTGACATACTTAAGTTTTTATCCGATGTCGTCGCTATTTGAGATGTCCGATGAGCAGATTATTGCGAGGATGAAGAAGGCGAGAGAGGAACTTTTGTCCGACGGCGATGTGGAGAATATTGAGTTTGTGGAGGAGGCTCCGAAGGCGCCGAAGGTTGAGGGCCCGCAGAATATTATTAATACGCTGTTTCCGGGTGTGAATAATAAGTATACGGCGGCGAATCCGCTGAATGTGGCGTTTATTTTTAATTCAAGTAATACGGCGTCGGGCAGATGGCTTGATTCCCATGAAGCGGGCAAAATCTACGTCGACGAAAGATGTGGCGACAATGTTGTAACGAAGAGCTATTTTTCGAATCCGAGTGATGGCAGCGTGGAGAAGGCGCTTGGGGATGCAGTTTATGATGGCTGCCAGGTTATTTTTACAGTGTCGTCCTATATGCTGACGGAGACGGTTAAGTATGCGATTGAGCATCCGGATATCAAATTTTTTAACTGCTCGGTTGGTAAGACTCATCCGTCGGTTAGGTGTTATCATGGTAAGCTTTATGAGGCATCGTTTTTGATGGGTGTGCTGGCGGCGGACAGGCTTTTGCAGATTTCGTCGGAGGCAGGGGCTGGCGATGGTCAGACCAGAAATGTTATTGGATATGTGGCGAGAAATACTGCCAATATTTCAATTGCCAACATGAATGCTTTTGCGATTGGTGTATCGCTGATTGACCCTAATGCAAAGGTCAAAATCATATGGAATACTTTAGAGAATTCCATGGATTATATGGCGGTTCTCAAGTCCGAGAATATCAGGGTTTATGCGGATATTGAGTATTCGTATGTGTATGGAGAGAATAACAGGCCGGGCGTATATGTGATGGAAGAAAATAATATCAGATTCCTGGGCGCGCCATATTATAACTGGGGTAAATATTACTTAAAGATAGTTGAATATATGCTGGAAGACGGCTTTAAGAATGAGAAAACTGAGGAAGGCAAGACGGCGACCAACTACTGGTTTGGTTTATCTACCGGCGTGGTTGATATCATTACGGCGGCTGACCTTCCATATCAGACATGCAAACTGCTTTCGTTCTTAAAGAGCGCGATTATTTCGGGCGGAGTTGATCCGTTCTCCGGTGAGATTCATTCGCAAAATGGGCTCGTCAGCGAGAATACCGCCGGATTATTCGAAGTATCGGTACATCAGGAAGCCATAGGTGATGGCAATATTGCTACTTTGGACTGGCTTAATGAGAATATAGAGGGCGAGCTGCCAAAGAGCGAAGAGTAAAATGGAACCATAGGTGACCACGCCGGCGGATGGGCGAAAAAAGATGCACATTACCCCGTCCCTAGTGGCACTATGGTCAAAAGGGGTTACGAATGAAGATATTAGTAGTAGCAGATGAAGAATGCAGGTCACTGTGGAATTATTATTCTCCCGAGAAGTTGAAGGGGGTGGACCTGATTATCGGATGCGGAGACTTAAAGGCGGATTATCTTGAGTTTCTTATGACAATGGCTAATGTGCCGGTTTATTATGTCAGGGGAAATCATGATTCGTCTTATGTGAAGAAGCCACCGCTTGGGTGCATATGCATAGATGATAAGGTGGTGACATATAAGGGGGTTCGTATTATGGGACTGGGTGGTTCCATGAGATATAAGGACGGGCCTTTTATGTATTCGGAAGGTGAGATGAAAGGCCGAATTAACAGGGCCGGTGTGTCGATACTGGCCCACAGGGGAGTTGATATCTTAGTTACTCATGCTCCTGCCAAGGGGTATGGAGACCTTGAAGATGTGGCCCACAGGGGTTTTAACTGTTTTAATAAATTACTGGAAGAGACAAGGCCTTTATATATGCTGCACGGGCATGTGCATTCCACGTATCAGGGCGGGAATTTTGCCAGAGTTATTGAGCATCCGTCGGGGGCGAAAATCATCAACGGATATGAGAAATATATCCTAGAGTATGATGAAACAAAGCACAGTCCGGCGACTATGAAGGAGCTGGCGCTTAACCTTAATTCTGTGGTCATAAGAAAGAGTTACAGAAAAGTTGACATTAGGGAAAATTGAGTATTAAATTGAGGGGCGTTATGATATAATTTAGATAAAATTGGGGCTAAGGAGGTATTTGAAATGAAGTTTTATATTTGTAAAGGCTGTGGAAAGATTGTAGCTATTGTTAAAGACTCAGCATGTCCAACCAAATGCTGCGGCGAATCAATGGAGGAGATTATTCCTGGCACAACAGATGCAGCAGTTGAGAAACATGTACCTGTATATGAAATTAAGGATAACAAGGTTTATGTTACAGTAGGCGAAGTTGTTCATCCTATGACAGAGGCGCATTTCATTGAGTGGATTGCAATTGAGACCAAGAATGGAAATCAGAGAAAGACTCTGACCCCAGCAGATGAGCCTAAGGCTGTATTCCCACTTTTAGAGGGTGATGAAGTACTTGCTGTTTATGCTTACTGCAATTTGCATTCACTTTGGAAGGCTTAATTTTCGCAAAATTGGAAATAAGATTTGATTTTTTAGGAGGAATTTGTTATGAAATATGTATGTGAAATTTGTGGTTTTGAATATGATGAAGAAGTTGGTGCACCAGATCAGGGTATAGCTCCTGGTACCAAGTTCGAAGATTTGCCGGCTGATTTTGTTTGTCCGGTTTGCGGAGTTCCTAAAGAGAATTTCAAAGCTGAGTAATTAAGATGAAATTTGGGGATGGGCAAAACCATCCCCTTTGTTTTTAAGGATTTATATGAAAGAATTATATGTATTTTACATAGCCGCTGTCATAGTATTCGGAATATGTTTCGTAATGCTTTCCGACAAGGGCTTAAGCAGAAGAAATAATAAATTATTATTCATGGTTAATCTGAATGGATTGCTTGCATCCCTTATCCTTGAGATGAATCAGATAGTAAGTCCGTTTTTAGATACAAACCTGATTAGTTTATATCTGTATCATGCGATACATGTTGTTTTTATTGTGCATGTTTTTCTGTATGCAGTTGATATCTGCGGTAGATGGTATTCTTTCAACAAAATCAAGATGGCGCTTACCTTTGCGCCGATAGGGATTTTTTATCTTATCTTATTATCCAATCCTTTGACGAAACTGGCCTTTACGGTGGAAGATGGTGTATATCACAGAGGAAACGGCATACTGGTTGAATATGTCATTGCCATTGCCTTCTTGATACTCACAATCTATATGATAATTAAATATCACAAGGCCATTGGTATTCGTAAGGTTTATGAGATTATTCTTTTTATCATTCTCTCCCTCATAGGTGTGGGAATTCAGTTTGTATACCCGGAAATTAAATGTGAATTATTCTTTGAGGCGGTTGCGGTATTTTCTATCTGCGGCTTTACGGAAAGTGAAGGACAGGTGCGGGATCCGATTACGGGATTATATAACAGGGCGCTTTTTGCCAGCGATGTGGAGCAGTATATAAAGGCGAATGTTAGATATAATGTTGTGCTGATTAGAATGGCAAATTTCAATCACCTTAACAATGCGGTTGGATATAACTATGTAAATGATATGCTGAACATCGTGTCTGAGAAACTTAAGGATACGTTTGGAAAGGGCAGCAGTTTGTATTATTTAAGCGGCGGGGGTTTTGCCTATATTAATAATTCATCCAGGGAGGATATGGATGAGTATATTGAGAAGTTGAAGGGGCAGTTTGGAGAGGCCATTCAGGTTGGCGGTTATAATATTCCTGCGGACATAAATGTGGTATGCCTGCGTGTCCCTGAAGATGCGGATTCGCTTAACAATATTCTTATGTTTTCTGACTCCCTTCGAAGAACTTATGAGCATGGCGTGCAGGTTTATAAGGGTGAGAAATTAGAGACCATAAACAGGAAACTTAAAGTTGAGAAGGCGCTGCAAAACGGGCTCGCCAGTGGGGCTTATCAGGTCTTCTATCAGCCGATATATGATAACAGAACTGGCAAGGTGCATTCTGCGGAGGCACTCTCGAGGCTTATTGATCCGGAACTTGGGTTCATCTCGCCGGATGAATTTATTGCTGTTGCAGAGGAAAGTGACCTTATCTTCGAGGTTGGGGAAGAGATGTTTAAGAAGGTCTGCCAGGATATTGCCAAGGGTGAGCTTAAGAAATATGGCATTGATTTTATCGAAATTAATCTTTCGCCGGTACAGCTTATGAAGAAGAATATCGCGGAAGATTTTAAGAATATCATGAAGGAATACAATGTCACGACGGATGATATCAACCTAGAAATTACTGAGTCTACGGCGGAGCGTTCGGAGGATATCTTTATTGATAATTATATTAAGCTTAAGGATGAGGGATTCTCCTTCTCACTTGATGATTACGGCACCGGGCTTAGTAATATGTCATCGATTCTTAATATGCAGTTTAAGATAATTAAGATAGACAAGAGCATTCTGTGGGATGCTGCAAAGAATCAGCAGGCGAAAATCGTCTTTGAAGGAATATCCGAGATGTTCCAGCATATGGGGCTTGAGATCGTAACGGAAGGGGCTGAAACCAAGGAGCAGGTTGATTATATCTCAGGACTTGGCATAGAGTACTGCCAGGGCTTCTATTTCTCCAAGCCGATACCGTATGGGGAGTTTGTGGAGTTTTGTAAAAAGAGAGCATAAAGGAAAAAAGAGCTTAGGCTCTTTTTTTTATGGGAAATCCGCTAATACGTGTTGACATATGTCAAAAACATTATTACAATGAAATTACCTAACGGGTAATCAGCAGTGGCGGAGGCTTGATTTGAATATACACTACTCTAATGAAAAAGTTAAGAATCAATGCTTAAGTGTAAAAAGTGCCAGGAAACTTTTTGGCGGTGATGAAGCTATGACTGTAAAACTTAAGTCAAGGATGCAGGCATTAATTGCTGCAGAAACGCTTGATGATATAGTGGTTCAAAAGATTTTTCGTTTTCATAAATTAAAAGATATAGGCAGGAATAAGCTGGAAGGGTATTTTGCAATTGATGTTAAGACATCCAGGGAGCCTTGGAGAATTATACTAAGACCATTGGATGAAAATGGTAACTATTATAACCCTTGTAATATTGATCAAATCGCGAAAATAACACGGAGTGTTGAAATTGTGGAGGTAAGTAAGCATTATGAGTAATTGTTACATTGAATATAACGATAAAATGGCATTTCATCCTGGATATTATATCAAAGAAGTTATTGATGATATGGGAATTACGCAAGAAGATTTTGCAAAGAGACTGGATACGACACCTAAAAATTTAAGTTTATTAATAAGGGGCGAGCAATCATTATCCATTGATATAGCGACAAAACTATCCAGAATGTTAGATACAAGCATAATATACTGGCTTAATCTGCAAAATGAATTTGATGCACTTAAGGCAGAGTCTATTTCCGATAAAATGCTTGAAGAAGAAAAAAATATATACAACATCATGGATCATAGTTATTTTAAAACAAATTATAACTTGCCAGTTTCAGGGAAGGATGTTGAATTGTCAGTAACCTTAATAAGACGATTCTTGAAATTGTCATCGTTAACATTGTTAGATAAAGATAATTTGTCGGTATGTTTTAGAAGTAAGTCTGAATTACTGTCAAAAGAAGATAGAATTAAAGCTAATACAATGGTTCAAATAGCGACAAATGAAGTGCTGTCAGTTGATGCTCCTAAGTATAATAAAGCACTATTTACAAATGCCATTGATTATGCATTGAAACAAACTGTAAACAATGATTTTTACGAAGATGTAAGAGAGGCATTTTATCAGGCGGGAGTTATTCTTGTGGTTATTCCGAATTTCGCTAATTCCAATACCAGTGGTGCATCAAAAAAAGTTGGCGACAGTGTTATGCTCATGATTAATGACAGAAAAAATTATTCAGATTATTTTTGGTTTACCATGTTTCATGAGATTGGTCATATTATGCTTGGCGATTTTGGGATATCTATGGATAAAGAAGAAGGAAAAAAAGAGAGCGAAGCTAATGATTTTGCCAGAAATATGCTAATTCCGAACGATATTTATCAAGAGTTTGTCTCTCGTGGAGAGTTTGGTTTGCAGGATATAAAAAACTTTGCACATGAGATAAATCGTCATCCCGGAATAGTGGAAGGAAGATTGATACATGATAAGATGATTGAAGAAAATGAGGAAGTAAATTCGCTTAGGAAAAAGTTTAAGATTTATAG
>JAEEGJ010018509.1_pt1 | contig 15533 bp, 10 predicted proteins | sample 8958761 | NCBI WGS metagenome assembly JAEEGJ01 (sample SAMN16246546, study PRJNA631951) | gut metagenome | biome: gut microbiome; feature: rumen; material: RS-attached | host: Bos | place: Iran: Karaj | collected 2018-10
GTCAATCCAACCAGGCGAAATGCTGTTTACACGAACCTTTCCGGCAAGACTAACAGCCAAAGCGTGAGTCAAAGCCGCTATGCCACCTTTTGCAGCCGTATAGCTTTCCGTCTGTGGCTGACTCATGCGGTCACGTGATGACGAGATATTGACGATGGCCGCTCCTTTTGCGAAATGTGGAGCAAAGAGTTTTGTGAGATAGAAAGGAGCTGTAACGCCAACACTCAAGGCATATTGGAACTCTTCATAACTGCACTCGTCTATGCCCTTCATCAGTGGCAGGGCATTGTTGATGAGATAATCCACATGCCCATGCTGGGCAATCACTTCCTTCACAAACTGCTCCAGCACCTGTTTGTCAGCAAGGTCGCCAACAAAGTGGTCACCCTGCTGTTTGTCGATTACGCAAACAGTAGCTCCAAGCTTCTCGAATTCTTCTGAGATACATCTTCCGATGCCTTGCGCACCACCTGTGACGATTACTATTTTATTTTTGAATTCCATATTTGTATCAGTTCGTTAAATTGGAATTTATTCCTCTCTATTTTGCTGTTTTTGGGATGTACCTACAAAATACCACATAACTATCCAAAAGACGATTACGCAGATAAAGGCAATCAGAAAAGGAGTTTCAGAAAGCAGACCATGTTTTGAAAAGTTTACTATGCCATGAAATGCAGCGCATAATAGCAATGAATGTGTATCACTCACCACCTTTCCTATTCCCCAAGAAGCGAAAAGCAGAAGCAGGAAGAATGGCAAAGCACTTCGCAGAGATAAATCTAAATGCCACAGAAACCACATCACCGTGATGATAAGCACATATTGCCACACAGGTAATTTCCTGAGTTCATATTGTAAAAATCCTCGCCAACCGAATTCTTCCAATAGCCCATAAGCAAATGCCCAAAAACATGTCATGCCCAAGTCCCATCCGCCGATAATACCAAAAACAATACATGGTATAACAATAGTCGCAATGGATTTCCAGACAGACTTGCCAAAGGGAGTGTATTCCGTTTTACGTTTGAAAATGAGCATAGCCACCAATGCTCCGATAGCAGGACCAAGCCCAGTGGCAAGTGCTGCGGAAACTTGAAGTGCATAGTTCGTTTCAATTGAAGGGAACTTGTCGACAACAAGCAATGATATATAGCGCACCAAAAGGGCTATGGCATAAAAAGTTGCTATTGCACCAATATGAATGTTCTTATAACTTAAGTTTTGTTTCATTCCTAAATTCCCGATTTATCTGTTCATACTTCATTCGCATTCTAAACGTCATACCTCAACGCATCAGACGGCCATCCCGTCACATTCCTGCCAGTATCAAGCAAACGGATTTCTTGAAGGTCGTCACCTGTCAGTGTGAAGGCAAAGAGATTGATGTTCTCAATCATTCTTTCCTTATGGGTCGTCTTGGGAATGATGATAATACCATTCTGAATCAGGAATTTCAAGGCTACCTGTGCGGAAGTCTTACCATATTTCTCGCCGATTCCCATAAGAATAGAATTCTTGAAGATACCATGCCTGCCTTCTGCCAGCGGACTCCAGGCTTCCAAGGCCGTGTTGTACGGCTTCAGGTATTCTAGCATCTTGCGTTGCTGATAGAGTACATGGGTCTCGCACTGGTTCACAACAGGCATCACCTTTGCATCATTTACAATCTTCGGAAAAGTGTTTGGATAGAAGTTTGATACGCCAATGGCTTTGAACAGACCTTGTTCATAGAGTTCTTCGAGCGTGTGCCACATGACGGTTGGATTTCCTACTGGCCAGTGAATCAGCATCAAGTCCACATAATCAAGCCCCAGCTGCTTCATGGAATGGTCAACGGTACGAAAGGTTTCATCCTTCGTATAGCAAGAATCGCATATCTTTGTCGTGATAAACAAATCTTCGCGAAGAACGCCACATGCCCGAACAGCATCCCCCACACCTTTCTCATTATAGTACATAGCAGCCGTGTCGATACTCCTATAGCCTACCGATACGGCATCTTCGACCACTCTCTGGGTTTCCCTCTCGGAGATATTATAGACACCCAACCCGACCATCGGCATCTTCAGACCATTATTCAAAACTATGTATTCCATAACAATTTCTTCTCTATCAATGGTTTTAATTCACGTTCAAAGATACCACGCTCTACAATTCTGAAGCTGATTGTTTACGAAACTCTTTTTATCCTGTGCTTGGAGTACCATTGAGCACAGGAGACAGATGATGATAAGTGCTAAATTCTTCATCGATAAATTGGAATTTACATATTACATATCACTCAGCTTACGTCGTGCAAATTCAAGACTTCCATTGAATATAACGTTTTTATCCTTGTCGAGAATCAACACCCTGGGGTACTGCCGAATGTTACATTTCTTCAAAATAGGGCTTTTGGCATCGATGGTATAGACAGGAATGTCACATCCTAACTCCTTCATGATGCGTTGACCATCAACGGCAGTTTCACCATCAATCAATGTTACAAACAGGGAGACCACTTCCACCTTGCCTGTCTTTTTGTATTCATTCCGCAATTCTTCTACATGTGGCATTTCACGTAAACACACACCACAGCGACTGTACCAGACGTCAAGCACAAGAAATTCGGATTTTATCGTTGAGAGGCCTAAAGTATGTTCGCCATCTGTCACTTCGCAATCAGCGAGGCTGACTGTTCCAACGGGTTTGTCACTATACTGCACCCATTCTACCCATTGTTTGTGGCCTTCAGTCACTCCATAGAGCCATAGAACGGCGCAAAGCAAGAGTAGCAGCACATTCCGCCGACGGTAGAATAAGGCCATAGTGACAACTGCCCATAACGGCATAATGGTAACGGAAAGTGAAAAAAGATTTTCACCTATTATCAGGCGCGCCACCAACTCAAACAACCATGGGGCGAGTAGTGGGAGCATCACTTTCCAGAACTCAGTTTTATGGGCAAATTTAGCGAGTGCCCACCATGTCAGGATGGCGAAAACAACACTATGAGCAACACTTGCCCATTGGAAGTTCACACCTCTTAAAGGCATGATTAAGGCGTATAGGAGCAGAGCAATAATCCAAAGCAGAAGATAGATTTTCTTTTTCATATAAATTCCGATTTAGATGATAATTTTGCTACTCACGCGGTCCCATCACAACTTGAATGAGCTTTCTGGGCTCTTTTAGTCTGCTTATAATTACTTGATATTCAGAACGTTTGTACATAATCAAAAAATTTACTCAGTGATATGAGTAATTTTACTCAGTGCAAAGATATAGATTATCAATGGAATAACAAAACATTTCTCATTAAAAATTTACACTCATTCTGCACGTTTTTCTTGCTGAATGTGTTTGATTTTATTTAATAACAAGGTGAAATACACAGAAAACCTGCCAAATATGTAAATAATCGCACAAATAGGCAGAATATCATATACTTTATTTTGCCGTTTGATGTGTTTTTATTACCTTTGCGGGAAAGCATAGCGGAAAAGTCCAGAAGATAATCACAATTGATGACTTTTTTACATGAGACCATTTTTTTTGCAATGAGGGGTATTTGATTTGGCTGTCTGAGGGTCTTATATACGATTAAAGACCAAAATTCATTTATGAATTACAGTAAACAAGAGTTTGAACGCCTGTTCAAGGACAGCTATCCGCACATGTATCGCCTGGCTTTCTCGATGGTGGAGAATGCTGACGATGCCAAGGATGCGGTGCATCAGGTGTTCGCTCAAGTATGGAAGCGGAAACCACAGGTAGCTGATGGCAGCATTCGCGGCTACCTGTTGGCGGCCACGCGCAACCAATGCCTCCACCAGCTGCGACAACGGCAACTGCAGCGCGAGATGGAGGCTGAGTTGCAGCAGGCGGCGCAGGACAGCGTCGATGAAGAGCGCGAGGAACTGATGAGGCAACTGCAACAGGTCATCGACGAGAACCTGACAGAGCAGGACCGCCGCGTGCTCAGCCTACACTACGACGAGGAGAAGACCTACAGCGAAACAGCTACCATCCTCGGCATCAGCACGGCAGCCGTGAACAAACATATCACGCGCTCGCTGGCTAAAATCAGATCAACCCTTAAAATTGCAAAGTAGTATGAAGACAGAAGATATTGACAAGAAGATAGCAATGCCCGACGTGGATGCGGAATGGGCACGCTTTGAACGCGAAGTCATCAACAAGGAGAGCGCAAGACCTAAGCGCGTAGCAGCATGGGCGGCAGGCATCGGCATCGCAGCCTCCATAGCGCTGATGCTGGTCTTGGGCGTTCAAGACAAGACCCGGCCCCCCCTCCCGTCCCCCCTAAAGGGGGGAAGTGGTTACCTAACCAGAACAGAAGGGGAAGCATCCAGTCTGACGCATTCCACGTCCCCTCTTCTTGAAGGACCAAGCGTCTCTTCGAGCCGAGCGGAGGGGGGACGGGAGAGGGGCCTTATTGACGTTGAAAGCCTCCAGGATGATTCCGAGGAAACAAGTTGGAGCTCTTCGTTGAATCAGCAGATCAAAGGCTTGACAATTGTCTCCAGCTCATCCAGCTTAGGACCAGGCAATACCATGCGCCTCGGAGGAACCTGCATTAAAGATTCTGATAGGATTGAAGGCAGGGATTTCGACCCCAGCACTCCCTTGGATCCGCCGATTAAGGGGCTGACAATTGTCTCCAGCTCATCTGAATTAGGACCTGGCCATACCATGCGGCTTGGGCCTACGTGTCCAAAGGTGGTGGAACCTAACACCATGCGCCCCTCGCTCCAGGGGCAGATAGCAGGGCTCCCGGACTCCATTGTGTACATTCCCAGCGACTCCATCCGTCAAGGAGCAAGCTCGAGCGACTCCATACTCTATATGGTCAACGGACGAGTGGACCCAGACTTCAATGCTTTCCAAAGGGAGAAGGGCAAACGTGTAGCCCCAGACTTCAACTTCGCGACAAGTGCATACCTCTTCGACAAGAATCAACTTTTCATCCGATGGACTGAATTGCGGCAGGATTCGGCCAAGGATGAATCCACGACCAAAGCGGAGGCCATCAAGATGCTGTTGGATGCACAGACCGTGCCGTTCAAGCCTACACGGGAAATGACGCCATCCGAGATCAAGTCCCGCCAGACGGCCTACCTCCAGAAGGCCTATCGCGCCCGCGTCAAAGGGGAAACTCACAGCGACGCTTATTTCTCTCCCGACCTGTTTGGCTCTACCGCAGAAGAACGCCTGTTCGGATTGCTCACCCTCCAGTGTCTGGGCAACTATATCCACGAAGCTTTTGGCCCCATGGCCAGCGACAGCCATGGCATCTATGTCCCTCTGGTTCGCGACGTGACACTGCAAGGCGGCGACCGGTGCTGGTACGAAAAAGGCCGGACTTGGGCGGTCAAGGACGATCCCCAGAGCGATGCCGTCATCAGCGAGCTCCGGCAGGCAGCCGGGCTTGCCGATTCGCACGTAGAACTCAACGACAGCGTCGTCAAGCTGGCCATGATGAGCGGCGGCCGAGTGACGGCGGGCGAGCCCCATCCGTTCAACACCTACATGCAGAGCGCCTTGACATTATCTTATCTGAACATGAAATACAGCTCACTGGACCAAAGCGTCTTCTACTTCAAGCCCGAGGCCGACGCTCCCTCCTACTGGTGGGCCGAAGCCTACTATTCCACCCAGACGCTGAGGAATGTGGCCGTACATCTGCATGCCGTCTATAAGCTCTACGTAGCCGCCTGTCCCGACCTCCTCGCCAATCGCAGGCTTGTAGAGGGTAGGGTGATGAACGAGCAAGGCCAGCCGCTAGCTGATGCTGACGTGAGCTTCGGCGCTTTCCACTCCTCAGGCCCGGAGACATCAACAACAACAGATGCCGATGGTCACTTCTCATTCTGGATGCCCTTCCGCGATGCCGCCATCCGCGTGAACCATGCGGGCTATATCCCCAAGCAAATACAGCCCACCGACACTTCTCTTGTCATCCGCTTGAAAGATGCAACAAAATTGAGGGAAGTGAAGGTGCTAACCAAGGAGGAGAAGAATAAAATTCAAAGGCTACCAGGAATAGGGTTACGAAGGAAGATTAAATAACAGCGAGGCACACGGAGAAAAAATAAATTGGGCGCAACCCCTTTAAAGGAAGTTGCACCCAATTTGTTAATTTCAGAGTTTTCTAATTACTCCTCGACAGCTGCCTGGGCGGCGGCGAGGCGTGCGATGGGCACGCGGAAGGGAGAGCAGGAGGCGTAGTTGAGGCCGATCTTGGCGCAGAACTTGACGCTGGTGGGCTCGCCACCGTGCTCGCCGCAGATACCGCAGCGGAGGGTGGGACGTACTTCGCGACCCTTCTCGACGGCATACTTCACGAGCTTGCCGACGCCGTTCTGGTCGAGCACCTGGAAGGGGTCAACCTTCAGGATCTTCTTCTCGAGGTATGCGGGCAGGAAGCTGGCGATGTCGTCGCGGCTGTAACCGAAGGTCATCTGTGTGAGGTCGTTGGTACCGAATGAGAAGTACTCGGCTTCGGTAGCGATGCGGTCGGCGGTGAGGGCAGCACGAGGAATCTCGATCATCGTACCAATCTCGAAGTCAACCTTCACGCCATACTCCTCGAAGACCTCGGCAGCGACCTTCTGGATGATGGCCTTCTGCTGCTTGAGCTCATAGAGGATACCGATGAGGGGCACCATGATTTCGGGCTTGGGATCGAAGCCTTCCTGCTTCAGCTCGCATGCGGCGCTGAGGATAGCGCGGGTCTGCATAGCGGTGATCTCGGGGAAGGTGATGCCCAGACGGCAGCCGCGGTGGCCGAGCATCGGGTTGTTCTCAGCGAGGCTCTCTACGCGGCGCTGGATGGTCTGCAGGTCAACGCCCATCTCCTTGGCCATGGTCTCCTGACCAGCCTGATCGTGGGGCACGAACTCGTGGAGAGGGGGATCCAAGAGACGGATGTTAACGGGCAGTCCGTTCATAGCCTTGAGGATGCCCTTGAAGTCAGCCTTCTGGTAGGGGAGGAGCTTGGCCAGTGCCTTCTCGCGGCCTTCAGCGGTGTCGGCGAGAATCATCTGACGCATGGCGATGATCTTCTGGTCGTCGAAGAACATGTGCTCGGTACGTGTCAGACCGATACCCTTGGCACCGAATGCGCGAGCGACCTCGGCATCGTGAGGAGTATCTGCATTGGTACGAACCTGCAGCTTGGTGTACTTGTCGCAGAGGTCCATGAGCTCCTTGAAGTCGCCGCTGAGTTCAGCAGCCTTCGTGGGCACTTCACCGGCGTAAACCTGACCGGTGGTACCGTTGATGGAGATATAGTCGCCTTCCTTATAGACTACGCCGTCGATTTCAACGGTCTTAGCCTTGTAGTCAACATTGAGGCTGCCAACACCTGATACGCAGCACTTACCCATACCGCGAGCCACAACGGCAGCGTGTGAGGTCATACCGCCGCGAGCGGTGAGGATACCTTCGGCAGCGCTCATACCGGCGAGGTCCTCGGGAGAGGTCTCGATGCGGACGAGAACCACCTTGTGGCCGTCGGCGTGCCAAGCCTGAGCGTCGTCGGCGAAGAACACGATCTGGCCGCAGCCTGCGCCGGGTGATGCGGGCAGACCCTGAGCGATGACCTTAGCCTTAGCCAGCTCCTTCTTGTCGAAGACGGGGTGGAGGAGCTCGTCGAGCTTCTGGGGCTCGCAGCGCATGATGGCTGTCTTCTCGTCGATCTTGCCCTCGTGGAGCAGGTCGATGGCGATCTTCACCATGGCAGCACCGGTGCGCTTACCGTTACGTGTCTGCAGGAACCACAGCTTGCCCTCCTGAACGGTGAACTCCATGTCCTGCATGTCGCGATAGTGCTCCTCGAGCTTGGTCTGAATCTCGTCGAGCTGCTTGTAGATCTCGGGCATAGCCTCTTCCATGGAGGGGTACTTCACGGCACGCTCGCCCTCGCTGATGCCAGCGCGCTCAGCCCAACGCTGAGAGCCGATCTTGGTGATCTGCTGCGGAGTGCGGATACCGGCTACGACGTCTTCGCCCTGAGCGTTGACGAGGTACTCGCCGTTGAAGAGGTTCTCGCCGTTGGCGGCATCGCGGCTGAAGCAAACACCCGTTGCTGAGGTGTCGCCCATGTTGCCGAATACCATAGCCATGACGCTGACAGCGGTTCCCCACTCGTCGGGTATGCCTTCCATCTTACGATAGAGGATGGCGCGCTCGTTCATCCAGCTGCGGAAGACTGCGCAGATGGCACCCCAGAGCTGCTCGATAGGATCGTTGGGGAAGTCCTTGCCCGTGCGTTCCTTAATAGCTTTCTTGAAGCGGGCGACGAGTTCCTTGAGTTCTTCGACGCTGAGGTCCTTGTCGAGCTTCACGCCGCGGATGGCCTTGACCTGCTCAATGATCTCCTCGAAGGGGTCGATGTCGGTCTTGTTGGCGGGCTTGAGTTCGAGCACTACGTCGCCGTACATCTGCACGAAGCGGCGGTAGCTGTCATAAACGAAGTGGGGGTTGCCGGTCTTCTTGACCATGCCCTCAGCCACCTCGTCGTTCAGACCCAGGTTCAGGATGGTGTCCATCATACCGGGCATGGAAGCGCGTGCGCCTGAACGAACGCTGACGAGCAGCGGGTTCTGGGCATCGCCGAACTTAGAGTTCATGAGGGTCTCGATGTGCTTGACGGCTGCCATGACATCGTCGTTGAGGAGCTCCATGATCTTCTCCTGACCTACCTCGTAGTACTCGTTGCACACGTCGGTGGTGATGGTGAAGCCCGGAGGCACGGGAACGCCGATGAGGTTCATCTCGGCCAGGTTGGCGCCCTTGCCACCCAGCTGTTCGCGCATCTGCGCATTACCTTCAGCCTTACCGTTGCCGAAGGTATAAACACGTTTCTGACTCATGTTTTACGTTTTAAAATACTATTGTTAATGATTAGTTAGTTTGATTAGAATGTGTAATTTTATTCTTTTTGGTCTGCAAAAGTACAATTATTCTTAAGATGTTGCAAGAAAAATGACGAAAAATTATCGTATGAAGAGCAGTTCTCTGTATTTAGGCAGCGGCCAGAGCTCGTCGTCGACTATGAGTTCGAGCTTGTCGACGTGCCTGCGTATGTCCTCGATGAGTGGTGCTACTGTGTCGTGGTAAGCTATGGCACGGCTACGCACGTCCTCTATGCGGTTGGCCACGCGGCGGGCGTCGATAAGGCGTTCTACGTTTGCTGTGATGTAGGAAGTATGCTCTGCAATCTGCTCGATGAGCGACACGTTGTTTGCCGACAGTTGCTGTGCTTTGTCGCGGTCGAAGATGTCGAGCATCTTGTGCACGCTGTCGATGAGCTGACTTTGGTAGCGCGTAGCTACGGGGACGATATGGTTGATGCACAGGTCGCCGAAGATGCGTGCTTCAATCTGTATCTTCTTGGTGTAGGTGTCCCATTTGATTTCGTTGCGGGCCTCCAGTTCCTTGCGCTCGAACACGTGCGTGCGGGCAAACATCTCTATACTCTCGGGCGAGAGGTAGTTGTCGAAGATGAGGGGCACCGACGACTCGGTGTCGAGGCCGCGGCGGGCTGCTTCGCGCACCCATTCGTCGCTGTAGCCGTTGCCGTCAAAGCGTATGGCGCGGCAGGCTGCTATGTCTTCTCTTACTAGGCGTAGCACTGCGCTCATCACGTCGGTGCCTGCTGCTGTGAGCTTGTCCACGCGGGCACGGAAGTCCATCAGGGCTTCGGCCACGGCGGCGTTCAAGGCTATCATGGCGCTGGCGCAGTTGGCTTCGGCGCCTACGGCACGGAATTCGAAGCGGTTGCCGGTGAAGGCAAAGGGCGAAGTGCGGTTGCGGTCGGTGTTGTCGATGAGCAGTTCGGGTATCTGGGGTATGTCAAGGCGCAACTCGTGCTTGCTGTCGAGCGTGATGGCGTTGTCGGTAGATTTCTCAAGGTGGTCGAGCACTTCAGAGAGCTGCGCGCCGAGGAACGACGATATGATGGCGGGCGGCGCCTCGTGAGCTCCCAGACGATGGGCGTTGGCGGCGCTGGCTATGCTGGCCTTGAGCAGTCCGTTGTGACGGTGCACGGCCACGAGCGTTTCCACTATGAAGGTGATGAAGCGCAGGTTGTCGGTTTGAGTGCGACCGGGACCGTGGAGCAGTACGCCCGTATCGGTCATCAGGCTCCAGTTGTTGTGCTTGCCCGAACCGTTGATGCCTGAGAAGGGCTTCTCGTGGAGCAGGCAACGGAAGCCGTGGTGGCGTGCCACCTTCTTCATAAGCATCATGAGCAGCATGTTGTGGTCCACGGCGAGGTTTGTTTCCTCGAAGATAGGAGCCAGCTCAAACTGGTTTGGGGCGGCCTCGTTGTGACGTGTCTTGCAAGGGATGCCAAGCTCGAGGGCCTGTATCTCGAGGTCGCGCATGAAGGCTGCCACACGCTCGGGAATGGAGCCGAAGTAATGGTCGTCCATCTGCTGGTTCTTGGCGCTGTCGTGGCCCATAAGCGTGCGACCGGTCATCAACAGGTCAGGGCGTGCAGCGTAAAGGCCTTCGTCGACGAGGAAGTATTCCTGCTCCCATCCGAGGTTCGAGATAACCTTCTTCACGTCGGGGTAGAAGAGCTGTGCCACGGCAGTGGCTGCTATGTCGACGGCGTGGAGCGCTTTCTTCAGCGGCGCTTTGTAGTCGAGCGCCTCGCCTGTGTAGGCAATGAACACGGTCGGTATCATCAGCGTGTCGCCGATGACGAAGACGGGTGATGCCGGGTCCCAAGCCGAATAACCGCGGGCTTCGAAGGTGGAACGTATGCCGCCGCTGGGGAAACTTGAAGCGTCAGGCTCCTGCTGCACGAGCTGCTTGCCCGTAAATTCTTCCACCATACCGCCTTTGCCGTCGTGCACCACGAAACCGTCGTGCTTCTCGGCCGTGCCTTCGGTGAGCGGCTGGAACCAGTGAGTGATATGCGTCACGCCAAGTTCCATGGCCCACCTCTTCATGCCTTCGGCAACGATATCAGCCGTGGGCAGGTCGAGCGTGGCGCCGCCGTCCATTACTGCCAGCATCTTGGCATACACCTGCGGAGGCAGGTATTTCTCCATCTTCTTGCGGTTGAATACGTACTTGCCGAAAAAAGAGGATGGGCGTTCAGCAGGCGTTGCCACTGCTACCGGGTGCTTCTTAAAAGCTTCACCAACAACTTGAAACCTTAATGAGGAGGACATATGTTTTTGTTTTTTTAAGACCTTTTCCCCGAGCGTCACTTCGCTCGTTATGGAGTTATAGGAGTAGTTGTTTCGAACGAAAGATGAAGCTGTCAAGAATGATCACTCTTCACTTTTAGCTTTGCTGACTTTCGTCACGACTCGGCAATTCAAGCAAGCTTGATTGTTCTCGCTGCTCCGAAAGTTCACTTTTAGCTAAAATCATCTCCATCAAAAGCTGATTTTTCACTTTTCACTTTTCATTCTTCACTCTTCATTCTTCATTCTTCATTCTTCATTCTTCACTTCCTTATTCCCCTCTGGTTCAGCGCCTTCTGATAACGACGCGCATTGGCCATATGTTCGGCGTAAGTGCGGGCGAAGTTATGAGAGCCGCTGAAATCTTCCTTGGCGCAGAAGTAGAGATAGTCGTGCTGCTCGGCATCGAGCACGGCGTCGAGGCTGGCTATCGTAGCTATGCGTATAGGTCCCGGAGGGAGACCGGTGTTGCGATACGTGTTGTAGGGGCTGTCGGCCGTCAGGTGTGAATTGAGGATTCGTCGCAGGCTGTCGTTGCCGAGAGCGAATTTCACCGTGGGGTCTGCTTGCAGGGGCATGCCGCGGTGCAGGCGGTTGATGTAGAGGCCGGCTATGCGAGCGCGCTCTGGTCCGTAGTTCGTCTCTTCGTCGACGATGCTTGCCAGCGTGGCCACCTCTTCGGGCGTGAAGCCCAGAGCCTGAGCCCGCTGCACGCGGTTGTCGGCCTGCCAGAAGCTGTCGTGCTCGCGTTGCATGCGTTGCAGGAACGCCTTAAGGCTTATATCCCAGTACACCTCATAGGTGTTGGGAATGAAGAGCGAGGGTAGGGTAGCGGTGGTATATCCCAGCGAGGCTGCCACGGTGCTGTCTGCGAGCGCTTCGGCCACCTCCGTGCTGTCGAGCATGAGGTTGTTGGCGAGCACTCCTGCCAGTCGGGACAGGCGTCGCACCGACGGGATGGTCAGGCGCACAGGCGTCTGTTGTCCTCGACGCAGGCGGCGATAAACGCTGAGAAGGTCGTCGGTAGGCTCCACGGCGTAACGGCCGGTATGAGGCGTGAACGGGAATGCGCGGCTGAGCAGTTGCCAGCCCATGAGCGAGCGTGCATGACAATCGTCGTGCAGCTGAGCCTTGATGTCGGCCTCAGTAGTAGCTGGACGCACGTAGACGTAAGCCGTCTCGGAGATATCAAAAGTGGAGAAGAGGCTGCGGTAGGCGATGCCCGCGACGATGCAGGCTGCTACAGCCGTGCAGCCGAGAGCGACAAGTATCTTGCGAGTTCGCGTCATAACCGATATTAAAAAACGCAGACACTCGCTTAAGTGAGAAGTATCTGCGGTTTATTCATGGAGCCGATACGGGGACTCGAACCCCGGACCCACGCATTACGAATGCGTTGCTCTACCAACTGAGCCATATCGGCAAGGCTGCTCTTGCGAGCGGAACAACGGCCCTCATTCGAACCATCGTTCTCAAAAACCGAGCGCAAAGGTAATGCTTTTTCGGTAAACGACCAACAAACTAACGTTTTTTTTCGCACTCATCGTTTTTTTTTCTCCTTTCGTATCTCATTTTGACGCTTAAGCAGTACATTTGCAAACAATAACAACGCAACAAATTCTATACCTATGCGCTCATTCATCGTTTCAAGCTTACTGGCTTTAATGCTTTTCCACGCCCCGACAGCCTCGGCCCAGACGTGGTCATTCGATTTCACAGGCAAACCGTCGCGCGGTTCAACGGCCGTCAACGTATCGGTGGCAGACCGCTACACAGCGGAACGCGGTTACGGTTTCGATTTCACGCCGTCGCCTTCGCGAATTGACGCCGCAGAGCCTTTCTATTTCAGCGTGACCGTGCCCGACGGCAACTATCGCGTCAGTATCACGCTCGGCTCGCGCCGCCGTGCAGGCATGACCACAGTACGTGCCGAAAGCCGCCGCCTGTTCGTGGAGAATCAAGCCACCCGCAAGGGCGAACTGCGCGAAGTGACCTTCGTGGTGCACAAGCACTCGCCGCAGATCAGTGATAACCGAAAGATTCGTTTGAAGCCTCGCGAACTTACGAAGCTCAACTTCGACGACCGCCTGACAATAGAAATCAACGGCGACGCGCCTGCCTGCAGCCGTATCACTATAGAGCGCGACGACTATGTGCCTACTCTCTTCCTCTGCGGCAACTCAACCGTCGTAGACCAGGACACCGAGCCCTGGGCTTCATGGGGACAGATGATAACGCGCTGGTTCACAGACAAGGTGGCGGTGGCCAACTTTGCCGAGAGCGGCGAAACGGCTTCCACGTTCATAGCTGCCAGCCGATTGGAAAAAGCCCTGTCGATGATGAAGAAGGGCGACTATCTGATTGCCGAGTTCGGGCACAACGACCAGAAACAGCGCGGCCCTGGAATGGGTGCTTACTACAATTTCGCCACTGCGCTGAAGACATTTATAGACGAAACGCGCGCGCGAGGCGCAACGCCTATCTTCGTCACTCCTACACAGCGCCGCTCGTTCCGCGACGGACATATCCAGGAGACGCATGCCGATTACCCTGAAGCAATGGCTTGGGTGGCCGAGCGCGAGAAAGTTCCTCTCATCGACCTTCACGCTATGACGCGCTCACTCTACGAGGCCATGGGCGAGGAAGGCAGCAAGCGGGCTTTCGTGCATTATCCCGCTGGCAGCTACCCCGGGCAGACAACCGAGTTCAAGGATAACACGCATTTCAATCCTTACGGAGCCTATGAGATTGCCAAGTGCGTCATCGAAGGCATGCGTCAGCTCAACCTACCCCTCGTCGAGGCGTTAAGGCCCGAATACCTTCAGCTTTATCCCGCTTCATCGCCCTTCAATCCTGCCTCGCCAGACGATGTAAACGCTTTCCACTGGAACGACTCTCCCTTCTTCGAGGCAGAGAAACCTGATGGAAACTGATTACAGGTTGACGAGTTGACAGTTGACGAGTTGACAGTTGACAAGTTGACAGTTGATAGTTCTTCAAGCGTGAAGCGTCGCAAGCGCCGAGCGGACAGTTGACGAGTTAGTGTTTATGCATTAAGGCTTAGGGCTTTCGTTGTTCGGTCGCGAGTGAACAAGATATATGACCAGTCGTACCGGACGATACGACCGTTCATGAAGGGCTATACGAACGTTCATACAGGGCGATATGACCGGTCGTATTGGCAGACACGTCTGGTTGTGTTAACTGATGTATCTAAAACAAGGCCGACTTAATCGCGCTGCAAAGCCAACCTAATAGCAATTTTAGGTTAACTTAATCGGCCTGCAAACCAGTACTTGTGGAAGGCGCAACCTCGAAGCCAAAAACTACAAGCCCAGAAACTTCTACCCCCAAAAACTACAACCACAAAAACTTCTAACCCAAAAACTGCAAAGCAAAAACCTCAGCCAATGATTAAGAATATTGCTTTTGATTTCGGAGGTGTGATATTCAACCTCGACTACGAAGGAGCCGTAGAGAGCTTCAAGCGGATAGGGCTTGCCGATGCCGACCAGCGTCTCGACCGCTACCACCAGCGCGGCATCTTCGAAGAACTGGAGTCAGGACGCATCAAGCCCGACGCCTTCCGTAAGGAACTTAGCCAGATGTGCCACCGCGAGCTCACCAACGACGAAGTCCTGTCGGCCTGGCTCGGCTATGTCGGCGGCCCCGTAGACCTAAGCCGCCTTGATACTATCGACGAACTGCGCCGCCGCGGCTACCGCACTTTCCTGCTCTCCAACACCAACCCCTACGTGCAGCAGTGGGCCGAGAGTCCAGCCTTCTGTGCCTATGGCCGTCCGCTCAGCAGCTTCATGGACAAGTGCTACACCTCATATGAGGTCGGCATCATGAAACCCGCCGAAGGCATCTTCCGCCACATGCTTACTGATGCCGCCATTCTCCCCTCCGAAACCCTCTTCCTCGACGATAGCGCAGCCAACGTAGAAGCTGCTGCCCGCCTTGGCATCCACACCCTCCTCGTTGAGAAAAACGCCGACTGGCGTGCCGACCTCAGCTGTTGCCTCGACAGTTAGCAAAACACGAATAACACAAGGTAATGATATAGGAGTTGACCTGCAAACCCCGTAGGGGTGGTTGGAACTTAGACAGGGCGAAGAAGGCCTTTAGAGGATTGCCCTTGGGCCATCCGTGCCTGATGAGGGGAGCCAGAACTCCTCTGGCGACGGAGGAGAAGCGTAGCGGAACCCCTGTTCCTAGAGCATAGTATATAGAGTGCCGTAGGTACGACGGAATTATTAAGCTTACTCCTACGTACCTACGGCACTTTATATACCTCCTGACATGATACAGGGGTTCCGT
>JAEEGJ010018511.1_pt1 | contig 15531 bp, 5 predicted proteins | sample 8958761 | NCBI WGS metagenome assembly JAEEGJ01 (sample SAMN16246546, study PRJNA631951) | gut metagenome | biome: gut microbiome; feature: rumen; material: RS-attached | host: Bos | place: Iran: Karaj | collected 2018-10
CCTTCCACGATGGCCGCTGTCCTCAAGTTCGACATCCCCACCATAGAAAAGGTGTGCGCCTCCGTCACCGACGACGTGGTGGTGACGGCCAACTACAACAGTCCGCAGCAGGTGGTGATTTCGGGTACGCTGGAGGGCATTGAGCGGGCGAAGGGACTGTTGCGCGAGGCCGGTGCCCGCCGCATCCTCGACCTCAATGTGGGCGGTGCCTTCCATTCCCCGCTCATGCTTACGGCCCAGCAGGAACTGGCTGCCGCCATCGAAGCTACGGAATTCCATACCCCGATTTGTCCCATCTACCAGAATATCAGTGCGAAAGGGACGACCGACCTCGCGGTTATCAAGCAGAATCTGAAAGATCAGTTGACACATCCCGTCCGTTGGACCCAGTCGGTGCAGAACATGGTGGCCGACGGTGCCGACCAATTCACCGAGTTCGGTCCCGGCGAGGTGCTGACAGGCCTGATCAAACGGATTGCACCGGACTTGTAGTTGCGTTTTACGATTTTTGAATACGATTGTGTGTAGAGACGCAAAATTTTGCGTCTCTACAAGGGCTCTTTTACTGTGGGTGGTTAATGGATAATTATTTCATCCACAAATATATACGAATCATACCCCGGTGCCTGGTGCTCTTTCGGCAGTTTCCCGGGATTTCGGATGATCACCTTCAGGTCGTTGGTGCGGATTTTCAGGTTGTCCGCTGTGATTTTCCCGATCTGGTTCCCCGAAATCTGCTCCACATTGAAGTGCCGCTTGGCGGCCAATTTGTAGCTGTCGCCCTCACGGACGTACACCTCAATGTCGGTGGGGGCGAGAATCCAGTCGTGGAAGTTCTGCAAGTAACTCACAGTGACACTGTTTACATCAGTGACTTCAGGCCAGCGGTAGGTCAATTCCACATCCTGTCCCTGATAGCCCTGCCATTTGCCATCGCGGTAGCTGTCGCTGCCCGTTTCTCCATCGGCCAGGGCGAACTTTCCGCCGCCGCTGTACTCGGGCCGGTATGTGCTGTACTGTCCCTTCACTTCCGCCAGTCGCCCGATGCCTTTGTGAACCATCACTTCCTTCTCGTTCCGTACCTCACCCATGTTGGGGTTTACGGTGAGAGTCTTCACGATGCAGCTTTGGGTGAGTGTGATGGGGGAGTTGTACACAGGTGAAAGGGTGTCGGGCTCGGTGCCGTCCAGCGTGTAGTGGATGGGGGTGCCGTTGAAGATGGTTCGGAGAGATAACTCTATCTTGTTGTCTTTTAATGATGTCTCAATGAAAACGTGTTCGGGAATCGTGGCTGTTTGTTGAAGCAGTTGGTCGTATTTTGCTTCATTGACATCGCGCCAATAGGGACGGTAACATTCATCCCATTGGTTGAGGTAGTCTTTTTTCAGGGCAGAAATATAGTACCCTAAATCCTCTATGTCGTTGTAAATCATTTTTTTAGAGTTCGGACTGATGTTTTTGGGGTGCAGATAGAGGTCGTAAATGTTGAACTGACTGCGTTTGAGCATCAAGTCGGTCAGCATCCGGTTGGCGGCGTGTACGGCGTTGTAGATGATTTCCGTGTTTTGGTACTGCGCTTCTTCGGAAAGTATCAGTTTCAGTAATTCAATGGTTCTGAAGATGTTGAAGCGTTCTGTTTTCACGTCCTGCATCGCCTCTTCCGTCAGGTTGTCGGGAAGGAACTGCCACGGTTTAAAGTTCCAGAGAGAGCCGGTGGTGTAGAGCTCCCTGATAGGCGACTGCTCGTAGCGGCTCACTGTCCGCAAGAAATCGGCGATGATGTTTTCATCATTGTAAAAATGGAAAAACTGGAAGTTGAAGTTGATATCGAAGGTCTTGAGCCGTTCGCTCCGTTCCTTTTCGGCAGCTTCCGGTTCTGTTTTTCTCGTGGGATTCCACGACATTTCCGCGCCCCATGCCATCGCGTGCCACACGCTGTTGAGACTGGCCTCGCCCGAATCGTTCCACGCTGTGTTCAGCAGTCCCTGCGCCCCGAAACGATAGCCGTCGCGGGCAAAGTTGGCGATGTTCTTTTCGTAACTGCTCATGCTGGGGAAGACGGTGCTCCACATGCTCACGCCCGGCACTACCCAAAAATCGTAACCTGCCTCCTTGATCGGCTTAATCATCCCGTCGAAGCTGTCCGATGGCGCGTAGCTCCATACCAGCATCGTGATGTCTTTCGGTAATTTGGTCTGTATCTTTTTGTCTTTCAAAACAATATCCGCCCACATCATCGTCCGTTTGCCATATCCTTTCACAATGTCGTGTACTTTGAGAATGTGACGGATGTAGGCCTCCGAAGCTCCCGCTTTTTTCACGTACTTGGCGGCTTTTCCCGTTCCAAGCGACTCCGTCTCATCGCAGTTGATGTTGAACCACGGACTGCTGTAGGCGGCGGTCTCCTCTTTCAAAAGCGTTTTTAAAAAGTTGTACGTTTCGGGGAGGGAGGGGTTTAGATTGTACTTGGTGTCGGCAAGATACTCGTATTTCGGATTGCTCAGGATTTTCTCAAAATGGGCGAAACACTGCTGATTTCCAATGATTTTAACGTAGAAATCTTTGGCATAATCCTCCAATTCACGGATCTGGTCGGCAGTGAGTCCGTCGGCCGGCGCGTAGTCGAACGCTTCCGAAACGAAGGTGTGCTCGGTGTAGAGTGTGAGGATGTTCAGCTTGAACTCCGCCATTGTGCGGATCTGCCGTTTCAGGTAATCCATCGTCGGTATCGGGCCGCGGCTGATGTCAATCATCCAACCACGGTATAGGTAGTTGGCATAGTCCACAATCTTCATGCACGGAATTTTGACATACTGCCACTCCTCGAAGTCGGCGCGGTAGTTGAAACGGTACAACTGGACGAGACTTTGCAGACCGTAGAAGAGACACTCGTCATCCGGTGCGGTGATGACAATGTCCATTTCATTGACATCCATTTTGTAGTTTCCTCCCGCCCAATTCATATCCTGCCATCCTTGTTTGCGGAACGTGATGGTGCGGCGCCCCCCTTCTGTCGGCTTTGTATCTACTATTTCGGGAGCCTTGCCCATCAGCCGCTCGTACTCAGCGACAAGGATTTTCTGGTTCGTCACACTTTTGTCAAAGATGATGACGGGATGGTCCCAAGTGAAGAAACCGGAGGTGTAGGAGACATACTGCGGGGTGGGGATGATACCGCAGTTTTGGGCGGCGCCGCGGGTGACGGAAGCACATAGCAGAACTATGGCAACCATCAGGGCTATAAGTCGTTTCGTTCTCATCATCAGTTGCGGTTATGGGGATCCAGCGGATTGATCTGTTCTTCCTGCGGGGCGAACAGGCGCATCAGGAACAGCGGCAGGTCGCGGGTGATGTCGGGCGCGTCGCGGCGAGCCATCGTTCCGTCCGGTTTTAGTAAGATGTTGTCAGGCAGTGCATGGATGTCCATTTTGTCGAGCCATTCAAATTGGTTGTTGAAATGGACGAACTTCCAGTCGAACTGCGGATATTTCTCCTTGAATTGAAGCAGTTTGCTTACGGAAAAGTCGAGGGAGAGGCTGACAAATTCAATTTTATCCCCATATTTTGCTTTCAACTCCTTGATAATCATCATTTCGCGGATGCAATCGGAACAGTCCAGATTGAAAAACTGCACATAGACCCATTTGCCTTTCAAGTCGCTGAATTTGAAGGAACTTCCGCCAATTTCTTTGAGCTTTACTTCTGGAAGTCCGCTTCCTGCCTCTTGCGATTTCAGGTTCAGAAGTATATTCTCCGCTATTGTTCGGTGTTCGGGGAAATGGCTTGCTACGCGGATGTCATCAAGGATTTTTAGAATATTTTTTCTGTTAAAATACTTATCCTCATAGAGTTCCGGAAGATTGATGAGGATAGCCAGCTCCCTGAGCTGCTCGTTCACCAATAACGGGTCCTTGCCAATGGCATTGAAGACGGAAAGAAAATTGCCTTCATCGTTGATGGCGTGTTCCAATATCTCTTGTCCGATGCGAGGTGAAGTGAGTAAGTAATTGTCGTAAAAGCTATTAAGGAACGACATATAGGAAGGATTCTCGTACAGGACGTAATCGTTGTTGAGGTATTTTGTGTAGAGTGAGTCAGGCGATTTGTGGAGGATCAGTGCCTCTAATTCCGCATAATAATAATATATGTATGATTTGTAGAAATTGGCGGGGTCGTATTCGATGGGAAAGCGTGCTTTAATGTGGGTGGAAATGGAGTCGAACTCGTTTTTCCCCAAATCTCCGATGATGTTGGGGGCAAAGAAGTCGACGATGTCGCTGGCGGTTTGCTCAAAGCGGTTGATTTTGTAGTTCAGGTCGTTGGTGGTGGCGTTCTCGTTTTTTATCTGTAAAAAACCGCCGTATTCCATCGGGTTGAGGAGTTGGAAGAGTTGCGGGTCCATATCGACCGTGAAGTGGTAGGTTCGTTCCGGCGCCACGTAAAACTCCGCTTTGGAGGTGCGTATGGCGAGTTGCACCAATTGGATCTGGCGGGTGGGGAATGTGAGCTTGAAGCTGCCGTCTTTGCCGATTTTGTCGGTCGCCACCACCTCCTGCCGGTAGGAGAGGAGGTCGGTGTAGGCGATGAGCCGCACCTCCATACCTGCCGCGAACTCCGCTTTCCCTTCAATCACCACAGGCTGCACTTTCTGGGCAATTGCTGTTTGTGCCAGCAAAAACAATGCTAGCAAAAACATTAAACCGTGGATGATTTTCTTTTGTGTCATATTTTCTACTACCCCGCCCTTCGGGCACCCCTTCTACATAGAAGGGGAATTTTACCTTCTACTTTTTACCTTTTACCTTCTAACTTTTAACTTTTAACTTACAGTTTCCCCTTCAACGCCAATAACTCGTATTTTGCCTTTAACAGCTGGATATTATGCACCTCTTTTCCCATAATAGCTTGTAATTCATCGTTTTGCTGTTTGATAAAGTCAATGACGGTGATGGTGCCGTTGAGGAGCTGTGTGTTGGCTGTTTCTTTGATTTCTTGATATTTCTGAATGATTTGTTCATCAAGCACAAGCAGGCGCTCGATTCGTTTTACCTCGTTCAGTTTCTCCTGGATGGCGATTTGGTTGGCCTTCGTGAAGTCGGCTTGCTGGCTCTCCAGGATGGAGGTCTGCAGGTCGATGATGTCGCTGACACCTTTTGTTTTGGCCCAGTCGATGAGAGGGACAACGAACTTGATTCCGACAGCGTAGAACCAGTCGGCTTTGGTCGCCAACAGGTTGTAGGTGGGCCGACCGTAGCCGCCGACAGCCAAAAGAGTCAGTTTGGGCAAGCTTTTGGAAATGTGCATCTTGCGCTGGTATGCCAGGTTCGCTTTCTCGTTTTCAAAGATGGAAAATTCGTATCGTGAGGACTGTGTGTTGTCTTCCACTTCGGGAATGTCGGGGATGATGAGCGTGACCGAGGTGAGGTCTTTGCCGGTGAGGATGGAAAGGGAGGCAAGCAGTGACTCTCGGGTGGCTTGGAGTTCGTCTTTCTGCTGTTGGATTTTAAGCCCTTCCAAATCCAACTGCGCGATGGAGTTGGCATAGACGACGCCCGCTTTCAGCAAGGCCTTCAGCTGTTCGGACTGCTCCTGAAAGGTGTTTTCGACATTGGAAAGAATCTTGATTTGCTTGTCGATAATCAACAGGTTGAGGTAGATGTTGATGACATTCTCTTTGATTTTGCTGATGGAGATGTCCAACTTGTTGATTTCGTTCTTGTTGAGCAGACGTTCCCGTTTCCGCCCATAGGTGGCTTGGAGGCCGTCGAACAACACCTGCTGGAGGTTCAGACTTACGTTGTAGAGGTCGTGCCTCTGGGCGGGAATGCCGTAGTCATCGGCGATGGCCGTGGGCAGTTCGGTCATCGCCGACAGATACCCGATAGCCCCATCGATTTGCAGGGTGGGGTAGTAGTGCGACGACACATCGTTCAGTTTCACTTTCAGCAGCTGCTCGTTGAGCTCCTTCTGGACGTTGGCGGACGACTGCGCAACGGCTAACCGCTGGCACTCGTCAATGGTGATGGACTCCTGTGCCTGTAGGGCGAGGAAGGGTGCTGCAATCAGAATCACAAGAAGAACTTTTCGGAGCGTTGTTGTCATTTTGGTGATTGTGTTTTATATAAAGTGACCCCGTGGTGCAATCCGCAGGGTCACTTGTTTCAAGAGAATATTCTTTACCGTTTGACCACTTTTCCGGTGGTGATGAGTTCGTTGCCGTTGTAAATCTGGACGAAGTAGATGCCGTTGGGCAGTTCGTTCAGATGAAGGATTGTCACACTTCCTTTAACGTCCGTGGTGGAGATTAATTGTCCGACGGTGTTGAAAAGGCGGATACTCGTGGCTCGCACGCCGCTGCCGAGTTCCACGTTCACGTCCGAGGTTGTCGGGTTCGGGAAGAAGGTGACGGTGGAAAGGCCGTTTTCACTGATGCCGTCCTCCACGGGCGCAACGATGACGATGTCGAAGCTGAGGTTGTCGCTGCTGGTGCCGTCGGTGATGTTGTGCGTGAAGGAGATCGTGGTGTTGTTGGTCGCATTGGCGTCAATGGCGACGTTGTACTGGGAGGTGAGACTGGCGTTCGGGGCCGCGCCGGCAAAGTTGACCACAGGTGTTTCAATGGTGGCGTAGGCGGAGGTGGTCATCAGTGTGGAGACGATGTTCTCGGCGTTGCCGTCGCCGTCGTTGCGGCTGTAAACCGTCACCTTGATGGTTTCACCCGGGTTGATGTCGTTGTCGTTGTTGCCGCTGGTGATGCTGACTGTGTAGCTGGCATCGACGAGGTCGGGTGTGCCGATGTAGGCCGTCACGGTGATGCTGAAGGACATCGAGCAGGTGTCTTCGTCGCTGTACATGGTGTGGGTAAAGTTGATGACCGTGCCGTCCGGTGTTTCTTCGGATACGGTGACGTCGAATTGAGAGTTCACGGAGGCGCTCGATGCGATGGCTCCGATAGTCTGCGTTCCGTTGTTGACGGTGGCATACGGGGAGTCGGCGGTCAGTTCGGAAACCGCGTTGCTGGCACCGGCGCGGCCGTCGTTGCGGGTATTGACGTTGATGCGGACAATCTCGCCGGGATTGACGATGTTGTCATTGTTGCCGGAAATGATGGTCTCGGTGTGGCTGACATCGTTCAGGTTGGCCATGGCCACTTCCACCACGTGGAGGGTGAAGGAAAGGGTGGTGCTGCCGTGGATGGCGTCCGAAGCCGTGTGCGTGAAGACAAGGTCGGAGTTGTCGGGCGTGTTGGCGGCAATGTTCACCGTGTAGGTGGTGGTCGTGGTGCCGTTGGCGGCAATGTTGTTCAGGGTCTGGGTGGCACCGGTGATGGTGGCGTAGGGTGAAATGGTCGTGAGCTCGGAAGTCACTCCGCTGATGGCGGTGACACCGACGTTGCCGGTGGTGACGACAACCTCCACGGTTTCACCCGGGTTGATCTCGTCGTCGCCGTTGCCCTCGACGATGGTTTCAGCGTGGGTCATATCCTGCAGGATGGCGGAGTGGACGGTGAAGCTGAAACTGTAGGTCTGTTGTGTCGGGACGTCGCCCAGGAGGTAGTCGGCGGTGACGGTGCAGTTCACCACATGACCGTCGGCCACGGCGGCAATGTCGCCGGCGAAGATACCGGTGAGGTCGAGCGTTGTTCCGCCGTCAATGCTGGCGATGGTTTCGGTGTTGTCGGTGAGGGTGAGGTTGGCGGAGGTGGTGGTCATCGTAAGGGTGACATTCTCGATGGCGTCGCTGCTGTTGTTCTCGATGGAAACATCGAAGTGGGCTGTCTCCAATTCATAGCCGTTGCTGCTGGCGTTCAGGCCGGCCGCCGTGATGAGGATTCCTTCCGGCATCGGCGCGATTCCGCCACCGGCAGAAGTGGGCCAAGTGATGTTGTCCACCTTGGCGCAGTCGGAACCATAGGCAGTGTTGCCATAGCCGGTGTTGCTCCTGACATAAGAGAACTGGATGGTATGGGTACCTGCCGTGATGGGGAAGGCATGATACTGCCACGTGCAAGTGTCGGTGTAAGTGCCACCCCATCCGCCGGAACTTTGCACACCGTTGCTGACCTCGTACTGCTGTACGCCGTCAATATAGAAACGGAAGAAACCGTAGTTGGGTCTTGCCGCAACTTTGGAGTAGAAGCTGATTTCACCGTCGGTGCAGTCGATGGAGAGTTCAAGGTTGGACTCTGTGTTACGGCGGCCGGCGTTTCCAGATTTGGCGTAGTAGCTTCCGCCGAGCACATCATCGGCGTTTTCTACGATGACCCACGGATACTGGCTGTTGTTCGTCCATTCGAACTGGGTGAAGTCGCCGCTTTCCCAGTCTTCCGTGGCCTCGGTGCTGCCGACGGTGAGCCAGATGGTGTCAATGCGGTCGGCACGGGCATCCGTTGTACTGAAGATGTGGTGGACGTACGGGATGATGGTTCCCACAGGAACGTCAGCACCGATGTTGATGGTGAATGCGGAAGCGTATTCGTCGCCCGCCTCGATGGTGCCGACATTAATGGTGCCGTTGGTCACCGCAGCCGGGGTGTAGTAGGTGGTGAGATGCGAAATTACGTCGGGAGCGTCGGCACGGCCGGTGTTCTGGTCGGTGATGGTCAGGATGACCGTTTCGCCCGGGTCGATGGTGTTGTCGTTGTTCCCGCCGCTGATGGTGTAGCTGTCACCCAGCTTGACCAGTCTCGGGGTCGCCACCTCGTAAACGTTGATGGTGGCGGAATAGGTCGGACTGGTATGGTTGACGGTGGAGGCCACGTGGAAGAAGGTGATGGCGGTGCTGTCGGGCGTGTTGGGGTCAATGGTGATGTGGTAGGTGGTGGTGGCAGTGCTGGCCGGTGCAATGTAGGCAATGGTTTCGTCGGCATTGCCGATAGTGACGTACGGGGAGGTCGTGCTCAGCACGGACGACACGTTGGACATTCCCTCCTCGCTGAGGTTCTCCGTCGTGATGATGAGGTCAATGCTTTCACCAGGGTTGATGTCGGCGTCGCCGTTGCCGGTGGTGATGATGACGCTGTGGCTGATGTCGTTCAGCGCTTCAGGTTCGGGCGCGATTTCGCCCATGCCGGGGAAGGTGATGTTGTCCACCCAGGCATAGTCGGAGTTGCTGTGTTGTGAATAGTCTTTTTCGTATGCGAATTTCAGCGTGTGGACACCTGCCTCAATCGGCCAGGTGGATAAAACCCAGCTTCCGTTGCCGGAGCGCTGCTCCATCTGTACGTCATCGATATAGCAGCGGAAGAAGTCGTAGTTGCTTTCGGAGGAAACCTTGCTATAATAGGAGATCTCGCCGGCAGTGGGTGCGTTAATAACCAACTGCAGTTCTGAAACGCTGCTGTTTACGTTGTAGTTGCCAGAACGTGCGCAGTAGGTACCCGCGTAGGCTCCGCTGTTTTCTATCGTCCACGGGTAGGTCTCGCTTGTCGTCCATGCAAACTGACTCATGTCGCCGCTCTCCCATGTCTCCGTGGCAGTCGTTTCGCCCACCATAATCCAAACGGTGTCCACTCTTGTCAGTGCGGCGTTGGTAGTGCTGTAAATATGGTGGAAGAAGGGTACCATCGTGCCACCGGGAACGGCGCTGCCGATGTTCACCGTGAAGTTGGAGGTGCACTGTGCCTGCGGGTTCAGGCTGCCGATATTCACGGCGCCGCTGGTGACGGGCGTGAGGTTGTAGTAGGTGGAGAGTTCGGAAACCACGTTCTCCGCCGTGGCGTGGCCGGTGTTGGCATCCACGATGGTGATGGTGACGGTTTCACCCGGATCGATGATGTTGTCGTTGTTGCCGACAGAAATGGCGTAGCTGTCGCTGACGTAGTCAAGGAGCGCGTCCACCAGAACCAGATTGTAGGTGTAGGTGGTGGTTTCGGCATTGCCTTGGCTCAGGTAGCTGACCGTGAACTCAATGGTGGCGACATCGCCGTCCGAAATGGCATTGCCGACATTGAGTGCGAAGGAGGCGGTCAGGGTGGTGGTGGCACCGCTGTTCACCGTTCCGACCGATTCCGTGGCGTCGGTCAATGTGATTTGGTTGGAAGTGGTGACCGCGTTGATGCTCGTGTTGGTGGCAGCATCAGGGAAGCGGTTGGTGATGGTAACGTCTAAGGTGAGGTGGGCGTTGGCCACGGCCTGGGCATCATTGGTGACGGCCACATCGGTGATGGTCACGCGGGCACCCTCGCCGGCCATGGCGTTGATGGTGGTGAAGGTGGTCCTGTAGTTCTGTGCGGAGGCGGCCAGCTCGTAGGTCTCACCGGCGGCCATGGCGGGGAAGTTGAGCGTGCAGTTGCCGTTGGCATCTGTCAACGTGGCGGTGATGAGGGTGAGGTTGTGCGTGAGGGCCACATAACTGTAAGGCGCACCGGTGGAGACGGCGATGGAAGTGGTGCCGTCAATCAGTTCAATGGTGTTGCTGACAGGCGCGACGTTGTCCACGAGGATGGTCATGTCGGCGGGCTGTCCGAGCCAGGGCATCACCGACGGGTCGCCCATCAGATGATAGATTTCCCAATAGTATTTCACATAGTTGTCGTTGGCACCGTATGCATCCTGCACGGCCATGTTGCCGGCGCGCACAACGGAGCCTTGGGTCACGTACCAGTCGGGGAAGGCTTCGCCGTGGGTGTGGCACATGCGGTCGTACGCACCTAAGTTGTTCGCATCGTAGGTGACGTTGTTGCAGTTGCTGCAGCTGGTGCTCAATGTTCCACGCGCACCGATGGCCCAATAGTAATCGTGGTGCCACAGCGTGTTGTTCGAGCCTCCGACGTAGCCGACAGCGCCTTTGTTGGCCAAGCGCAGAAGGGCTTCTCCGAAGCACTCGCTCTCAGCAAACGTGTTCGACTGGCAGCAGTTGCCGATCATGAAGCCATATTTGTTGGTGTTGGTCATCGAGGGAACGTGGGTGGTGGTGAAAGAGGGGTCGGCCCAGCCGGCGGCGCTGCAGTGTGCCGTATAGTTGGCAAATCCTGTTCCATTCGAGATTTTGGTGCGGATGGTGGCGTCGTCGGAGCTGGCGTGGGGGTTGTAGTAGGTGTCGATGGTGGTGAAGAACTCGGGAGCCAGATTGTCCGCGAAATAGTGGATGGTGGGATTTCCGTGGCTGTAGCCGAAGTCGCCGCTTTGGCTGTTGTCGTTGCCGGCCACCAATACGCAGCGGTCAAGGTAGGTCAGGTCGGGCAGCGAGAGTTGCTCGTATTTCAGAGTCTTGTCAATCTGCGGGGTGAGCTGTGCCGTGGTCTGTGCGGAGAAGCGGCCATAGTAGCAGTCCGGCACGTTGTCGTTGCCCACTTGGGTGAAATAGTAGAGGTCGGTTTTGTGACTGTCCGTTTGTCCGTCGTGAGTGGGGAGCTGTGCCACGTCACCCACCAGCAGCACGTAGGTCGGGGCGGGGTTGTCCGCGGTGGCATTGGTGAATTGGGTGGCGATGTAGTCCTTGATGGCTGTATTGGTGGTGCCGGTGGTGCTTGTGTAGGCGATCTCCACAATGAAGCCCTTGCGCCGTTTCCAGTTGGCGAATTCGTCCAGCATGCCGTTGAACATGTCGTTGGCAACGATGAGCATCTTCACGGGGCGGGTGGAAAGGGCGTCGCGGGAGAGTCCTCCCTCCACGCGGTTGATCAGCTCGGCGGGACGGCTGAAGGCGGGGCTGGCGTACTTGGCCTTCATCTCGCGGGTGGCGGCCATGTTCACGTTGTCGTAGGTCACGGTGACGGTGATGTCGTCGTAAATCGTCACGGTGTTGGTGACAGGGTTCACCTGCACGGGGTAGAGGGTGACCGTGGCCATGTTCACGTCGCGGGCGATACCGGCCTTGGCGATGATGGCCAACGGCAGCTTATAGTCCGCATTGGTGGCATAGACCGCTTCATTCTTCTGGAAGACGCGGTCGCCCGTGTACGACTTGTCGTATTGGATCTGTGTCGGCCATATCGTGTAGCGGATGCCTGCTTCCTCGGCTGACAGGGTGCGGACGCGCCCCGCCGTGGCGGTCACATGGACATCGCCGCAGATGGGGATTTCAATGGACTTCGTTATCATTGGCAACTCGGGTTCGCCGACATTCTTTACGCCGGAAACGCAGCCGTCCATCAGCAGGCGGGTGAACTGCCCCTCTTCAACGGTGATGACCTCGGTGGACAGTGTGCCCGTAGAGACAGTGAAAGTAATCTGGTTGTCCGTATTGCTGACAACACGGTGGCTCTGTGCATGTAATTGGAGCAACCCAAAGGTGATGCACAGCAAGGTGATAAGGATTCTTTTCATTGATTTAAAATTTATAGTTTTCAATTTTCAATTTTCAATTCTCAATTCTCAATTTTCAATTTTCAATTTACCTGTATCGTTCGATGAGGAGCTTTACCTCTTCGATTTCGGAAAGGGAGGGATGCATGCTGAGGAAGCGCTCGTGCCCTTCGAAGTTGATGAGCAAGGCGTTGGAAAGGTATTCCTTGCCGTTGGCGTAGTCGCCCGAAACATAGCAAAGGGCGGCCATAAGGTAGGGAATGGAGAAGGTGAACTCCTCCTCGTACTGATAGCTCTTCAACAGTTCGGTGGCGAGGGGAAGTATTTCGCTGTTATCCTTCAGATTGCAGCAGAAGGCGGCGAAGAAGAAAAGAAAGTCGTCTTTTTCTTCTATCTGGCTGATGGTCAGGTCGAAGAACTTCTTCAACATCTCCGGTTGCTGTTCCTCTTTGTAGGTATTGAGGAGGGAGAATAGAAGTTCGAAGCTGCGGGGCTCCATTGCGACGGTCCGCATGATGAAGTCCTCGGCCTCGGCCGCGCGCCCGGTTTCCTGCAGGATGTTGATGATGCCGAGCATCGCGTCGGTGGTGTCGGAGTTGAGGATGAGGGCCTGATGGTACGCATCCAGAGCCTTGTCAAACTCGTTCATCGAGTAGTAGCAGTCGCCGATGCCGCTCAGGGCGTGGAAATCCTGGTCGTCGAGGCGGGCGGTCTCCTCATAGTAGTGGAGCGCCTGCGGGTAGTCCTCCATCTCGAAATAGGCGTTGCCGATGTTGAAGTAGGCGGTGGAGGCCTCTTCGTCGAGGCTGATGGCGTTGAGGTAGGCGTCGATGGCCTTCGGGAACTCGCGCTTCCAGCTGTAGGCCAGGCCGAGGGCGAACCAGCTGGACTTGCTTAGCGGATAAGCCTCTGTCAGCGCATGGAAAAAGCGCACGGCATCGTCCCATTTCTCGTTTTCTTCAAAGATGTAGGAAAAGGTGAAAAGTTGCTCCTCAATGTATTCGTCGTAGTCCATCGCTTTCCGCAACAGGGCGAATCCTTTCTCGTAAAGTCCCTGACGCACATATTCTCCCGCGAGGTTCAGGTTGATCTCTGGACTGTCGGGGTCGAGCTTGTGTGCCTTTTTCAGAAGGGGGAACGCCTTCTCGTCGGTGCCGGTGAGCTTGCTGAAAAACGACCGTTCCAGGTAGATTTCGGCGGAGGGCGCAAAGTCCTGCTCGATGCGGTCAAGCTCCTTGCCTGCGGAATCGAGCCGCAGCTCCATCATCAGCTTCCTGACTTTCAGCAATCTGAATACAAGGGAGGTGGGGAACAAACGGATGGCATAGTTCACCGCCTTGGTGGCCGTCCTGAAATCCATCTGCCCGATCAGGCTCTCGATGATGACCTCCAAATCCTCGTCTTCAATGTATCGCATCTCGCCGGTATGGAGCATCTCCTTGAAATTCTCCACCAGGCGCATCACCTCTTCGTCCGTGTAACCCTCGTTTTCTTCCATTTATTACATTGTATAAAATAGGGCGCAAAAGTACGAATTTTAGTTTGATTATTCTTTCTTTTTTTGCTGAAAAAAGTTGAGGTTTTTTTGTGATGGATATGCTTTTTTTATTATTTTTGCGCTGGTTTTACAGAATAGTAACTCATTGTTTTATGCATAGTTGCAAAAATATACCACTAAAATCCCATCTATAGTTTTATGACCATCTTTACATTTTTGACGCTTTTGGGCTGTCTCGCCTTGTTGATGTTCGGTATGAAAACGATGAGTGAGGCGCTGCAAAAGCTCACCGGCGGTGGTTTGCGTAAGGTTTTGGGCACCATGACCACCAATCGTTTCACGGGCATCTGCACGGGTGCCATCGTCACCACAGCCGTACAGTCGTCCACGGCGACCACCGTGCTGACCGTCAGCTTCGTCAACGCGGGTTTGCTGACGCTGGCACAGGCCATTTCCGTCATCATGGGCGCGAACATCGGCACCACCGTCACCGCTTGGATCATCGCCCTCTTCGGCTTCAACTTCCAGATGAGCCTCATCGTGTTCCCGCTGTTTGCGGTCGGCATCATCGCCTCCTACTTCAAAAGTCCGGGGGCGCGCTCCTTCGGCGAGTTCATCTTCGGTTTTTCGTTCCTGTTCCTGGGTATCGCCACCCTGCGCGAGAACGCCATCGCCATGGACCTTCCGCACAACGAGGCGGTGATGAACTTTTTCGTGGCGTGCCGCAACTTCGGTTTCCTGTCGTATGTGCTGTTCCTGATTCTCGGCGGGGTCCTCACCATGTGCGTGCAGTCGTCCGTGGCCATCATGGCCATCACGATGATTCTCTGCTCCACCGGTGTCGCCGACATCTACCAGGGCATTGCCTTGGTGCTGGGTGAAAATATCGGTACCACCATTACCTCCAACATCGTGGCGTGGAACGCGAATCCGTCGGCGCGACGGGCGGCTCTTTCCCACTTGATTTTCAATTTGTTCGGTGTCTGCTGGGTACTGATTGTCTTCCGTCCCTTCATCTCGTTGGTTTGTGCGACGGTGGGCTACGACACCACCGCCGACATCACGCAGGATCCGAATGCCGCCTCCCGTATCAATTTCGCCCTCTGCGCCTTCCACACGGCCTTCAACCTCTGTAACGTCCTTATTCTTGTGTGGTTCATCAAACTCTTTGAAAAAGTGGTCTGCAAGATTATCCGGGGCAGGGAAGAGGACGAGGACATGCGTCTCAAGTTCATCAGCGGCGGTCTGCTCTCCACGGCAGAGCTGAGCATCATCGAGGCACAGAAGGAGATCCGCAGTTTCGCGGAGCGTTGCCAGCGCATGTTCGGCTTCGTGCCCGAGCTGTTGCAGATGCAGGACGAGGCGGAGTTCAACAAACTCTTCTCGCGCATCGAGAAATACGAGAACATCACCGACTCCATGGAGATGGAGATTGCCAGCTATCTCAATAAAGTGAGCGAAGGACGGCTCTCCGATGCCTCGAAGAGCCAGATACAGAAAATGCTGCGACAGATTTCCGAACTGGAGTCCATCGGCGATGCCGTCTACAACCTCGGTCGCACCCTCAACCGCCACCGCATGCACTGCCAGAAGGCGTTCACCCCTGAGCAGATCCAGCACATGCAGACCATGATGCAACTCGTCGACGGCGCTCTCGTCGAGATGCTCAAGCGCATCGACCAGCCCATGACCAAGGCAGGCATCAAGACCTCGCTCAACATCGAGCACGAGATCAACAACTACCGCAAACAACTGCGCAACCAGAACCTTCACGACGTAAATGCC
>JAEEGJ010018513.1_pt1 | contig 15529 bp, 5 predicted proteins | sample 8958761 | NCBI WGS metagenome assembly JAEEGJ01 (sample SAMN16246546, study PRJNA631951) | gut metagenome | biome: gut microbiome; feature: rumen; material: RS-attached | host: Bos | place: Iran: Karaj | collected 2018-10
AAATCGTTAACCGCCTCGGCATCCCAGATGCGGAGAGTGTCAACGAAATGATTGTTGTAGCCGACGATCGGGAGCTCGTAGGGAACGGCCATAACGGTCTGGCAGTCCTCCTGAACGAAGCACTCGCGTCCGTCCGCGTTCTTGGTCATGCGCACATAGCCGCCGAAACGGATCAGCTTTGCGTTGTCGGCATCCTTCATCTCGAAAGGATTGCCGTTCTTCAGCCAGTTATCGGGAACCTCGATCTGGAATCCGTTGTCGATCTGCTGCTTGAACATACCGTATTTGTAGCGGATACCGCAGCCGACCGCCGAATAGCCGAGAGTCGCGAGCGAATCGAGGAAGCACGCGGCCAGACGTCCGAGACCGCCGTTTCCGAGCGCTGCATCGGGCTCCTCGTCCTCTATCGTGTCAAGGTCAAGGCCGTACTCGTCGAGTACCTCAGCCACAACCTTGTCAGCCTTCATGTTAATGAGAATATTGCCCAGCGCGCGTCCCATAAGGAACTCCATGGACATGTAGTAAACGGTCTTGGCTTCCTTCTGGCCGATAGCCTTATGCGAAGCCACCCAGTCGCTGATGATATACTCCTTCATCGCGTAGCATACACTCTGGAACATCTGCTGCTTCGTAGCGTCTGCGGGCTCCTTTCGGAACAGCCTCATGAGATAGTTTTCGATGGATGTTTTAAGTTCCTGCTTGTCGATAGTCATATTCATGCTCCTATTTTCTGTGCCCGCAAACGCCTCCAAACAGCCGCTGCGGACTTTCTTTACTTTCTTTTAACAGTTTAAAGTATACTAGTGGAAACGTTTCCAGTCAAGTTCTTTTTCCCTCGCCCTCCCTGGCGTGTTTTTCTTTTTGCTCTCGGAACGCAAGAGAATTCCGGTTACCCGGACGGAGGAGATGATCCTTCTGTCCCATTTCCGCTGCCAACCCGCGCAGGCGCTGCAGAGAAAACTTCCGGGACCCTTTGAGGATGCCGGTACTTATCGACCGTATTGGGGTCGATTATGTACCGCTGCGTCCGAATCGGAGTGAGAACGAGTCCTCGGAAGTTTTACTCGTCGCCGCCTGCGTTTTCAGCTGCAAACAAAAGGGACAGAAGAATCATCCCCTGTCCCCTATAATATCAGTTTCTCTTCACTCCGAGAGTTACGTCCTCTCCGTTGAGGTTCCAGTCCTTGACCGAACCTTCCGCGCTGCCGTATACAACGCCCGAAGCCAGAACTACCTTGCAGATCTGAGCCTCGTTGCGCTTTACGATGTCGGCGATCTTGTCGTTGCCGGTCACGTAGAGCGTGATGTGGTCCATAACCTCGAAATCGGCGTCCTTACGCATGGTCTGAACCTTGCTGATGACCTCACGGACATAGCCTTCCTCGATCAGCTCGGGAGTAAGGTTGGTGTCCATTACCACGGTGATGCCGTGATCCTCGCCGGTTACAAAGCCCTCTACCTTCTTGCTCTCGATCGTGAGGTCAGCCTCCTCGATCTTCTCGGGCGTGCCGTCGAGCAGTACGGTTACCGCGCCGGTCTCCTTGAGCTCAGCCATAGCCTTTACGCCGTCGAGACCGAGCAGGAGCTCCTTGACGGTATTGATCTTGCCGCCGAAGCGCTTGCCGAGAGTCTTGAAGTTAGGCTTAAATGTATAGTCTGTGAACGAAGCCACGTCGTCCTTAAACTCGATGGTCTTTACATTGAGCTCGTCCTCGATGATCTCGCGGTAGAACTCTGAAAGCTCCTTGCCGCACTTGACGTACATCTTCGCGAGAGGCTGTCTCTGCTTGATATTGGCCTCGTTGCGGCATGCGCGTCCGATAACTACGATGTTCAGGACCTCATCCATGTTCTCCTCGAGCTCTTTGTCGATATATGCCTCGTTGCAAACGGGGAAATCGCACAGATGAACCGACTCGGGAGCCGATGCGTCTACGGAGCAAACGAGATTCCTGTAGATGTCCTCGGTCATGAACGGGATCATCGGAGCCGCAGCCTTCGCGATCGTAACGAGAGCGGTGTACAGAGTCATGTAAGCGTTGATCTTGTCCTGCTCCATGCCCTTTGCCCAGAAACGCTCACGGCAGCGGCGAACATACCAGTTGCTGAGCTCGTCAACGAAATCGTCGAGCGCTCTGCCCGCCTCGGGGATATGGTATGTGTCAAGGTTTTTGTCGACCTCTTTGACCACGGAATTGAGCTTCGAGAGCAGCCACTTGTCCATAACGGGCAGCTTGTCGTACTCGAGGCTGTAGTTCGTGGGATCGAAATTATCGATATTTGCGTACAGGGTGAAGAAAGCATAGGTGTTCCAAAGTGTGCCCATGAACTTTCTCTGGCCCTCTGTGATAGCCTTGTCGTCAAAACGGTTGGGCAGCCAGGGCGCGCTGTTGGTGTAGAAATACCAGCGGATCGCGTCTGCGCCGTGCTTTGCGAGCGACTCGAAGGGATCTACCGCATTGCCCTTTGATTTGCTCATCTTCTGGCCGTCCTTGTCGAGCACGAGGCCCAGAACGACTACGTTCTCGTAAGGAGCCTTGTTAAAGAGCAGCGTGGACTCCGCCATCAGCGAGTGGAACCAGCCTCTGGTCTGGTCTACGCCCTCGGAAATGAACTGCGCGGGGAACTGCTTCTCGAACAGCTCTTTGTTTTCAAAAGGATAATGATGCTGCGCAAAAGGCATGGCGCCCGAATCGAACCAGCAGTCGATAACCTCGGGTACGCGCTTCATAACGCCGCCGCACTCGGGGCACTTGCAGGTGATGGCATCGATGTAAGGTCTGTGGAGCTCAACCTTGGCAGCGTCGGGATTGCCCGAAAGCTTTGCCAGCTCCTCGCGGCTGCCTACGCACTCGCGGTGTCCGCACTCGCACTCCCAGATGTTGAGGGGAGTACCCCAGTATCTGTTTCTGGAGATAGCCCAGTCCTGGATATTCTCGAGCCAGTTGCCGAAACGTCCGGTTCCGATGGTCTCGGGAACCCAGTTGACGGTCGCGTTGTTGCGCACGAGGTCGTCCCTTACGGCAGTCTCCCTGATGTACCAGGAATCGCGCGCATAGTAGATGAGCGGTGTGCCGCATCTCCAGCAGTGAGGATACTCATGCTCGAACTTGGGCGCGTCGAAGAGCTTGCCCTCCTTGTCGAGGTCGATCAGGACATTCTTATCGGCGTCCTTGACGAACTGGCCTGCGTAAGGTGTCTCGGCGGTCATCTCGCCCTTACCGTTTACGAACTGTACGAAGGGAAGGTCATAGTTGCGTCCTACGTTCGCATCGTCTTCACCGAAAGCGGGAGCGATATGAACGATACCGGTACCGTCGCTCATGGTAACATAATCGTCGCAGGTTACAAAGAAGCCCTTCTTGCCCTGTTTGTCGGCACATTCCTTGGAGCAGGGGAACAGGGGCTCATACTCCCTGTACTCCATCTCCTTGCCGCTCCAGCGCTCGAGAACCTCGTAAGCGGGCTTGTCCTCGGAAGCGAATTTGCCGAGAACGGTATCCGCGAGAGCCTCAGCGAGGATATAGGTATATCCGTCGGCGCACTTAACCTTTACATAGGTATCCGAAGGGTTCACGCAAAGCGCAACGTTCGAAGGCAGCGTCCAGGGCGTGGTCGTCCATACGAGATAGTAAGCGTCCTCGCCGACAGCCTTGAAGCGCGCGATGGCCGAACGCTCCTTAACGGTCTTATAGCCCTGTGAAACCTCTGCGGACGAAAGAGGGGTACCGCAGCGGGGGCAGTAAGGCACGATCTTAAAGCCCTTGTAGAGCAGGCCCTTGTTCCAGATCTCCTTTAAGGCCCACCACTCGGACTCGATATAGTTGTCATCATAGGTAACGTAAGGGTGCTCCATGTCGGCCCAGAAGCCTACGGTGCCGGAGAAATCCTCCCACATTCCCTTGTACTTCCACACGGATTCCTTGCACTGCTCGATGAAGGGCTCCATGCCGTATTCCTCGATCTGGTCCTTGCCGTTTAAGCCGAGATGCTTCTCGACCTCCAGCTCTACGGGCAGTCCGTGTGTATCCCAGCCGGCCTTACGGGGCACATAGTTGCCCTTCATGGTGCGGTATCTGGGTACCATGTCCTTGATAACTCTGGTCAGAACATGGCCGATATGGGGTTTGCCGTTCGCTGTGGGAGGCCCGTCGTAAAATGTGTAGGTCGGGCAGCCCTCGCGCAGCTTCAGGCTCTTGTTGAAGATGTCTTCTTCCTTCCAGAACTTTACGATCTCTTTCTCGCGATCGACAAAGTTCATGTCCGTTGATACTTTCTTGAACATTGCTTGTTCCTCCTGTAAATGAGTGAAGCCCGCACTCCAATAAGGAATGCGGGCTCTGCATTTTATACCACCTCATTGAAAGTACTCCCCGTCCTTCTTAAGAAATCCGGGTTCATACCACTCCCCTTAACGCGGGGAATACGTCATGACTTACTGGCACGTGCTCGGCGTGTGCTTCTGCCATGCGGCTCCGGAGGGATATTCGTCTGTATGTACTGGTATCCGCTTCGCACTGTCGCGGACTCACTGTGAGGCTTCGATACAGAGTACTGTCTCCTTCAACACCATTTTAAAAAATATTCGAATGATAGGAAATAATAATACAACTTTCCGCAAAAGTCAAGGCTTCAGGCGATCTGGAAATGATTTCCTCCGCCGCGTTTCGAAACATACATGACGGCGTCGGCCTGCTGATACAGCTCATCAAAGGTCTGCACCTGATGCTTCGTGCAGAATACGGCGCCCAGGCTTATCGAAACCTTGTGACCGGTGCCGCGCATCTCCTCGACATCGATCTTGTCAACCTCGCTGTACAGGCGGTTAAGACACGCGTTGGCCGCATCGGGCTTGGTCATGCCGGTCGCGTAAACCGCGAACTCGTCGCCGCCGAGACGCATGACGATATCCGCGTCACGGAAGGACCTTACCAGACACCCCGCAACCTCTATCAGCACCTTGTCTCCGACTCCGTGGCCGAATGTGTCGTTTACGCTCTTGAACTTATCGACATCCATCAGCGCGAACATACCGGGCGTGCCGTCCTCGAGCAGCTTCATGATCTTGGCTTCTCCGCCGCCGCGGTTCGAGATGCCGGTCAGCGCATCGGTCTCTGACATCGCCGTAAGCGCCTTTTCCAGGGACTTCTTCGCCGAAATATCAGTCATCGAAGTGATGACAACGGTCATATTGCTCTCTTTGAGCTCGGTAACGTAGGTCGTCGCCATGACAGATATCTTCGAGTCCTCGTGGTTGATCGCGAACTCATATGAACGCCTGCCGCCTATCGCCTTGAGCGCGATCAGCATGTCGAGCAGCTTTTCCTTGTCGTCGGTCTCGCATCTGGCGATCAGCTCGTCCACGGTGACCTTTGTATTTCTCGGATCCGGAACGCCGAACATCCTGCCCGCCGCGTCGTTCATCAGCATGACATTGTCGTCCATGTCGGTAACCAGCATGCCGTCGCTCTGTGCCAGCAGCATCTCGTGGTAGATCGCGTTCTCGCCCTCAACGCTCTTGTTGTGCTCGAGCTCGGCGAGCTTCTCGTCGTCGATGTTCTCGACAGCGAAGATAACCTCGTAAGGATTGCGCTCCTCATCCTCGTTTATCTTGATGAAATAGGCACGGCACCAGCCGCCGTCCTTGACCATGTACTCATGGGAAACCGTCGTCTTGGTCTTAAGCCTCTCGGCCAAGGTATCGAGTCTCACGAACTCCTGCATGTCGGCAGTATAGCCCTGATCTATGCGCTCAAAGATCAGCCCCGACAGATACGCCTCTGCGGGCTCATCATTGGTCTCGTCACGCTTTTCGTCGGGTGAGCTCTTCAATGTCCTGATCCTGCCGAGCTTGATATTGATGACCATCATGAGCTTGAACAGCTGGGCCACGGCGTTGATCGTCTCACGGTTCTGGCGCGAAGCCATCTTGGTGAGCTGATTCTCCAGCGTGATCAGATGCTCGTACTCGCTGCTGATGTTAAAGATGAAAATGATAACAGCCGACATCATCGCGCCTATCGCGCAGAAGGGTGCCCGCGAATAGAATATCTTGAAAACGTTCATGACCACGGGGATCAGTGAGCAGAAAATGACAGCGGCGCAGCGCTTTCTGCGGTAATCGCCCCTCAGGCCCACATAGCGCACGGTCATCTTGACCGCAGCGAACACATAGAACAGTATCCATACGACGAAAATAAACGGACGCGCGTAGCTTTCTACATAAACCCCTTCATCCACGGTATAGATCATGCCGTTTTTGAGGTTAACGACCAGCAGTATCACCTGCGCGAGGAACAGCACGCCGCCAATCGCTATGGTAACGGGCAGCCGTCCGCCCACGTAAACATCCACATATACCAGCCAGGCCAGAGCCACCGCTCCGCCCAGTATAAAGGTGACTGCCGTAAGCACCGTCATGGCGGTATCCGACAGCTCGATCGCGTGCGAGTCGGACAGCCCCCAGAAAGCGTCGACAATACAAAAAACAAACGCCACTATCAGCAGTGCCGCAAATGCTTTGTCAGATTCATCCTCGCTTTTCAGCCTGAAAGTTCTGTTAAGCAGGATCTCCAGCATGATCGCGCATATGATCGCGATCAGAGCGTATAAAATGTCTGTCATCGCGTACAAGTCTCCTCTTTGATCCGAAAACTATGTCATCTTAATTTTGCTCCAATATCGCGGCAAAGTCAAGAACTGCGCGCACTTGAACGCTTTTTTAATTCCCGCGCGAGGACCGGCACCTGAAGGCAGAGCATTCCGACCCATCCCGCAAAATACGACCACGGCAAAGCCTCTATACCGAGCCCCAGCCCGATGACCAGTACAGCTGCGGTCCCGACTCTCGTGCCCATGTTGATCATGCTCGCTACGAGTGTCAGCTTTAACCTGCCCACGCCGCGGAAATAACCCTGTATGCCGTTCGTGAAAGCCGGCATGATATACATGAACGCGATCAGCCTCAGATACCTTACGCCGTGCGCTATGACCTCGGGATCGTCGCCGAACAGGCGCATCAGGGGCCGCGCGAAAACAAAGCTCACGAAACAGACTATCCCCGCGTATATCACCTCGAGGATCATGCCTTTTTTAAAGCCCTCGAGTACCCTGTCCTCACGCTCCGCGCCGTGATTCTGCGCCATGAAAGCCGTTATCGCGTGCGCGATGTTCTGCTGCGGCATATAAGTAAAATCATCCAGTCTGTTTACCGCGGTAAACGCCGCGGCAACGAAAACGCCGATCGAATTGACTATGGCCTGTATGCCTATCTTTCCGAGCTGCACCGTGCCCTGCTGCATTGCGGAGGCCCAGCCGTAGCTGACCGTGGGTCCGATCAGGCTCCGGTCAAACACGAGCCATTTCCGGCCGAGGACCAGTATCGGTATGCGCATTTTGATGTAGATGACGCAGCCCAGACAGCATAAAGCCTCGCTGATCACCGTTGATATCGCGCAGCCCTCACTGCCCATGTCGAAAACCACAACGAAAAGGATATCCCCGAGAATATTAAGGACAGCGCTCCCGATCAGGAAAAAGAGCGGCGTCATGCTGTCGCCGAGGGCTCTTAACGTGCTCGAGAGGAAATTGTAGAGGAATGTGAAGATAAGCCCGACAAATATGATGCGCATGTACCTGACGGCCATGTCCATGATGGCGTCATCAACCTGCATGATACCGAGTATCTGCCGCGCAAAGATGATGAATGCCGCGGTAAGCACCGCGGAAAAGGCCGTGCCGGCGATGGCTGTCGTGCTGATCTGGCGCTCGAGGCGTTCGATCCTGCCGGCACCGTATTCATTGCCCATGAGAACGCCCGCGCCTATGCACAGGCCGTTGAGGATAAGGATGACCAGAGTCGTGAGCGGGTTGCAGCTGCCGACCGCGGCGAGCGCACCGGGCCCCACGAACCGGCCGACGATTATGCTGTCGACCGCATTATAGGTCAACTGGAAGATATTTCCGAGAACCAGCGGAATGGCGAATTTTATCAGAAGAGGCATGATCCTGCCTTCGGTCAGATTCCTGGTCAATTAAATGCCTCCTTCTGAATTGAGAAACGGTGTTATAAGTTCATCCGAGCATGCCCGCAATCGCTATGAAAACAGGCATGGTGACTATCGCGGCAATGGTCGTGAACGATACCATCCCCGCGGACAGCTCAGCGTCGCGACCGAACTTGGTCGCGAGCATGGTAGTCATGGCCGCGCTCGATGCCGAGGTCGCGATCAGGCACGAAACCGCCATGGTCCTGTCAAAGCCGAGAACATAGCAGATAACGAGCGCTATGATCGGCGAAATGATCATTTTGACCGAAGCGGCAACATAAATGCCGGGATTGCCGAATATCGACTTTAAGCTGCTGCCCGCCAGATAATATCCGATGATGATCATCGGAACGGGCGTGGCCAGCGCCGCGAGCGATTTGATCGGCGAGAGCACTATGGACGGCAGCTCAAACGGCAGAAAGAACAGCAGCAGTCCGATAAATATCGCGATGATACAGGGACTGAGCAGGATCTTTCTGATGTGTATGCCGCTCTTTTCCTTATCGAGCAGCTGCACACCGTAGCTCCAGGTGTACATGTGGAACATGCCGATATACGCCGCGCAGTAAAACACGCCGATATCGCCGAGCAGCGCGGTCTGCAGCGGTATGCCCATATAGCCCGCGTTCGGCAGTGAACCCGCAAAACGCAGCACCGCGCGTTTATCCTCATCCTTTTCCCTGATCAGGAACTTCGCTATGATCGCGGCCGCCCCGAAAGTCAAAAAAGCCGCAAGAAAACTGAGCAGCAGCCCCTTAAGGAGCTCCACCCGGAACTCGCGGTGAAACGCAACTATTATATTTGCGGGTGTCACAACATACAGCACCAGATTCGCCATCCCCGAAACCGACCGGTCATCGAGGAGCTTGATCTTACGGCAGACAACCCCGACGGAGATTAAGATAAACAGGATCAGGACCTGCGTTGCGACGCTAAGGATATTATCAATCATATAATCACCATACTGCGGATAACCCCAACGCACCGAAGGTGCGTAAGCCCAAGCAAAAGCTGTCGATGCTTCAACGACGCTTTTGCGCAGGGAGGGCTCAAACCTGCGCAGGTTCGAGCCCAACACGGCTATCTATTTGTACTGCGGATAACAGGGCTCGAACCTGCACGCTTTCGCACCAGAACCTAAATCTGGCGTGTCTGCCAATTCCACCATATCCGCAAAACTATTATTCTTTCCGCAACTGCGGATAACCCCAACGCGCCGGAGGCGCGTAAGCCCAAGCAAAAGCTGTCGATGCTTCAACGACGCTTTTGCGCAGGGAGGGCTCGAACCCGCTCTCGCACCAGAACCTAAATCTGGCTGCCTGCAATAAAGCAAGCTCTATTGCCATGAATTCCACCATATCCGCTTGGCATACGGCCACGCATTTTCAGCGCAGCCGCATATCATCTTAAATGCTTTGTCTGCCTGTGTCAATTCTTTTGCCCCAGAATAACTTCCTTCACGATATTCTCGGACGCATGGCCGTCCTCCCAGCCGCAGAAGCGCTCGTAGAACTCGTCATAGCGCTGCGCGAAGCGGGCCGAAACCGCGTCGATATCTTTGATCGCGGAGATGACCTCCTCGGTCGTGTAGAGCAGCGGGCCGGGCACGGTCGACTCCATGTCGAAGTAGAAGCCGCGCAGCATGTCGCGGTATTTGTCGATGTCGTAGGTATAGAACAGCATCGGACGCTTCAGGTTCGCGTAGTCGAAGAATACCGACGAATAGTCCGTGATGCAGATATCCGAGATCAGATAGATGTCCGCAATATCGTCGTATTTGCTGAGGTTGTACGCAAAGCCCTCCATGCCGGTCACGTCGAGCCTGTCGGCAATGTAGTAATGCGTACGGAGCAGGATCACGTATTCATCGCCCAGAGCAGCCTTCATTTTGGGCAGATCGAGCTTCAGCGTGAATTTATACTGGCCTGCCTCGTAGAACTCGTCATCACGCCACGTAGGGGCGTAGAGGATGGTCTTTTTGTCGGCAGGGATATTCAGCTTCTTACGGATCGACGCCGCAAGCTCCGCGCGATCGGGCCTGTGAAGGATGTCATTGCGGGGATAGCCGTATTCGAGCATCTTGCCGTTGTACATGAAGCAGCTTCTGAAACGCTCGGTCGAGAACGCGTTCGCTGAAACCAGATAGTCCCATTTGCGGGTAAGGCCGTAGATCTGCTTCTTGTAGCCGGGCGCCGCGGAGAAATTGTCCTCCATATCGAACGCAAGGCGCTTCAGGGGCGTTCCGTGCCAGGTCTCAAGGAATACCTGTTCATCGCGCTTCTTCATCCAGCCGGGCTGCTTCGTATTGAACACGAAGAACTTGCAGCGGGCTACATAGTATGCGTATCTTAAGCTTCCCCTGCGGACGGTCTTGTGCTCGAACGGAATGCTGCTCTTTCCGGGCTTCTCCATGCTCCAGATCAGCCTGTACTCGGGCCCAAGGTTCTTCGCAACATATTCGTAAATGCCCTTCGGATTGTCGCCGTAACTCTTTCCGAAGAAGCACTCAAACAGTATCCATTTGCTCTCAACGGGCTTCTTGAGGAAAATATGCTCGTATATAGCCTTGCGGCGCGTAGCCTGCGATATTATGCACCTCCACGCCTTCCGGACCGCCAGATTGCGCGTAACGAGCTTGTGGGCCTTATCCACGTCGCCAGCGAGCAGCGCCTTGATATGTCTGCGCTTATGCCAGCCGACCTGCTTACGCGTCGATACGGGGATCTTCTCCATGATGCGCTTTACGGTCTCAAAACGCGTGGTCCTCCAGACGTCGGAACCGCTGCGGCGGATCTGCTTTACATAGAAGCCGGTATAGTAAAAGATGAACTTCAGGTCGAACATGAAGCGCACCGTGCTGCTGTCGGGCAGACGGTCCATCGTGTTCTCATACGCCTTCGCAAGCTCGTCGAACCTGTTCTCCGAATTCTCCTGAGCTATCGAAGGGAAATTGATCGGATCGTTATGGCGGCGCTTCACATAGCGCGAGCGGTAACACTTGCGGAAGGTCTTCGAATAATGCAGCGCCTCGCAGACAAATCTGCTGTCCGCGTAGTATCTGATATCCTCGGGGAATGTGATATTATGCTCCTGCACCACGCTGCGCTTTACGGCCACGTGAAGTATCGAGATATTGCCGATGCCGTTGCGGTTGTAGACCAATATCCTCGTCGCGTTCTTGCGGCGCAGGTCCTCGTATTCCTCCTCAGCGAGCTTCAGGCGGAGCTTCTCATCCTCCTCGCGCTTGTCGCTCTTCTCATCGGCTTTCTCGGCGAGCTGCTTCTGTCTGATCTTACGTACGGCTTCCTCAATGATGCGGTCTTCCTCGTCATTGTCATCGTCATCTTCGGAATCGGCGTTCTTACCCTTGAACAGTCTCTTGAAGAACAGCTTCAGGCCGACTCTCCTGCGGGCCTGCTGCTCTCTCTCCGCTTCGCGCTCCTCCTGCTTCTTCAACTGAACCGCAAGATAGCCCGAGCGCGAATACCATGACCAGATCTTCTTTCCGTACAGGATGTCGGGATCCTCGTTCTCCTCGCCGCCCTCGCTCATCCTGAAGAGCGCATCGACATGCAGGAAATCGTCGCTGTCAAGGAAATACACGTACTCGCCCTGCGCATGCGCAATGCCGGCGTTACGCGCAGCGGACACGCCTGTGCCCTTAAACTCATCGACCACGGTAATGGGGAAACGGCCCTCAAACTCCTGTATCAGGGACCTTACGTCGTCGAGCGGCTGATCGAGCACGATAACGGCCTCAAAATCGCGGTAAGGCTGCGTCTCGTAGCGGCGCTCCACTCCGTCATTGTCCACGACTGCGGGCTCGCCGCGGCCGGGCGTTCCGTCCAGGTATTTATATGATATCTGCTCGGAAAGGCTCTCGAGACAGTCTCGCAAGTACTCTTTGCCGCGCTTAAAAGGAATGATTATACTGTATTTCATCGGTCCCTCCGGATCTGTTGATAGCGGGCGTCACACCCTCATTATCGCCCACTTTATCAGTATATCACAAGTGCACAACTGCAACAATGCAATACATATCAAAAAAAATATTGACAACCGAAAAACCCTGTTATATAATAACTTTCGCTGTGAACAAACAGCGGAATTAAATATGTTTTTCGCGGGTGTAGTTCAATGGTAGAACACCAGCCTTCCAAGCTGGACACGTGGGTTCGATTCCCATCACCCGCTTTTCTCTTCGTTTCGGCGCGAGAGAAGTGTGTGAGTGTTATTTGTGCCAGTAGCTCAGTTGGATAGAGCAACGGCCTTCTAAGCCGTGTGTCGGGGGTTCGAATCCCTTCTGGCACGTACCGGTACACTTACCGGATGTTTATGGTGGGTATGGCGCAGTTGGTTAGCGCGCCAGATTGTGGCTCTGGAGGCCCTGGGTTCGAGTCCCAGTACCCACCCTGTAGGGCTATCGCCAAGCGGTAAGGCAACGGCCTTTGACGCCGTCATTCCGCTGGTTCGAATCCAGCTAGCCCTGTTGGGCAGGCTGATACGGCTCTATTGGCAGCAGCGTCTGCCTGTGATGGGCTACTAGCTCAGGCGGTAGAGCACTTGACTTTTAATCAAGTTGTCTCGGGTTCGAGTCCCGAGTGGCTCACGGATTTATAAAGCCTTGAAAACTTCGGTTTTCAGGGCTTTTTCCATTTTATTCGGGACAGGGACTATTCAAATGGCAGATCAGTTATGTTATACTTATAACGTATGGGCGGTTTTGGAGAAAGCCCGTTATATGCAGATCCGGAGGGACCGATGAAATACAGCATAATCATTCCTTTTAAGCGCGGCAAAGAGTACCTGAGGGACTGTCTTGACAGTCTGGCCGAGCAGATTTCATATAAATACCTGGACGGTGCGCCCGGACGCGGCGAGCCGGTAGTTGTGGACAATGAGGGCGTTGAGCGCCGTTTTGAGACGGAGCCGTACCGTGATTTTGAGGCCGTTATCGTGCTCGATCAGCCGCTCGACGATGTGCGTTCGCTGATCAGAGAGTATGAGGACCGCATAGCGATCACGGTGGTCGATGAATTTAAGGGCACCGGTGTGTCCGCGGCCCGTAACGCGGGTATCGCGCATGCCCGGGGCGAGTACGTTTATTTCCTCGACAGCGACGATTTCCTGCATGTAGACGCGCTCTTCAGGATGAGCGAGGGCGGTGAGGAGAGCGAGGACCCCGATATCCTCTACGGCAAAAAGATCTGGTCCTGGTATTCCCGCTCGGGATATCTCGCGGTTCAGCTGAAAAAGCAGGAAGAAAAAGCGGCCGAGCGTGAGAAGCAGGCCCGCAGGAGAGCCGGACTGAAGCTGTTCTTCAACAGGCTGGTTAAGGGCAAAGCCGCTGATTCCGACGATGACGATGACAACGACGAGGATTCCGAGGACAGGATCATTGCGGAGACCGTCAAAAAGCTCAGACAGAAGCAGCTCGCGGAGCGGGCCGACTATAAGACCGGCAAGCGCGCTGAGGACGAGAGACTGCGCCTGAAGCTCGAACTCGACGAATATGAGGATCTGCGCCGCAAGAACGCGACGAGGATACTGGTCTATAACCGCAACGGCATCGGCAATATTTCCGTGCTCCACGTGGCCGTAAAGCGCAGCGTGGTGCAGGAGCACAATATCACATTCCCTGAGGATATCCGGTATTACGCCGACGCGAGATTTGTCTGCGAGTCGCTGCATTACGCAAAGAGCTTCCGCAAATGCTACCGCTCGCGCTATGTGAAGCGCCGTCACAACGACCCGATCAATTTCCCCTCGATCGCGCAGGAGAACTCGGAGACCAGGTTCGATGAGCTGGCAAAGGCATACGAGGATACGATGGACCGCCTGTCCGACGGCAGTACCGTGCGGTTCATGTTCGATCTGAAGTTCATTTTTTACTATACGGGATTTTTTGTTAAGCAGATCCGCCGCAGCGGCTCGGATGTCTGGAGGACCGCGCGTTTTGAGACCGTAAGGCGCATCATGGGCAAGATCCCCGTTTCCACGCGCAAACAGGTGGATCTCTACAAGCGCCGCCACATTAAGGCGCTGCTCGCGGGCGATGCCGACAGGGCATATAAGCTCGTAACGCGCAGGCTTGCCGTTCAAAAGGCCTGGAAGTGCGTTATTTCGCGTTCTACGAGGCGCAAGGCTATATATGAGCACATTTTCCTTAAAAAGCCCGTAGAGGCCAAATGGATACTGTTTGAGTGCTTCTTCGGCAAGAGCTACGGCGACAACCCGAAGGGCATCTATGAGTACATCGCGAAGAATCTCGGACCCGAGTACAGGCTGATCTGGAGCATGGAAAAGCCCGGCAAGAGCAGCATTCCGTTCGAGCACAACACGGTCCGCAGGGGGAGCCTCAGATACGCGTACTATGTGGCCCGCTGCAAGTTCTTTGTTTTCAATACAAAGCAGCCCGGCTGGATGAAAAAGCGCGACGAGCAGGTATTTTTGGAGACCTGGCACGGCACGCCGCTTAAGCGCCTCGCGTTCGACATGGAGGACAATTTCTCCGCGGCGCCCGGCTACAAAAAGCAGATCTACGGTCTTACGCGCAAATGGGACTACCTTGTTTCGGCGAACGCGTTCTCAACCGAGAGATTCAGGAGCTGCTTCATGTACAACGGCAAGATGCTCGAGTACGGCTATCCCCGCAATGACATTCTGCACAGACCCGACAGGGATGAGCTCGCCGCGTCGATACGCAAAAAGCTGGGCATCCCCGCCGACAAAAAGACCATCCTCTACGCCCCTACGTGGCGCGATGACGAGTTCTACGAGGCGGGTCAGTATAAGTTTACCCTGAAGCTCGATCTGCCGAAAATGAAGGCTGCTCTGGGCGACGAATACGTTATCCTGCTCCGCACGCATTATTACATCGCGGACAGGCTCGACGTGACCGGCATGGAGGGCTTTGCGTACAACCTGAGCAAATACGACGATATCGCGGATATCTACCTGATCTCGGATATCTGCATCACGGATTACTCGTCGGTATTCTTCGATTACGCGAACCTTAAGCGTCCGATGCTTTTCTACACCTACGACATCGACAAGTACCGCGATATGCTGCGCGGCTTCTACTTCGACATGGAGTCCACGGTGCCCGGTCCGCTGCTCTATACGACCGGAGAGGTCATCGACGCGATAAAGGATATCGATGCGGTATCCGCACGCTTCGCAAAGCGCTATGACGAGTTCTACGACCGCTTCTGCGGCTGGGAGAACGGACACGCGTCGGAGAATATCGTGAAGGAAGTAATTCTCGGGCAAAAGAATTGACAGCAGGCACGAAAGCTTTTAGTATGTAGCTTGGGTCCGGCGGAAGCGTCGGGCCCAAATAAGCGGATATGGTGGAATTGGCAGACACGCCAGATTTAGGTTCTGGTGCGAGAGCGTGCAGGTTCGAGCCCTGTTATCCGCATTCTTTAAACGAGGTTTTTTATGATAAGTAATATCCTTAGTGTCGCAACGCAGGTCCT
>JAEEGJ010018514.1_pt1 | contig 15528 bp, 19 predicted proteins | sample 8958761 | NCBI WGS metagenome assembly JAEEGJ01 (sample SAMN16246546, study PRJNA631951) | gut metagenome | biome: gut microbiome; feature: rumen; material: RS-attached | host: Bos | place: Iran: Karaj | collected 2018-10
GAGATTATGAAGTGAATAAAATCTTTACGGCTGTCCGATGTGCCTTTCGTCATCATGTCGAAGAATTTACGGTCTTTCTGCACCCATAACTCATCGAAGAGTAAGCAGCTCACATTTACACCGCTGGCTGCACCCGCATCAGAACTCAAGGCTCTGAATATCGAACGGGTAGGTTTATATATGATCGTTTTACGGCTCGGTCTTATCTCACAGTATTTGCTCAAGGTTTTATTGAGCCTTACCATGTCACAAGCTACATCGAAGGACAAGGACGCTTGTTCTCTTGTAGCTGCACAGGCGTAAATCTCCCCTCTCTGCTGACCTCCTGCAGTCAACATATACAACCCCAATGCACTCGAGATTTCGGTTTTCCCGTTTTTCTTGGGGATAAAGACTGCCACCGTTGTGAAATTTCGGGTACCGTCCTCTTTGTATATTCCATAGACATCCCTTACCAGTTGCTCCTCCCAAGGCAGGAGTTTAAAAGGCTGTCTGTAAAAATCTCCCTTCGTATGACATAAGGACTCAAAAAAAGCAACCGCATGGTCTGCAGCTGCCTTGTCATAATATGTCCCTTCCGGCATCAGTTTTGTCGGAGTATACTTATAATTTCCCAAGATACTACCTCCACGAGAAAAAGACCCGTGGCGGTCTTCTTCCCTTTTGATCAGTTGTATGATTCAAGGCAGATGCAGTAAGCAACCATCACCGCCTTGTCATCTTCGTCAGGCTCAATGCTCCATCCCCGGTCGTAATCAACAACCGTCTGCCCGTCTATCGTTATCTTCAACTTGCTTATCCTTCCTCCGTTGATACCGAACTCGCTGCCTTCGTCATAGGCCTTGCACCAATAATGCGCTATCCTGGTATCCTCTCCGAGGGGGATCCCTATCGTACCTTCATGCCACATGACTGCCCTCCTATTCCTTGTCTATCCGGCAGGTCATCCCATCAACCTGCGTGATGAGGAAATCCTGTCCTCTCCATGTAAGTTCGACCATTCGGATTGAGCAGTAATAATTGCTCCGCTCACGGTCACTCTTTACCGTGCCGTGCATGATCATGAATCTCGCAAGATTCTCCATCAGCCTATCCCGCATCTCTTCACGCTCGTTCCAAGTCATCCCTTATTCCTCCCCATCCCCGTAAAGAATGAAGGAAGAATACTCCTTCTTGTGTTCCGGGAGCCATTCGGCTAATTCTTCAAGATCGAGTGCCTCGGCTATCTCCAGAACGTTCCTCGTATCAAACATATTGGTAAGCCCGGTATCCCGGACTTTCAGTATCTGCTCCCTTACTTCCTTAGTCATCTGAAATCCTCCTGCACGAATCCTCACCGTAAACAACTCCGAGTTCACCGTATCCGTCCCATGCAACATGGATCGTCCCGGTATCATCAACGCTCTTTACCGTGCCCTTCGTCCCCGTGGGGATATCCCTGTAAGGGTCATTCATGGAGACCAGAGCAACTCTGGTCCCCTTCGGATATTCTTTCTTTACTGCATCTACGATCTCCCGTCTTGGAAAATTCATATGCTCACTCTCCCTTCTTGCCAGCTTTGAATGCTGCAGAACCTGCCAGATTCTCCATCAGTATCTTTCTCTGTGCCTTCGTGTCATCCCCGATGAATCCGAGGCGCAGGAGAAAGCATCTGAACTCGTATTTCTCGTTCTCGATCGGTTTCTTCTGTGCCGTGACCCTCTTGGCCTCCCTTGCGAAATCCACAAGGTGTCCGACAAATGTCATGTAGGCATTTGCATGTTCCGGGTCAAGTCCGTGGAACCAGTCGATGATGATGTTCTCCTCATCTTCTGTGATGGGAAGTTTCCTCACCTTGAGGGCTTTCTTTATAAGATCGCCCTTGGCATTCACAAGGTTCTTGAGGTTTTCGACCGCCTGCTCCGGCATCTTGTCCTTCGGAATGGTAATCACGAGGTTGTCTATCGGAGCATCTCCCTCTTCCGGCTCTTCGTACTCTTCCTTGATGTCCTCCCAGTCGAGGGGTTCGAATCCTGCCATCACGCAGGCATCGACAACCGCTGCCGAATGCTCGAACTCTTTGGGATCCCCGTGCAGGGTGTCATCCCATGAAAGTGTGCCGTCCTTTGCGAGGGTGTAATCCCCGATCTGGTAAGCGCAGCTCGGAACTCCGAGGTACTTTGCCTTTTCGCCTACCTCCTTCTCGATTGCCTGGATTAGCATCTTCTTGGTTTCCTTGGTTACTGTAAAATGTAATTCCATGTGCTTTGCACCTCCTTTTTTTGGTATGTGTATGTTCCCGTACTATGCCGGAAATATCCACATAATTCGGAGGTGTATTACCACCAAACATTCAGCGGTACATCTGGTCATAGTAGACAATGCCCGAAAGCACGAATACCGCATTCGGAAGTGCTATTCCGTTGCCCCATAACTTGTAAGCAGCAGAGTCCGTGTACGGCTCTTGCAGGAACTTCTTTATCTGTGCATCCGTTTTCTCTTTGCATCCCATCACTGATGTATAGGAAGAAAAATACTCACACCATTTTGCTATCTCTTCTTCGGAAGGATCCTCATCTGCAAGGTCATCCGTCCACCAGTCCGGGAATCCCTGCAACCTCGCACACTCGGTCGGAGTAAGCCTTCTTACTATGTATTCCGGCTCACTGCCGTCATTGATTATCGGAGGGTCTTTCCAGTCCGTTGCTACTAATGTATTTGCAAGTTCCTCCTCGGCATGTGTAAAGTACGATGCCTTTGAAGATGAAAAGACCGACTGCGCTACCGCACCCGGCCCCTTGGCTACCATAGTAGGTTCGACTTCTTCCTCCACAGCGAAGTTGTACTTCGCATTCTTTCCCTGGTTATAAGCTGCTCTGTCTATTCCGTATGACGGTTCGCCCACAAAGTTCTCTTCCGGGTTACCGAGCATCTGGCTCGATGGACCCTTGGGACCGTCATTGGCAGAGAGCGTTGCATGTGTATCGGCAAAAGCCACGGCATGTTGTTCTGTGGCATTTAAGGTATACATCGCATCGGACTCGGAATATCCGTCACCGTGATGTGACGGTCTCGATCCGTTCCCCTCGATAGCTACCACAGCCATACCGCCCTGGTTGCAGGAAGGGTTACCGCCATTCGCATCAAGGCATCTCGTGGTATCCGCCTCATAGAATCCGCTGTCCGGGTTCTTCGACTTCATCGCATTGGAATCCTTGGAGCAGATGCCAAATGCGGTCGGTTGAAAGAGCGTCTGGTCATTATGCGTAGAGAGCGTTGCGGACTTGTTGTCCTGTATGAGAGGACCCTTACCGCCGCCGTCACATCCGCATCTTATCTTCAGAGTCTTCGGTGTCTGCACCACGAAAGGCTGATTGTTACCGCCGGTCCCAAACGTGGAAAGGACGGTCTGCGCCACATCCAAAGGACCCGTGTAGCGTGAGTCCTGCGAGTGGTTCTCAAACATCAAGCCGACATCTGCGCCTGTCTTATCAGAGCCTTCTCCAACACATCCGGCAGATGCTTGCCACGCTCTGAAGCTCTCCGCAGAATACCCTGACAGGCCTTCGGACTCAAATAATATTTTGTCGGCACTCCAACCTCCAAAATCTGCGACAAGGTAGATTCGTTTTCTTCTTTGGGGAACACCCCAATACTGAGCATCGAGTTCCCTCCAGGCGATACTGTACCCGTCACCCAGGATCTTTCCTGCGCTCTCCCACTTTCTGCATTGAGGTACAGATACCTCTGGGTCTTTGATGCTGCACATTTCTTCGAGGACGCATCTGAAGTCCTCTCCTTTATTCGATGAGAATGCGCCGGGGACATTTTCCCAGACTGCATATCTTGGATATTTTCCATCTGTAGCTGCCCTCATTTCTTTTATGATGCGTGTTGCCTGGTAAAAGAGGTTTGAACGTGACCCTTCAAGTCCTGCCCTCTTCCCCGCTACCGACATGTCCTGACAGGGACTGCCAAAGGTGATGATGTCCACGGGAGGGATGTCCGCACCGCTTATCTTCGACACATCACCGTAGTGTTTTACTGTCGGAAACCGAACCTCGGTAAGCCTTACCGCAAACGGCTCGATCTCGGAATTAAATAAAGGAGTGATACCTGCTATCACTCCCGCCAAAGGAAAACCCCCGGATCCATCAAAGAGTGACCCGAGGGTTAAGTTCGTTTTATTCTGTTTTGTCTGCACTTCCATCTCGGTCTACCTCCTTCACCAGATCGGAATACATTATCTTTTCTCCGTTACGCTCGACATACACTTCGTCCGCTTTCCCGGTATCCTCGACAAACCTACGAAGGATGACCGATGCATACTTTGGATCAAGTTCCATCGTATAACATATACGGTTTCCTTTTTCGCAGGTCATGAGCGTGGATCCTGAACCGCCAAAGGTATCGATGACCACCCCGTTCTCCTGCGTTGAGTTCCCCATGGGATATGCAAGCAGGTCGAGGGGTTTCGAGGTCGGATGGTCGGAGTTCTTCTTCGGCTTGGAGAAGTTCCACACCGTTGTCTGTGACCTGTCCGAATACCACTTATGAGTTCCGTTTTTGAGGAATCCGTATAAAACAGGTTCATGCTGCCACTGATAATCAGCGCGTCCGAGTACCAGGCTGTTCTTCACCCACACACAGCATCCGGCAAGGTGGAAACCTGCATCGATGAATGCCTTTCTGAAGTTAAGCCCCTCGGTGTCTGCATGGAACACATAAGCGGAGCCACCCTTTTCAAGGTGGGATGCCATGTTCTGGAAAGCCTTTAACAGGAACTCATAGAACTTGTCGCTTGCCATCTTATCGTTCTTTATCTTAAGTCCGTCAGAGGACTCGAAGGCTACATTGTAAGGAGGATCCGTTAGGACGAGGTTTGCCGTGACACCGTTCATAAGGGTATTCACATCATCCTCGCTCGTTGCATCACCGCACATGAGCCTGTGCCTGCCGACAGTCCATACATCACCCTGCTCTACGAATGATGCTTTCTCAAGGGCATCGGAAAGGTCGAAGTCATCATCCTCGACATCCACCTTGGTCTCTCCAAAGAACTCTGCGAGTTCCTTCTCATCAAACCCGGTGAACGAAAGGTCAAAGTCCATCGCCTCAAGATCCGACAACTCGACTTTCAACATCTCGACATCCCAGTCGGCATCCATGGCCATGCGGTTATCGGCAATGATATAGGCACGTTTCTGTGCATCAGTCAGATGCTCCACATATACGACCGGGACTTCGGTATATCCTTCTTCCTTTGCAGCCATTACCCTGCCGTGTCCTGCGATAATGTTAAGGTCCTTATCACAGAGAATTGGATTGATGAATCCGAATTCCCGTAATGAGGACCTTAGCTTAAGTATCTGTTCCGGGGAGTGCGTTCTTGCATTCCTGGCATACGGTATCAATTTGTGTATATCTACAGTTTCCATCTTAGAGGTCATCGTTTTCATTAAGGACACCTCTCTTTCTGAGCAGTCTCTTAAGACCTTTGAGCGCAGCCTCGGGTGCGCCCGCATCGATCTGACCCCTCATCGTTTTATACTCCTGCGTTGACAGATACCGCTTGTAAGAATCAAGCATGGCTATCGCAAAGCCCGGAGTCCTTTTTACCTCTATCATCAGTTGCTCCTTCCCGTCCGAAGTAGCTGCTCCATGATGTCATCACCGGGTGATGAGCCGGAGTAGTCCGTCTGACAGTTTTCTTTCACCACCTGGAATATCCCATACCAGATGGCACTTGATTGTTTCTGATATTGCTGTGCCATTGCGACATAGGGGCTTGCTATCGGTGCCTGCGTGGTCGGGTGCTTGGCGAGGAATCCATATTCGGAAACCGCCCTCTCGCACTGTATCCATCTGGACACTGCAACCGCATACTGCTCAAGTGTCTGTTTTGAGATAAGTTTTTCACACCCTCTCTCCTTGAGCCATCTCCATGTCTGCCTGTACACATCTTCAGCCTGGAACTCTATCCCCTGCTTTTGTTTGTCTTTTAAATACTCACTTGGCTCCGGCATATCCTCGCCATCAAGGTCGGCAGGGTTCGGTAGGTCTATGACCTTCAGTTTCCTGCCACCGGGATTGCCGGACTCTATCTTTTCGGTGAGAGCCTTCGGTTTTCTGCCACTTCCGACCCTCTGACCGCCTCTTGCAGTACCGTCTTTCGCCAAGCGGATCACCTCCCTTTGAACGATCTGGGGTCAATCCCCCGTTTGAATTCGCAATTTTTAAGTAATCGACCCCGCGCCCGTTCCCACGGCCCCTTTGCGTGGTGATTGTGATACCCCCACCCCGGTGCGCCATCTGTCACCACGCTCGGCATGGAGCCTGCTATGGCAGCTACTACACAGGGACTGCAGGTTCTCCTCGTCATGGGTACCGCCCTCTTCAATGGGCACCTTGTGATGTACGAGGTCAGCTTTCACATATTTTCCTTCGGAAAAACATAACTCGCATAATGGATGTTCTGCTCTGTACCTTGCAGAGATTTTGCTCCAATGCGAGTCATAACGTTTCTTTGGATCATACTTTCTTTCGTATCGCTCATATATCCTGTTTTGTTTCTTCTGATGCTCCTCACAGAAACTCTTACCCCGCTCCACGAGGTTACGGCATCCGGGCTGGGCACAGTAGTGTTTCGGCCATGTCGGCATCGCTTATCTCCTTGCATGAAAAAAGCCCCAAGAGGTTCATGCCCTCTTGAGGCTTATCGCTATTATAACTATAACACATCCGTTTCAGATGTCCATGTGGGAAATTGGGGAATTTGGGGAATTTGGGGAATTTTTCAGAACTTAAGGTGGGAAAGACCCTCATCGTGCTTTCGCATGACTGTTTTGTGGTCCATGAACATCTCCCGTCCTATCTCCCTCCAAGACCTATTGTGTTTGTATCTGTGAAGAAGTATCACCCGTTCATCCGAATCCTCAAGGTTGTAGATAGCATCAAGGATCTGTTGTCTCGTGCTTATCAGTCCCTTTACCCGTTCTTCCACTTCCATCTTCTTTTCGATTATCTTTACAAAAGAACCCTCGGTCGCACGGTTCGGATTATAACTCCTCTCGTATCCTATCGCTCCGAGTCTTGTGAGGTCAGCCTCCAGCTGTTGCAGGTTCTCTTCCGCAAACATGATGTATGTATCTATCCGTGAAAGCTGACGCACAAACTTTATTGGTGTCATCGCAGTACCTCCTATGGAAAAGTTAACTGTCCCCTTGGAAGTGCAGGTCTGCCTTAACGGCAGCTATGAGAGCCGTCTGCGTCATATCCTTTTTGGATATCGCTTTCAAGATCCTCTCATCGACAGTTCCTTTGCATACGATGTTCTGCACAACTACGCATGACTCCTTCTGTCCTTGTCTGTATATCCGGCACAGTACCTGGTGTCTCAACTCGAAATCCCAGAACTGTCCGAAGAAGATGATATGCGAACCTCCCTTCTGAAGATTGATGCCGTGGGCACAGCTTTGTGGCTGTATCAGTCCAACCGCATACTTCTTCTCATTCCATGCCTTTATGCTCTCATCCGTATTAATGATGCCGTAAGCAATCCCGAGTTTATCGAGTCGCTCCTTTATGCGGATGAGGTCATGTTTATACCAGTACACAAGAAGTGTGGGTTCTCCCTGCAGAGCCTCCAACACATCCTCCAACGCATCAAGCTTTGCATCGTGTACCGGGATGATACTTCCGTCATCGGAGTAGACCGCTCCGTTTGAGAGCTGGGCTAACTTGTTGACGAGTGATGCAGCATTGGATGCTGTCACATCTCCATCCGGCAGGTTCATCACAAGATCCTTCTTGAACGAATCGTAGACCTTCTGCTCCTCATCGGATAAGTGGACATTCACATTGGACTCGATAAGTTCCGGCATCTCAAGACAGTCGTTCTGGTCAAGGCTCATTGTGATATCACGGATCTTTTCATATATCTGCTCATCCGCTCCGGGAAGGAGTGCGTACTTATATACGATGGCTCCGTTACAGACTGCGGGTCTGAAGTATGCATTTCTGAACTGCCCGATAAATCTGCCAAGCCTTTCACCATAGTCCATCAGTTTGTATTCGGCATAAAGGTCTTCGAGTGAGTTCGATGCGGGTGTTCCCGTGAGTGCTATGATGCGCTTGAAGTCCGGGCGCATCTTCATCAAAGCCTTGAACCGCTTGCTTTGGTGGTTCTTAAAACTTGATACCTCATCACAGACACATGCATCCCACTTCGGCTTTATGCCTGACTTGTTCACGAGCCAGTCCACGTTCTCACGGTTGATGATATAGATATCCGCATCGGCATTAAGTGCTGCCTTCCTCTGTGCCTCTGTCCCTATCGCAATGCTGAATTTCAGATGCTTTAGGTGATCCCAAGATGTCAACTCATCCCGCCAGGTATAACAAACACGCAGGGGACAGATTATCAAAATGCGGTGGATACAGAAGTAGTCAAAGAGAAGTTCCTCAAGACTCGTGCAAGTTATCACGGTCTTCCCGGCTCCGCAAAATAACCACACCATCGCAATAGGATGAGTGAGTTCGAACTCGATGGCCTTCTCCTGGTATTTATGTGGGATATATTTCATCCATCACACCTCCGATCTGCTCCATGTCATCAATGACATATACACGAAAGCCGAGTGCCTTAAGTTGTTTATGCCGATGCAGTTGTAACGGTCTCGGCTCTTCACCCGGTCTCTTAAGTTCCACAAAAGCAACCCTCTCACCAGGTGCTAATATCATTCGGTCGGGCAAGCCGTTATAGCTGGCACTTAAGAGTTTCACCGGGATGCATCCCCTCTTTTTTGCCTCCGATACCAGCCTGCCTTCTATCTTTTTTTCTAACATCGCAAACCTCCGTATTTTCCACCATACTTACACAAGGGTGCAGGTCTGCGCAGGTCGAATACATGACTTTTTCTATAGTGGTTTTTTATGAAAAACAGCCCTAAAGGAAAGTTATGTAAGAGACCTGCTCCAACCTGCACCCCGACCCGAAAATGCAGGTCGGTGCAAGCCAAAAACAAACTTAGTTCAGAAAGTCATCACACTTTAACCTAAGTCCGCAGATCTTGATCCCGGCTTTGGTCTTGTGCCGTGTGAATCCCACAGCCTCAAGTGCAGAGTAGAAATCAGCCGTGCCACGGGCGTACTCGCCACGGGCCTGACAGAAGTTCCTATACTCCTGATAGAACTCTCCCGATGCCTGCTTATACGACGGGTCAACATCGCAGCACTCGTCCAGAAACTCCCCAAGCCAGTCATTGTCGCTCCTGTACTTGTCGATGGCATCCTTGACGGTCTTGGGCATGTCAAGATGGAAGTCCTCCGCTATGGCTTTCTGCGCTCCCTCGATAGCCCATTTAAGGATTGCGGGGCCTGCATGCTCCACGAGGTAATTCGTATAGTTCTTGATGTCAGAATCGCCCTCGATCTTTGCATTGAATGGGATCACGATAAGCCTGCGCCATGTGCCTGCATCCGTGACACCTACCCTGGGCAGATGGTTCGTGTAAAGCACGATGGTATGCGAAGGTTTGTATTTGAAGGGATCCTTGTACTTCTTCTCCGCAGCGATCTCATCAGTCGAGCATAACTTCTTGAGCGTTGCCGTGGACAGCCTCGTGCCATCCTCCAACTCCGCTGCGATGACAAGGCGGTTTCCCTTAAGTTCAGCCATCTCGGGTCTTGCATTATGTCTGCATCCGACCGTGAGCGTTTCTGCCGATATAGTTCCGGCATATGAGCCAAGCACTGAACTTATGGCATTCCAGAATGTGGACTTACCATTACGGCCTTCGCCATAACTTATGATGAGTGCCTCGATGAATACCACACCGATGATGGCAAGTCCCACATGCTTTTGAACGTATTCGATCAGTTCCGGGTCAGAGCAGAAGAACTTATCTACCGCATCAAGCCAGATATCCATACCCTCATCTCCGGGAGTGACCGCTGTCTGCTTTGTGATAAGGTCGAGCGGATTCGGAGCGTAACCTTCCGATATGGGTTTACGGAGATCTATCGTAAGCCCAGGGGTATTGAGCAGAAATCCATCCTTGTCCAGATCTGTCGCACGGATATAAACCATCGTCCTCGCAGCGTTCACCGTGGACTGGATATATTTGAAGTCACGGTGTTTCATCACGAAAGCGTAGTATGTGTTCGACTTCTTATATAAATCGAGGGCATCTGTGAGGCTGTTCTCGATACAGTACTTCTCGATAGGCTTTGCTCCCGCATTTATCGTCTGTTCCGGGACTCCTGCTGCCTTGAGGTTCTCCGTTGCCATCGTGAGCGTGTTCCTTGCATCCGCCAGCTGTATGTCAATGAACTCCATATAAGGAATGAGTCCCGACAATGCCGACTCCTCCCAGAACTCACCCGTGTAATGGATGTAATGCGTTCCGTCAGAGTATTTGACGATATCGGAGTATTCACGGACGAACACCGCTGCCTCTCCCGCATCCGAGTAGTCATCCGGCTTAAGCGAGAAGTTACCGAAATCGTTATTGTACGTGTCGGGCGGTGTGTAGTTCGGGTCAGCAAGCACCTTGTTCTTATAGAAACCGACCGCAGAGTTCCATATAGTCCCAAGTTCGAAATCTGATAACGGTTCCTCACAGTCCCCCGCTCTCTGCAGGAAAAGGTCATGTGTCAGATCCGACACTCCGTACCTCTTGAGGATTCTTGCCGCAAAGCGTGAAAGCGTTGAGTTCCTCGCTCCCATCGGTATGATCTTCGAGTATGCCTGGTAGGGTGTCTGTGCGGTAACCGTATCATCCACGGATACCGTAAGGTCGATATCGATATCCTCATCGATGTTCATAAACCCGTCATGCCATAAGACATCGGGCTTATCGACTCCGTAAAAGAATCTGTGGGCTCCGAGGGCATTTCCGTCAAAGAACGGATACTGCGCATGCAGAGCCTCTTTCAGCTTTTCGTAGTAGTCCATGTCCTGCGTCTCTTCTATAAGGAAGTAGACGTGGAACTTCGGTCTTGCTGCCCTGCCGTTCTTCTCCTTCATGTGATTGCGTGAGTACACGATGATGAAGTTATATCCGGCAAATGTCTTATTGATATCTGCAACTGTTGTCCAGTCCTTCGAATCATCCGATGAGTCGTTGTCGACATCCATCTGCAGGACATTTGCCCTTATGAAGTTTGCTTTGCTCCTGTAGTTGTTCCGATACTCTGCACAGACATGGTCGAACTTTGCGACCTCTATCATGGAGTCGATATCGGTAACTTCGCACCTGTTGGGATAGACGCAGTTCGTCTTGTCCCCGGTGACATTTGCCGTATGGAAGATATACGTCACTGCGACCACCTCCCCTTGAATTTTCTATTGTGCATCTTCCTATTTCCTTTCTTTCAGATCTTTGGTGAAATATCTGACCTTCACCTTCGGTTTCCTTGTTGCTCTCTCGATCTCCGCTTTCATGCCTGCGGTGATCTCATCGCCAAACACCCATACCTCATGGCATTTGCCGAGGAACACATTGTTCATGCGCATCACCTTTTCCCGCTCGGTCTCTTCAAAACAGAACTGAGGGAAGTAGATGTGACCGCAGAACGGGATGTATCCCATTTCGAATGCGAACCTGGCATAGACCCTGGCACGTGCCATGTTCTCAACCTCATCCCCTGCAAAGGGACTGCAGATGTAGGCAAATGGCATGTACCCGTCTTCCCACGCTACTCTCGGAGTTAACAACAGAGCCTTGTAGGTCTCCTCGTCAAATCCGGCTTTCACATCATGTGTCATCTGACCGCTCTCCTTTCTCAAGACTCGGAGAATTCATCTCCTAATCCTCCCAAGGACAGTTCCCCCGAAAATGAACGAGACTTTTTCAAAAATTTTTTGATGAAATGGATCGTTTCCTTTTTATATGCAAATCCGCCCCCGCTCCCCAGATAAAAAAGTTTCATTTTTTCTCGTTCAAAACCCGCCTACTTGTCCTTGTGAGTATTGAGAACGGTAACCGCCAAACAAGGCATCAGAAAAAAAAATCAAAAAAGTCTCGTTCAAAACAGACGGTTTTGTCCTTGGGAGGATTAGAGAGGTTAAGAATCTCGGAAAGTGAGGTGCTGCAGATGCAGAAAGAAGAAATTGTAAAACGCACTGAAGGATGGGACCCCGACAACGACATCGACCTTGCCGGAATACTCATCACCATCAGCGCAATCGCAAAGAGACTGGCAAAGATGTTGCTCGAACACAGTGAAAAAGGAGGAAACGAATAATGAGCCAAATGAGTGAACTCGATGCACAGCTTAAGGAACTCCGCCAGAGCGCACAGAGGGTCTTAAGCCTTGCGGATGAGATAGCCGACAAGCTGTCCGCTCCCGCAGATGAGCCTAAAAAGAAAGTAACGAAGAAAACAGAGCCTGCTCCCGAAGAGCCCGCAAAGGAGATCACCCTTTCCGATGTAAAAGCGGTGCTTATGGAAAAAGCAAGATCCGGACTGAACAGTCAGGTGCAAGCCCTCATCCAGTCCTACGGAGTTGAGAAGTTATCCGCAATCGATCCTTCCAACTACGAAGAACTCCTGCAGAAAGCCGAGGCACTTACCAATGGCTGATCATGCAGTCCTCTCCCCATCCTCCGCAAAGAGGTGGACGGAGTGTACACCATCGGCTCTTTTAAACGCCAAAGCATCGGAAGGTGAAACGGCAAGTCCCTATGCGCAGGAAGGCACGGACGCACACCTGCTCGGTCAATACCTTATAGAGAAGGAATACGGTATCCCCACGGAGGACCCTACCGAAAACCTTACCTACTATAACGAGGAGATGCAGGAATGCGCTGAAACCTATCTCGCTACGGTAAAAGAGATCATGGCAGGAGTCACAGACCCGACCATCTATGTCGAGCAGAGAGTGGACTTCTCCAAGTGGGTGCCGGACGGACACGGTACGGCTGACTGCATCATCCTGTCGGAGGGAGCGGTACATATATGCGATTACAAGCATGGTGCCGGGATCTTCGTAGATGCAGAGGACAATGTTCAGATGAAATGCTACGCACTCGGTGTGATCGATATGTTTGATGCCATCTTCGATATCGAAGAAGTCAGTATGACCATCATCCAGCCGAGGAAGGACAACATCTCCACCTGGACGATATCAAAAGCCGAACTGCTCGACTGGGCAGAGAACTTCCTTGCCCCGAGAGCTGCGCTTGCTGCCAAAGGCGAAGGGGAATTCGTGGCGGGTCCCCACTGCCAGTTCTGTAAGGTGAAAGCCACCTGCAGAAAGAGAGCCGAGGCAAACCTTGAACTCGCACAGCATGAGTTTAAGTTACCGCCGGAACTATCGGATGAAGAGATTGCACTCATCCTTGAACGCATCGATGACCTTGTATCATGGGCAAACGATGTGAAAGAACACGCTCTTACCCAGGCACTTGCCGGGAAGAAATATGAGGGATTCAAGCTTGTCGAAGGTCGGTCTGTACGCAAATACACCGATGATACAGCCGTAGCAGCCGCTGTTGAAAACGCAGGCTTTGACCCTTACGAAAAGAAGTTGCTTGGCATAACCGCCATGACTTCACTCCTCGGAAAGAAGAAGTTCGAGGAGATACTCGGAGGCTTAACAGTCAAGCCACCGGGCAAACCGACTCTTGTAGCTAACAGTGACAAACGGCCGGAAATGAACTCGGCCGCAGAGGATTTCAAAGACTAAAAGGAGGACAAGATATGTCTACTAAAGTTATCACGGGTATCGTTCGTTTCTCTTATGCGAACGTCTGGGACCCTAAACCCAGCCTTAACGGAGGCAAGGATAAGTACTCCGTCTCACTCATCATCAAGAAGTCTGACAAGAAGACCATTGATGACATCAACAAGGCCATCGAGGCTGCTTACAACGAAGGCCAGAGCAAGCTGAAAGGAACGGGCAAGACTGTACCCCCTCTTTCACAGATCCATACTCCTCTTCGTGACGGAGATGTTGACCGTCCCGATGATCCCGCATACGCAGGCTGCTATTTCATCAATGCGAACTCTGATAATAAGCCCGGTATCGTTGATGCCGCTTGCAAGCCCATCATCGACCGCTCCGAATGCTACTCTGGATGCTACGGTAGGGCAAGCATCAACATGTATCCCTACTTCGTAAACGGTAACCGTGGCATCGCCGCAGGTCTCAATAACCTCCAGGTTACCCGTCAGGGTGAATCCCTTGGTGGCAGGACACGTGCAGAGGATGACTTCGCTGATTTCGCAGGCGATGACTCTTCCGAAGATTCCGGCGAGGGCTTCCTCGATTAACTCCTTGTTCTATCTGTCTATGGGGCAGCGCATCTCCGCTGCCCCTACTTTTGTAAAGGCGGTGATTATGTGAAAACGATAAGTATAGATATAGAAACATACTCCGATGTCGATCTGTCCAAATCCGGGGTATATAAATATGCACAGAGTCCGAACTTTGAGATACTTCTGTTCTCCTACTCTGTTGACGATTCCCCGGTAAAATGCATCGACATTGCCTGCGGTGAGAAGATCCCCGAGGAGATACTCGATGCTCTCACAGATGAGGATGTTACGAAATGGGCATATAACTGTATGTTTGAGCGGGTCTGTCTGTCAGAATATGTAAGACGGAACTACCCCGATAAGTTCAGAAGTTACTCCATCCCCCAGGATACGGTATCGGATTATTTCGACCCAACATCATGGCGGTGTGACATGATAGGTGCTGCCTATGTGGGCCTTCCCCTTAAGCTGGCAGACTCCGGCAAGGTACTCGGTCTTGATGAACAGAAGATGACCGAGGGCAAGGAACTCATCAGATACTTTTGTGTTCCGTGCAAGGCAACAAAGTCCAATGGCGGTCGTACCCGTAACCTCCCCCACCATGATCCGGAGAAATGGGAACTGTTCAAAAAGTACAATATCCGTGATGTCGAGGTCGAGATTGCCATCCACAAGAGGCTCTCGAAATACCCCGTCCCCGAGCAGGTGTGGCGGGAGTACAGGCTTGACCAAGAGATCAATGACCGTGGCATCCGCATCGACTCTGCCCTTGTCGACAATGCCATCGCTATGGATGAGAAGGCGCAGGCAGAATATATGTCAGCCCTCCGCAGGCTCACATCACTTGATAACCCCAACTCCGTATCACAGATGAAGGACTGGCTTTCAAAGAACGGATTCCCGGTAGAGTCCCTTGGCAAAAAGCAGGTCGCAGAATACCTTGAGACCGCCACGGATGATATCAGATCTGTCCTTGAACTCCGTGCCCAGTCAGCAAAATCATCGGTGAAGAAATATACCGCCATGAAAAATATGGCATGCAGGGACGGCAGAGCGAGAGGCTGTTTTGCCTTTTACGGATCCCATACAGGAAGGTTCGCGGGTCGTGGAATTCAGCTGCAAAACCTTAAAAAGAACACCCTCCCCGAACTTGCAATCGCACGTGAGACAGTCCGTGACGGCAACTATGACCTTCTCGATATGCTTTATGACTCCATCCCGGAACTGTTATCGGAACTCGTCCGCACCGCTCTCCTCCCCCGTGATGGATACAAATTCGTCATA